>Ga0209189_1000054_pt1 | contig 105990 bp, 87 predicted proteins | sample C_130820_EF_Meta_FD_187308 | JGI IMG/M metagenome (GOLD analysis project Ga0209189, IMG submission 187308) | Freshwater microbial communities from Lake Croche, Canada to study carbon cycling - C_130820_EF_MetaG (SPAdes) (version 3) | ecosystem: Environmental > Aquatic > Freshwater > Lake... | reverse complement strand
GAAGCTTCCAAGCCTCTTCGATTTGCCCAACAATTTCTTGTCCAAGTTTTGGTAGAACTCTCATGCGACACAAAAATCGCAAAAAACAAACCTTGTGTAAAGTCTATTTCTTAGAGGACTTTGGTATCATAGGTTTTTAGTAGATGTTTTGGAACTCAAGGGAAGCTGATAAAATATTTTGATCAGATTGGAGGCTCAGATTGCAATAGGGAAGAGGAGGGGCGGTCCCAGAAGTAGCGTTTGAGGAGGACTTTGATGGTGGCGGTGAGGGGGACGGCTAGGAGGGCGCCGAGGAGTCCGCCGAGGATGAGGCTCCAGGCGAGGACGGAGACGATGACGGTGAGGGGGTGGAGGCCGACGGATTCACCGACGATCTTAGGGGCGATAAAGATTCCGTCTATGTTATTGGCCAGGATAAAGATGGCTGTTACAATGAGGGGGTGGGTCCAGTCGCCAAACTGGGCGGCGGCGATGATAACGGCAGGTATGTAGCAGATCATCATACCCAGGTAAGGGATGAGGCCGAGGACGCCGACCATGAGTCCGATGAGTATGGCGAAATCAAGCCCCATAAAGAGCAGAGCGATGGCGATTAGGAGTCCATCAATCAGGCTGACAATAAGTTGACCTCGGAAGAAGCTGATGAGGTAAGAGTTGATCTCGCTGACAAGGGAGACAATTTCATTTTTGAGAGGGGAGGCGCGTAGGGGGAGGTAGCGACTCCAGTTTTCGGCGATGGAGGCGCTGTCTTTGAGAAAGAAAAACAGGAAGATCGGCACGAGGATCATGCTGAGGAGGAGGCCGAAGACACCGAGGAAGCCGCCAAGGCTGCGCTGGAGAAAACGGCCGGATTCCACGGCGAGGTCGGGGATTTTTTGTTGCACCCAAGTTCCGGCCTCTTTGATGGATTGGCTGACGAGTGCTGAGAGCTGTTCGTTTGCAGGCTGCTCGGCACCGTCACTTTGAAGAAAGTCGAGCGTGGAGAGGCGGTGTAGATTTTCAAAAGTGCGTATCGTGAGCGTCTGGGTCTTCTGCATGTAGCTCGGGAAGTTTTGCACGAGCGTAGTTCCCTGGCGGTAGGCGGGGGGGATTATATAAACGAGGAGACCCACAAAGAAGGCCGTGAAGGCGAGGTAAACCAGAATGATGCTGATAAGGCGGCTCAGGCCGAGTCGCATCGAGAATTTCACAACGGGTTCGAGCAAGAAGGCGAGTATGGCTGCGACGGCGATGGGAGTAAGAACTGGCTGCAAAAAGGAAATCGCGCCAACGACGACCGAACCAATGAGAAGGATAGTGAATCCGGTGGCCAGAAACGACAGCGATGTGATGGCCGTCCAGAGGGATTTGGTTTGAAACGGGGTCGGGTGCATTGGTTTTTACTGGCCTGTCTTGTTGACGAAGGCCATGCCTTGCTTCTGGCGGTCGAGAAACTCCTTGGCCAGCTTGCGGTAGGCGAGGGTTCCGCTGCCGTGGGGGTCGTGCTCAAAAATCGTCTTCCCATGGCTTGGGGCTTCGGCGAAGCGGACGGTGCGCGGGATGACGGATTTGTAAACGACATCCTTAAAGTGGCTGCGCACTTCTTTTTCCACGGCGGGATTCAGGTTCGTGCGGCTGTCGAACATGGTGAGGAGAAGGCCGGAGATCGAGAGGGTCGGATTCGCACCGCTGGCGCGGATGCGGTCGGTCACCTCCATGAGGAGCCCGAGACCTTCGAGGGCATAATACTCACACTGTATGGGGACGAGAATCTCATCCGCCGCCGCGAGGGCGTTCGACATGAGGATGCCGAGCGAGGGCGGGCAATCCAGGAGGATGTAGTCAAAGAGACTCTGTTTGCGGAGGCCCTCGAAGCACGTGCGCAGGCGCATCATGTGGTCATCCATGCGTGCGACTTCGATTTCGGCGCCGGCGAGGTCGAGGTTGGAGGGGATGAGGGAAAGGTTTTTGATGCGAGTGGGAATGATGAGTTCGGCAGCGGCTTTCTCGCCGATGAGAGCGGAGTAGATGCTGGGATTTTCGTTTTCCTTGCTGTCGAGAACACTTGTGGCGCTGCCTTGGGGATCGATGTCCACGAGCAGGATGCGGGATTTTTTCTCCGCAAGGGCGGCGGCCAGATTAACGCTGGTGGTGGTCTTTCCGACCCCGCCTTTCTGATTCGTGATGGCGATGACTTTCATTCAGTGGCTGCTTTGTTGCACAGAGCGCGTGGGAATTGTCAACAGCTTCGGCGCTTGGTCTCAGCGTTTTCCATAATAATCGACGAGCCCGGTGGCGACGCTATCGGCGTATTCGCGGTAAATGCTCGGCCGCACGACTCCGGCGACTTTCTTTTTCCCCTCGTAGTCACCCGCTTGAATGCGGGCGTGGACATCGCGGGAGTTCATCACATAGGGCTCCACATAGATGACGGGGCATTGGAAAAGGCGGTTCGCTAGGAGGTTTCGGCCCCAGATGTAGTCGCTGTCTCCGATGCGGACTGCGGTTTTGCCATGGTAGATGAATGGCGGGAGCTTCGTGGCGGCCGCCATGGATTTGACGAGGGATTTTGTGACGGCGACTTCTTCGGGGTAGGTGCGGTTGAGGAGCTTGACGAGCATCTCGAAGCGTTGGTCGTCGTAGGTGAGTTCTTTGGCGCTCCAGGCTCCTGTGATGAGGAAGTGGAGGTGGTTTTTGGAGACGAGGGATGGCTTGGCTGGGTTGCCCCAGTCCTCGGCGTTGAAATGGAGGCAGAGGACGACATCGGGGCGGATCGAGTTGTTAACCAGCACGGCGCGGCGGCGGATTTCGCTCGCGCGGTAAAAAAGGCGCTCACTTTCCTTGGCGACCCCACGGGGAGTGACGCTCTCGCCCTTGTCACGAAGCGAGGCGACGGCCTGCTTGCGGAGCTGGGCGGGGCGGAGTTTCGTAAGCGGGTCCGAGCCCGAGCGGGTCAGCCACACTTCGGCGCCGAGGGCTTTCAAGCGCTGCACAAGGAGCTTCGCGACACGGAGCGTCATGTCGCCTTCGACGACGGGTTTGTTTTTTCCGATCTGGAACCAGCGTTCCTCGATTTCGGCCCACTTGCCACCGATGTGACCGGGGTCGATGGCGATGCGTAAGCCTGCGAGGGGCTTTCCGGTCTGAGGAGCCATATCGCTGCGTGGTCGCCAAAAGCGCGGAGTGGGATTTACCGTGGATCCGGCGAATTTCAGTATGTAGGATGGCTGCCCTGTGCTCGTGCGGATGCGCGCGGCGGTAGGAGTAATGGTAATGACATCCGCTGCCGCCCCGTTCGGGGCATAGATATTATCCAAGAGGCGGGTAAATTCCTCGCGGGTGATTGTGTTTTGAAATTTATCGAGCTGCGACCAATTCGGGGCGTCTGCAAGCGGGCTGAGTTTGGCGGCCATGCCGGGGTGGAGGCAGGCGAGAAAGAGCAAAACGGCGGCGAGAGTTTTGGGCATGGAGGATTTTTTAAATGCGTTCGCGGCGCGTTGCTATAAAAAGAACGGATGATTCGTCTTCTCTTTCTTGGTGACATTGTCGGCGAGCCCGGTCGGGCTGCGGCGAAGGTGGTGGTTTCGGAAATGCTCAAAGAGGGAGATGTAGATTTTGTGGTCGTCAATGGAGAGAACGCCGCGCAAGGCAAAGGCATTTCCCCGAAAATTGCGATTGATCTTCTGCGCACCGGCGTGGCGGTGATCACAACGGGTGACCATGCCTGGGATCAAAGGGAAATCGTTCCCTACTTTCCAACCGAGCCGCGTTTGCTGCGGCCGATTAATTATCCGGCGGGTGTTCCCGGAAATGGGAGCATCATCCTCGACACGGCGAAGGGAAAAATCGCGGTCATGAATGTGCAGTGCCGCACCTTCATGGCGCAGCCGCTGGACAACCCCTTCCACGCTGCGTTGGAGGAGGTCGAGCGATTGAGGGTGGAGACACGAGTGATTTTTGTGGATGTCCACGGAGAGACGACGAGCGAGAAAATCGCGATGGCACGGCATCTGGATGGCCAGGTTTCTGCCGTGGTCGGCACCCATACCCATGTGCAGACTGCTGATGAGCGCATCCTACCGCGAGGAACGGCGTTTCTCTGTGATGCGGGCATGTGCGGGGCGGTGGATTCCATCCTCGGTCGGGAGGCGGGGCCTGTGATCCAAAAATTCTTGGACTGCATGCCGACGAAGTTTCCCATTGCGCGCGGCATCGTTCAGGTATGCGGTGCTTTGATTCAAATCGATCCCGAGACAGGCAAGGCGGCATCGATCGAGCGTTTTCAGAGGCTGATCGACCACCGCTGAAATTCTCCAGCACGAGTCGCCATTCAACCATGCCAAGCGCCTCTTATTTCAAAACCCTGCTTCGGGAAAACAGGCGCACATTCTTTCTGGCGCTGCCGATCGTGGCGGGACTCGTCGGGCAGATGCTCATGGGCGTCGTCGATGCAATCATGGTCGGACGAGTGGGTGTGGTTCCGCTGGCGGCGTGTGCTTTTGCCAACACGATTCTCGTCGTGCCGATGGTCTTCGGCTTCGGCCTGCTCTCGGCGGTGAGTGTGAACGCCTCGCACGCGCATGGTGCCGGTCGCTCCCACCTTGCGAGCGACAGCCTGCGCGGTGGTGTGCTGCTTGCGGTCGTCATGGGTCTTTTCGCAGGCGCAGGCGCACACCTCGGGCTGCCTTTCCTTGGGGTCTTTGGTCAACCGCAGGAAGTGAATGCAACAGTTGGAGTCTTTTTTCTCCTGTGTGCCTGGTCGTTGCTTCCGGTCTTCGTCAGTGGGGCTACGAAAAACTTTTGCGAAGCTCTCGGACGACCTTGGATGCCCTTCTGGATCATGATGGGCGGCGTGCTGCTCAATGTCGTTCTAAACTGGATTTTGATTTACGGAAACCTCGGCGCCCCTGCGATGGGGATCGGTGGTGCAGGACTTGCCACCTTGCTGAGCCGAATTGCTGTGATGTGTGGTATTTTGGTCTATCCCTCATTTGAGCGTTCGTTGAGCGCCGCATGGCCGCGCGACTGGCTCGCTCCGGGGCTCTTCGATGAAGCTTGGAGTCTGCTGAAAATCGGCATCCACACGGCTGGGCTTAACTTGTGTGAGGTGACAGGCTTTTCCTTCGGATCGCTAATGATGGGCTGGCTGGGCGTCATTCCCTTGGCGGCTCACCAGATCGCGCTCTCGGTGGCAGGAACGACATTCATGGTTCCACTTGGTCTTGCGCAGGCCGTGAGCGTGAGGGTGGGCCATGCGAGAGGTGCGAGGCGTGGAAAAAGGATTCCGCCGATTGTGCATAGTGCTCTCGGACTGACTTTGGGAGTGATGGCTCTCTTTGCGGCAGGATACTTGCTTCTGGGAAATGCCATCGCGTCGGGATTCACAACGAACATGGATGTTCGAGTGCTCACCGTGCAATTATTGGTGCTGGCGGGCATGTTTCAGATTTTCGACGGTATTCAAATTGTCTCCTCTGGAGCGCTGCGCGGATTCTCCGACACGAAGATTCCTTTTGTCGTCGGCATTTTTTCTTACTGGGTGGTTGCTTTGCCCGTTTCATGGTTCATGGCCTTTCATTTCGGGTTTGGGGCTCCGGGCATCTGGGTTGGTTTTGTCGTTGGCTTGGGAGTCGCGGCCGTAGCGATGTCCACACGCCTTCTTCGAAAATGCTCCCGCCTCAATGTCTCGCCAAGCACTCATCCAGCAGGATAAATTTTGCTCATGTCGGAAGTGATCTATCAGCGGCTGCGCGGCCTTCTTTGTAGCCTCGGCGACGCCATTCGGGATGCTGTCGTATCAGGGCGGACGCATCTGGATGCGGCACGCCTCTCAGCGGTCACAGGCCATGTCGGCGGCGACACCATTTACGCGGTGGACAAGATCAGTGAAGTGGCGATTCTTGCGTGGTTTCGTGTTCATTGGCCAGCCGAACTGCCCGTCCAGATCGTGATTGAAGGCATTGAAAACGAACTTTGCTTTCCTGAGGGCACGGCGGCATCTGCCACGGATTGGAAATGCATCATCGACCCGATCGATGGCACGCGCGGCATCATGTATGACAAGCGCAGCGCGTGGGCGCTCGCCGGCATCGCGCCGCAGACAGGTGAAGGCACCATGCTCTCGCATATCGTCGCTGCGGCCATGACGGAAATTCCGATCACCAAACAGTGGCGGGCGGACCAATTCAGCGCCACGCTCGGCGGCGACTTGATCTCCACCGCCCACGACCTGCGCGGCGGGGGAGTCGAAATCATCCATCCTGTTCCTTCGCAGGCGGCCGATTTCTCACATGGATTTTCCTCGCTGGTGAAATTTTTTCCTGAGGGTCGCACACTCACCTCGCAGATCGAGGAGCGGCTCTGGGATGAGTTGATCGGATTGAACTGCGGCCTCTCACCGCAGATTTTCGATGACCAGTATCTCTCTACCGGCGGGCAGTTTTATGAACTCATCACCGGCCACGACCGCATGATCGGCGACCTGCGACCGCTGATCCTTCGCGTGCTGGATATGGAATCCCAGCTTGTCTGCCATCCCTACGACGCTTGCGCTTGGCTCATACTCCGGAAGGCGGGCGTGGTTTTTGAACATCCGCTCGGCGGCTTTCCCGATGCCCCGTTGGATACCGAGAGCGGTGTGGCTTGGATCGCCTATGCGAATGAGCGCCTGGCTTCGCTGGCGCGGCCAGTGCTCACGCGCATTTTGGAACAGTTTCTGACATGACGCGCGAACGGTTGCTGGCATTGACGGGAGCGACGATTCTCAAAGCGCTTTTCCTCACGCTACGGCTGCGCATCGAAGATCGAAGCGGCGTTTTGAAGGAGGATGCTGGATCTCACTTTATTGTCTGCTTCTGGCACAACCGGATTCTCGGAATCACCTTCGCCTTCAACCGCATCTACCCAAAAAAACGCGCTGGCGTGACCGTTCTGACCAGTCCCAGCAAGGACGGCGAAATCCTCGCCCAGCTTGTGGGGGCGTTTGGCATGGAGGCGGTGCGCGGCTCGAGTTCCCGTCGTGGCTCGCGGGCGCTTCTTGAGTTGGTGAGGCTCATTCGCAGCGGTCGCGATATCGCCATCACTCCCGACGGGCCACGCGGCCCGCGCTACTCTCTAGGCCCTGGCATCATCCTTTTGGCGCAAACGAGCGGAGCCCGGATTATTCCTGCACATGCCTCCTTCTCGCGATGTATTCGAATGAAAACATGGGATGGCTTCATCATCCCGTTGCCATTTTCCAAGGTGTCGGTCACCATCGACGAGGCTTTAACCATTCCCGGCGAACTGACCGGGGAGGAGTTCGAAGAGAAACGCAAAAATCTGGAGGATCTTTTAAAATATGCAGCGGATTGATGGAGCGGCGGTCGCCGCAAAGGTGATGGAAGAAACAAAGGCGCGCATTGAGGCCTTGGCGAAACGCGGTGTCCGGCCTGGCCTCGCTGTGGTGCTTGTGGGAGATGATCCGGCATCCCGCGCTTATGTGCGCTCGAAAGATCGCAAGGCTGCCGAGCTTGGCCTGCATTCGGTCAAACACGAACTCCCCGCAGACACGAGCCAAGCTACGCTCTTGGCACTCGTTGCGGAACTCAATGCCGATCCCTCCGTTCATGGCATTCTTGTGCAGTCTCCACCGCCGCCTCAGATCAACGAGGCTGAAGTCGTTCTGTCGATCGATCCCCGCAAGGATGTCGATGGCTTCCATCCGGTCAATGTCGCCAAACTCGCGATGGAGGATCCAACGGGTTTTGTGCCCTGCACGCCGCTTGGGTGTATCCGTCTCCTTCAAGAAGCCGGCATCGAGACTGCCGGCAAGAGCGCGGTCGTGGTCGGGCGCAGCATGATTGTCGGAAAACCCATGGCCCTCCTGCTTATGAAACGCGGACCGGGCGGAGACGCCACCGTGACAGTCGCCCACTCGCGCACACGCAACCTCGCTGAGGTTACGCGTGGAGCGGATATCGTCATCGCCGCCATTGGACGCCCGCATTTCCTCGGTGCCGAGCACATCCGCGAAGGGTCTGTGGTCATCGATGTGGGCATCAATCGCGTGGATGATCCCACGCACCCCAAGGGCTACCGCCTTGTTGGAGATGTGGACTACGACGTCGTTGCGCCGAAGTGCGCGGCGATTACCCCCGTTCCAGGCGGCGTGGGTCCGATGACTATTGCCATGCTCATGGCGAATTGCGTGACGGCGGCCGAGCGGTTGACGGCCTAAAAGCCGCGATCAATCCTCGCTGGATGCCTCGGCATCGTCGTCCTCTTCTTCGCTGGATTTCTCTTTTTTGGGAGCCTTGGCTGTGACAAGCACCTTGTCGATGCGCTGGCGATCCATATCGATGACTTCGAATTCGAAGCGATTCCAAGTGAATTTTTCCCCCTCGCGCGGGATGTGGCCAATCTGATGGAGCAGGAATCCGCCAAGGGTCGAGTAGCGGTTGTCATCCTCGCCGGGTAGGTCTTCATCAATACCTAGGCTGGTTTTGGTTTCATCGATGTCGAGCATCGCATCCACGAGCCACGTCCCATCCTGCCGGAGCACGGCTTTCGGGTCATGTCGCTGCTCGCGCTCGGGGAGATTGCCGACGATGGCCATCATGACATCGTTGAGGGTCACGATTCCCTGCAGTCCACCGAATTCATCCACGACGAGAGCGATGTGTTTTCCGGTTTTCTTAAAGGCTTCGATGAGCTTGCCAGCCGGCATGGCTGTGGGCACATAGTTTGGCGGGGTGACGAGCGCACGCAGCTCCACACGACCGGCGAGTGAGAGGTTCGCCCAGAGGGATTTCACACTCACCATGCCAACCACATTGTCGCGAGTGCCCTGATAGACTGGGAAATGCGAATGTCCGCTGCCTGCAATGCGGCGCCAATTTTCCTCATCCGGATCGTCCAGCGAGAGCCAGATCAAGCGGGCGCGGGGCGTCATGAGATCGCCAGCGGTTTGTTCATCCAGTTCGAAGACGCCTTCAACCATGTCCTTTTCGGCTTTCTTAAAAATACCCGCGCTCAAACCTTCGTCGATAAGCACGCGGACCTCCTCTTCCGATACGACAGACTCCCTCGGCTTGCGGATGCCAAGGGCAGCCATGAGGAAATCGCTGGAGACATTCAGCAAATTCACCAGCGGGGAAAAAAGCTTCGCCAGGCTGTTCATAGGGCGGGCGAGTGCGGATGCGATACGCTCGGGATTGTTCAGCGCGATGCGCTTCGGAACGAGTTCGCCAATGATAACCGAAAAGTAGGTAATGGCACCCACCACGATGGTGAGTGCGATCGGCTCCGCGTAATGCTCGAAGGCAGGAATCTTCGCAAGCACCCCGGCAAGCCTATCCGAGATATTCGCGCCACCGAGGGCACTGGCCAGCACGCCTACAAAGGTGATGCCCACCTGCACGGTGGAGAGAAATTTTCCTGGAGAATTTGCGAGCGAGAGGGCGAGCTTCGCGCCATTGGCACCATCCTCCGCCATGCCTTTCAGGCGGGCCTTCCGTGATGTGACAACAGCGATTTCGGCCATTGCAAAAAGGCCGTTCGCAAAGAGCAGCAGGAAGATAAATGCGATTTCAAGTGTCAGAGACGACATATTTTGTAAACAGCCAAACTATCCAACATCACACGCGGGCGCAAATACGAACATTTTTGGAAAGTGGACGCATTGAATTGCAGCCCTTCCCTCAAAAATACGGCGAGAAAGTTTTGATTGCGGATATTCCCCTTGAAAACATGCGGTTCCCGGACTTTGATTTGGAAGTCCCTTTCTCCTCTGACATGAAAAAATCCATAGGCTTTGTTTTATTTTGCGCAATCGGCTTTTGCGCGGGGTATCTGGTGGGGATTCCATTTTCCAAATTGCCATTGAGTGTTTCAGAAACTCCTGTCCGGGGCGATGCGCAGCCTATCGAAGAGCATCATGGAGAATTTGTTCCCTTGGCTTCTCATGGAGGCGAACCCCAAACAACGCCGAAGACCGTTAAAACGACAGCCCCACAAACGGCTTCGCTTTCAAGTCCGGCGCGGGGAATCGAAAAACTCACGCTTCCGGAAGTTCAAGCCCGCCTGGAGGAAATGAATGGCATGCTGGCAACCTCCTCGACAGATGATCTGGAGCAAAATCTGGTTGCCCGCTGGTCGAAGCTCGATCCGATCGGCGCGGCCGAGTTTGCCGCCGATGCGGTCGCTCAGGGTGGCAATCCGCGTCTTTTGCAAACAGCCGCCACGGCTTGGGCAAAAACCGACCCCGTTGGTGCGGCGCAATGGGCAGCGACCCTCGACTCTCCCCTCGCGAGGGATACCGCGCTTGGGCAGATTTTTGGCACCTGGTCCTCGACTAATCCTGCCCAAGCCGCCAGCGCGATCGCTACACTCCCGATGGGATCGGCTCAGACAGTTGCAACCTCCGCAGTTGCCAGAAATTTCGCCAAGGGAAACTTGAATGCCGCTCTGCAATGGGCCGAAGGGCTATCAGGGCCGGTTCAACTGGCTGCATCCCGTGAAATCGTCAATCTATGGTCCAATTCGGATCCTGAGGCAACGGGCGCTTGGATCATGCAGCAAAGCTCGCCGCAACTTCGCAGCGAAGCACTCCGCCAGCTTGCGGGAAACTGGGTATCGCGCGATCCCGGCGCAGCTATCGATTATGCACAGACGATTTCCGATGTCGTTCTGCGCAATGGTTTTGTCCAGTCAGCCATGCAAAGATTTTCCAGTATGGATCCCGTGGCAGCCGCAAACTGGCTCTCGAGTGATGCCGCAAAGCCCCATGCGTCCTCGTTGGTCGGGAGCGTATCGTCGCGCTGGGCTGCCTTCGACCCCGGCTCGGCCGCTGGTTGGGCTTCATCCATCACAGACAGCGCGCTCCGCAACAAAGCGATCTCGGCCGTCTCGTCATCGTGGAGCCAAACCAACCCTGCTAAAGCCGCACAGTGGGTTGGCTCACTGCGGGATGTGCAGGCGAGGGATGTCGCCACTGCGGCTTTCAGCGTGGAATTAGCCAAGGCGAATCCCTCCACGGCTGCTCAATGGGCTTCACGCATTTCGGATCCGGCCAGGCTCAGCAGCTCGCTGAACCGGATCGTGAGCGACTGGAAAAAAATCGATCCGAACGCCGCGCGCTCATTCGTTCTTTCTTCGACAGTCATGCCGGCGGATTTAAGGCAAAAGCTGCTGCAATAAATGGCGCGGGGCTTGACCGGCCTAGTGAAATTTACTTCGAAGCGGTTGTCGCTTTTTTTCGTGTGGCAGGCTTTTTGGCAGTGGGAGCTTTTTTCTCGCGCGGTTCGAATTCAAAAGTGACCTTACCGTCTTCGATCTTGAGATACGCGGAGAAGGGTCTGCCTTTTTTGGAGATGAAGCGCGGGATGAGATCGGTCTTGCCAACGGTGAGGATTTTTTCGACTTGCTCGCGTGGGATTTCTTTTTGGCAAAGGGATTTTCCCATGCGGAATTTACACTTGCCGACATTCGAGCACTGCCAGGCGGTGCCGGTGTCGTGGATCGTGCCGGTTTTGCAAGCGGGGCAGGTGCCGATGCTTGGGAGTTCAGCGAAATTGATCTTTGCAGCCGAGTCTTCATTTTCGCCGAAGTCGAAGGATTGTTTGCCTTCGGTTTTGTCGAATTGAACCATGGCGGAGAAGGGACGGCCCATCTTGCTGCGGAAGCCTTCCAGCGGGCCGACACGGCCTTCAGTGAGCAGTTTTTCGACTTCCTCGCGCTCGAGGTTTCGGCCAGACATGTTTTTCCAAACAATGGCTCCACAGCCCTCGGTTTTGCACTCGAAGGCTTTGAAGGATTCCTTGAAACCCCGGTTGCTGCATTTCGGGCAGCTGACATCGATGTCCTCAAAATTTCCTTCGATCGTGTCGCCTTGGAAATTTTTCGCCTTATCGACGATGTCGGTGGTGTAGGCGCGGATTTCCTCCATGAAGCGTCCGCGGTCGAGTCCGCCGCCTTCCATTTGCTTCAATTTGAATTCCCACTCGCCGGTCATTTCGGGTGATGTGAGAGATTGGATGCCGAGACCACGCAGGAGGGTGATGAGGGCGAGGCCCTTTGAGGTCACGATGATCTCGCGGCCTTGGCGGATCAGGTATCCATCGAGGATGAGGCCTTCGATCGTCTGGGCGCGTGTGGCTGGCGTGCCGAGACCGCGCTGCGACATGGCCTCCCGGAGTTCCTCGTCATCAACGAGTTTCCCGGCGCTCTCCATGGCGGAAAGGAGTGTCGCTTCGGTGAAGCGGGCTGGTGGCCGCGTCTCGTTTTCCTTCACCTCGAGCGCCTCGGTCTTGGCGGATTCACCGGCTTTGATCGCCACAACGGTCTGGTCTTCATCACCAGCGGCCTCCTTGCCATAAACAGCGAGCCAACCTGGATCGGTGAGGATTTTTCCATCGGTTTTGAAGGCTTCCTGCTCAACGCGGGTGATGCGAGTGGTGACCTCGAATTTCGCTGCGGGATAGAATGCGGCCACGAAGCGGCGGGCGACCATGTCGTAAACCTTGAACTCAAAATCATCGAGCGCCTTGGGCGAAACTCCGGTCGGAATGATGGCAAAGTGGTCGGTGACTTTGGCGGAGTTGAAAACGCGGCGGTTGAGGCCGATCCAGCCTTTTTCGAGCGCGTGGCGGGCGTGTTGCGCGAGGTCCTGAGGCTCAATCCCTGTGAGGATTTTTTTGACATTCGGAAGGTTGTCGTCCGGCAGGTAGCGCGAGTCGGTTCTCGGGTATGTGAGAACTTTGTGTTTCTCGTAGAGCGCTTGGGCAATTTGGAGCGTGCGCTTGGCGCTGAGGCCGAAGCGGGAGTTCGCCTCGCGCTGGAGTGTCGTGAGATCGTAAAGCTGCGGGGCGACTTGCGTGGTGGGTTTTTTCTCCTCGGTGACGATGCCCGGCTTGCCTTGGCATTTCGCGACTATCGCCTCGGCTGCGGCACGGTCCCAGATGCGCTCGGCTTTCGCATCCTCATCGTCGCCTTTTTTGAAGCCCTCGCTGAACCAACGGCCACGATACGAGCCGGCGGTGACACCGAAATCACCATAAACTTCAAAATACGGACGCGGCTTGAAGGCGCGGATTTTTTCCTCACGCTCGGCCAAGATCGCGAGAGTCGGCGTTTGCACGCGGCCGACGGGTGTGAGCTGAAATCCCCCGCCCTTGGAGTTGAAAGCTGTCATTGCACGTGTGGCATTGATGCCTACAAGCCAATCACTTTCGCTGCGACATACTGCAGCATCCGCGAGCGGAACCATCTCTTTTCCAGCACGCAAATGTGCAAATCCCTCGCGGATCGCTTCGGTCGTCATGCTTTGCAGCCACAAGCGGCGGGTCGGCTTTTTCGAATTCGCGAGCTGGATGATGTAATGAAAAATCAATTCCCCCTCGCGGCCGGCGTCGCAAGCATTGATGACATCTGTAATATCCGGACGCTTGAGCAGGCGCTTGATGAGGCTGAGACGAGAGGCTGTTTTTTCAATCGGCTTGAGATCAAAATGGTCAGGAACGATCGGGAGATTCGCAAAACTCCACTTGCCCCGCTTCCTGTCCATTTCGTTCGGTAGGCATAATTCAACAAGATGACCGACAGCGGAAGTAATTACCAAAGAGTCATTTTCAAAAAAATCATCCTTGCTGGTGAATTTGCCGAGAGACTTTGCAAGATCGCGGGCTACAGAGGGTTTTTCGGCAATGACAAGGGATTTGGACATGATCGGGAAGTTGTTACAAAGTGGCGCTCCACGCAACCAGCAGGCCGACTTTTCATTTAAGGGCGAGGAAAGTGTAAGAGACAAGGCTGCTTGGCAAGCCAGTTCTTTGAAAAAAAAGGCAACTCCGCGCCCCCAAGGCCCAACTACCGCACATTTCAAAGAGCGCCCAACCGATTTCTGAATTTCTTGGAAGAGTGAATGGCCTCCTTTGAAATTGCTAGGTTTTTTGGGCGTTTTATCCTATTTTTGAAGTTGACAATCCGACCAAAATAGAAAAAACACATTCTATATAGGAATTCTCGACTTTTCTATTTTGGTTGGCGTTTTTGAAAAAAAGCCAATCAATCACGTAGCACGCTCTTCGCCGAGGTAGGCGGATCGGACGGCGGGGTTGGTGCGTAGGCTTTCGGTGGTGTCGTTGAGAATAATGCGACCGGTTTCTAGGACGTATCCTTGGCTGGCGATGCGCAACGCGAGGTTGGCATTTTGTTCCACGAGCAGGATGGTGAGGCCGAGTTCGCGGTTGATCTCCACGATGCGGGAAAAAATCGTTTGGACGAGGATCGGTGCGATGCCCAGCGAGGGTTCGTCAAGGAGGAGGCATTTCGGCTTCGACATGAGGGCGCGCGCGATGGCGAGCATCTGCTGCTCCCCACCGCTGAGCGTGCCAGCGGCTTGTGGGAGGCGTTCTTTCAATCTGGGGAACAGAGTAAAAATGCGCTCTAGGTCTGAGGAAATGCCGGTGCGGTCCCTTCGCAGATGCGCGCCCATGTGCAAATTCTCGAGGACGGTGAGATTGGAAAAAACCATGCGTCCCTCTGGTGAGTGGGCCATGCCGAGTGCAACTATCTCGTGGGCGGGCTTGTTTGTGATGTCCCGTCCCTCAAAAACAATCGAACCGCTCGCAACCTTGGCGATTCCGGAAATCGCGCGCAGGGTGCTCGATTTTCCGGCTCCATTGCCGCCGATCAGCGTCACGATGCTCCCGGCAGGAACTTCGAGCGAGATGCCATGAAGCGCGGCGATACCTCCGTAGCTGACATGGAGATTCCGAATCTCAAGCATGGTGTGCCTCCTGCCCCAGATAGGCTTCGATGACCTTGGGATCGCGTTGAATGGCCAGCGGCGTGCCTTCAGCGATTTTCTGGCCTTGGTCGAGAACAACGATTCGTTGGCAAACCCCCATGACGACGCGCATGTCATGTTCCACCAAAAGCACAGCGATGCGGAATTTTTCCTGAACAAAGCGGATCAACTCCATGAGGCGGACCTTTTCCGTGGGGTTCATCCCAGCGGCGGGCTCGTCCAGCAGGAGCAATTTCGGGCCAGTGGCCAGAGCGCGCACGATTTCCAAGCGCCGCTGGTCGCCGTAGGGCAGATCGGTCGCCTGCCTGTCGGCATCATTCTTGAGCCCGAAAATATCCAAAAGTGCGAGAACCTCACCGCGAATGCGTTCCTCCTCCGCGCGGAATGCCGGCCCGCGTGTGAGAGAGTGGATGATGCCATGGCGAAGCCGGCCATTCATGGCCGTGCGGACGTTGTCGAAAACACTGAGCGAGCCGAAGAGGCGGATGTTTTGGAATGTGCGGGCAATGCCGAGGGCGGTGATGAGGTTTGCCTTCTTGTCGTGGAGCGAGATGCCATTGAAGTGGATCGCCCCACGCGTGGGTTTATAAACACCAGTGATGATGTTGAAGACCGTCGTCTTCCCGGCCCCGTTTGGACCGATGAGGCCGACCATCTCCTCTGGGGCTATGTGAAAATCCAGATCGCCGACGGCGCGCAGACCTCCGAATTCCATGGTAACCTGCTCGAGCTTCAGCAGACCGCTCATGGCTGGGGGGCCTTTCTTTTCCGGCGCTGAAAATTTCCCAGCAGACCCTGTGGGCGGACGATCATCAAAACGATCAGCAAAAGCGCAAAAACGATCATCCGGTATTGCTCAAAATCACGCAGGAGCTCATTCATCAAGGTCAGCAAAACGGCGGCGGCGACGACTCCCGGAGTGCTCCCCATTCCCCCGAGAATCACCATCACGACGACATCCACCGATTTCAGGAAATTGAATCCCTCGGGGGCGATGAAGCTGATGAAGTGGGCGTAGAGGCCGCCTGCGAGGCCAGCGAAGAAAGCTCCGATGACGAAGGCGGAGACCTTGTATTTTGTGGTGTTGATGCCCATGGCCTCGGCGGCGATTTCATCGTCGCGCACGGAGATAAATCCGCGTCCGTAGGTCGAATTGACCAGACTGGCTACGACATAGATCGTCAGCGTCGCGATGCCAAAGGTCCACAGAAGGTTGGTGTAGGGCGGAATGGCTTCCAGCCCGCGAGCGCCGCCCAGCGCGTCGGTGTTTTGAATGACAACGCGGATGATTTCTCCAAACCCAAGCGTGACGATGGCCAGATAGTCGCCACGGAGGCGCAACGAGGGCACGCCAACCAGAAAACCACAGAAGGCGGCGAAGATTCCGCCCGCGAGGAGGGCGGCGAAGAAGGCTACCTGAGCCTGCCACGCAGGGGCGGAGGCGAGGACCGACGCGAGCGAGAGCGTGATGATGCTCGAGGTGTAGGCTCCGGCAGCCATGAATCCGGCATGTCCCAGCGAGAACTGCCCAGTGTGGCCGTTCACGAGGTTCAAACTCACCGCGAGAACGATATTGATTCCAATCAACACCAGAATATTCACCGCGTAATCGTCCAACTGCGGCGCGATAGCATATAGGGCCAAGCTGACGAGCAAACCCACGACGAGAGCGATGTGTGCGGCGTGTTTCTTCACGGCATCAGACCTTCTCGCGCTCGGATTTCCCAAGGAGTCCAGCAGGCTTGAACATCAGGATCAAAATCAGGATCACAAAGGCGACGGCATCGCGGAAGCCGGGAGGGATGCCTATGTTTTGGCTGTAGCCGACCACCAAGGTTTCCAGAAGCCCGATCAAAACCCCGCCGAGTGCGGCACCGGCGATGTTGCCAATCCCGCCTAGCACGGCGGCGACGAAGGCTTTGATGCCGGGCAGAATGCCCATGAACGGGTCGATGGCCTGGTAGAGCATGGCAAAGAAGATGCCCGCTGCCGCAGCCAGGGCGGATCCCAGACCGAAAGTGAAGGAGATGACGGCATCCGTGTTCACTCCCATGAGCGACGCAGCGGTCGGATTGTTGGACAGCGCGCGCATCGCGAGACCCATGCGGGTTTTTTGAACGATGAACCGGAGCGAAACCAAAAGGAGGAGCGTGACCACAAGCACGACGATCTGTTCGGTGGTTATCGACAATTCCCCCGGCAGGTCGTGGGTTTCGTTTTTGATCAAGTCTGCGAAACCCTTCGGAGCCGCGCCGAAGAGGAGCTGCGCGCCGTAGGAGAGCAGGAGCGAGACGCCAATGGCGGTAATGAGCACGGTGAGACGCGAGCGTTGGCGGAGTGGCTTGTAGGCCAGCTTCTCGATGAGGATTCCCAAGGCCGCGCAAAAGGCCATCGCAAGCAGGAGCACGACCAAGGCGGAGAGAAACGCGGGCATCCATTGGAAAAAGGGCTTCAGCCACCGGTGCAGATACAATCCAGCAAATGCACCGATCATGAAAACATCGCCGTGGGCGAAGTTGATGAACCGCAGCACGCCATAGACCATCGTGTAGCCGAGAGCGATGAGCGCATAGATCGCGCCCAGCGAGAGGCCGTTGATGAGTTGCTGCGTGAAGTTCGCCCAGTCCACGGAATTTCAGGATCAGGGCGCCACGGTTTCGACAAAGCGGAATTTCCCGTTTTGTATCTGGAGGATCACTGCGGACTTCGTGGCGTTGCGTTTGGCGTCCAGCGTGATGTTTCCCGTCACGGCGGGAAAGCCGCTTGTTGAAGCGATCGCGTCACGCAATGCCGCAGAGTCGGTGGTGCCCGCCTGTTTCAAGGCATCCACCAACAGCATCGTGGCATCATAACCCAAGGCCGCCATGGCATCCGGGCTTTCGAGATACTTTGCTTTGAATTTGGTGAGGAAGTTTTGAACCGCAGGCGACTTGTCCTCGGCGGAAAAGTGATTCGAGAAAAAATTCCCTTCCATGGCATCCCCCGCCACTTCCACGAGGGAGGGCGAATCCCAACCGTCTCCGCCGAGCAAGGGGACATTGATCTCCAATTCCTTGGCCTGGCCGGCGATGAGTCCGGCTTCGTTATAGTATCCCGCGACTAGAATCGCTTCGGGACCGGTGGTGCGGATCGAGGTGAGCTGGGCCTTGAAATCCTTGTCGCCCGAGCTGTAGCTCTGCTCGCTCACGATGGTGCCGCCGTTTTTGGTGAAGTAATCCTTGAAGAAATCGGTGAGCCCCACGGCGTAGTCCTGTTTCACATCGGTGAGGATGGCGGCTTTTTTCAATCCACGCTGGAGCATGAATTTGGCGAGCACCGAGCCTTGGAAGGGATCGATGAAACAGACGCGGAAAATGTAGTCGCCGGTTTCCGTGACCTTCGGATTCGTCGAGGCGGGCGAGATCATTGGGATTTTGTTCTGTTGGCAAATGGGAGCCGCCTCCAGCGAGCGGGAGGAGGCCACTTCGCCGATGATCGCAACTGGCTTTTCGCGTGAGATCATGCGCCGCACGACAGTCGCCGCCTCACCGGCCTTCGACTGGTCATCCTCTGTGACGAGGCGAAGCTTTTTGCCAAGAACGCCACCACTCGCATTGACCTCATCCACCGCCATGAGAACACCCTTGTGCGTGGACTGGCCAAAGCTCGCCGTGGCGCCCGTGAGCGAGGCGAATTCACCGACCACGATTTCATCCGAACTCGCAGCGGAATCCTTTTTTTTGCATCCTGGGAGTGTGACTCCGCAGAGAATGAACAACATCAGGGCGAGTGACGGGAGGGGGCGCATGGCCGGAAGCGAAAGAAAGTTTCGTGTCATCAGCGCCCAAACTGAAAAAGGAATGCCAAAGAATCAAGCCCCATATCGGCGTGCAGGCATTCAGTGAGTTTGATTCAAGGCGTCGAGAAGGATGGGGCCGGTGAGAACTTCAGGCAAAATCACTGGAGCAGCTGGAGCGGATGCCGGATAGATCAGGTAAAACGGCACTCCGACACGCCCGAAGTTTTTCAGAACGGCCGTGATCTCGGTGTTGGCATTCGTCCAATCGGCTTTCATGGGGATGATGTTTTTTTCTTTCAGAACGGCTCGAGTGGCCAGCGTGTCGATCGCGGTGCGTTCGTTGAATTTGCAGGTGATGCACCAGTCCGCCGTGAAATCGACAAACACAGAGCGTCCGGCAGCCAGCTCCTCCTGAATCCGCGCCTGCGAAAAAGGAACCCACGCAATGCGGTCCAGCGATTCCAAGCCGATCTCGGCGAATTTTTTTCCGAGGAAATACCATCCGCCACCAGTCAGCGTTGCCAAGATGAGCAGCAAGGCGGTGGTCCGCTTCGAGGCGGTCGCAAGCGGTCCGCAAAAGGAGCCGAACATCCAGCAGGCGAAGGCGAGACAGAGGAGGAACGCGGAGAACCAGATCACGCCATCCAAGCCGAGCTGCCCACCGAGGATCGAGAGGATCCAAACGAGTGTGGCAAAAAGCGGAAAGGCCATGAATTGCTTAAGCCGCTCCATCCAGACACCGGGGCGCGGCAGGAATTTCAACCATCCCGGATTGGCGCTCAGGAGCAGATAGGGCAGCGCCATGCCAGTGGCCACCGCCGCAAACATGGCGAGGATGACAACTGCCGATTGACTGAAGGCAAATCCCAGAGCGGTTCCGAGGAACGGCGCGGTGCAGGGAGTCGCGAGGAGCGTGGCGAAAACACCTTGGAAAAAGGAACCCGCGAGGCCAGCGCTCGACCCAGCGGATTCCATCGCATTCGAGGCCCGGCCGGGAAGGACGAATTCGAAAACTCCAGCCAGATTAAGGGCAAAGACAAATACCACGGAGCCGATGACCACATTGAACCAGGGGTTTTGAAACTGAAACGCCCATGTCACCTCGCTGCCGCCGGATTTCAGAGCGATGATCACCGCTGCGAGTCCGAGGAACCAAACAAAGATTCCCGCGCTAAAGGCCAGTCCGTGCAGAAGAATGCTGCGCCGCGAGTCTCCGGCCTGCTGGATGAAGCCGAAAATTTTCAAGGAAATCACCGGCAGCACGCAGGGCATGAGATTGAGGATGAGACCTCCGAGAAATCCGTAGAACAGCGCGATTCCCAGCGTGAGGGGGGATGACTGGCTGGTTGCCGCAGGCACAGGGGAGGCCGCTTCCGAAACAACCCATGCCCGAAGCGCCGTCCCTTCCCCCACAGCCAACACACCGGTGAAGGGCCCCGCCGCCTTGATGGTGAGGGTGTCTGGGGCCTGAAACGCGGGATGCCCGACAATTTGGTTATCGGCAGGCAGTGGGTAGAGAGACAGCGGCGTGCCGACTGGCAAACCTTGGACTTGGAGCGCGAGGACATTCCCCGTGCGCTTCCACGCCAGCGGATAGGGAGGCACACCGCTCGAGGGCAGGCGGGAGCGGAACTCTTCAAAGAGCGCGGTATTTGCAGGGGCCGCCGACTGGCCCACAGGAAGCTCCAGCTGGAGTTTGGCATCGCCCGGCACGCAAATCTCCGCGCACACCAGCCAGGAGGCCTCGGCCTTCAAGTTGACGCTCCCTGAGACATCGCGCGGCGGAGTGATGGTTGTGAGGAGCAGGACGCGCCCGCTGTAAGCGTAAACCTGAATATCGCCGGGCTCGACCTTCGCCTCAGGCACAGGCCACTGGATCGCGCCAGCCGCGAAGCCCGCAGGCAGGCTCCATGAAATCGTTGTCGGAAGTCCCGAATCCCCGCTGTATTCCCAGTAGGTGTGCCAACCGGGCTCCATCTCCAGCAACAGGCCCACTTGAAATGGCTGCCCGGGCACAATGGCCGTCGTGTCCGCAAGCAGACTGGCCTTCACCAGCGTCTTGCCGCCGTGAACCTGCGCCGAAACAGGCGACCCCGCCACAAGCAGAATAGCCAGAACCAGAGCGAGTCGAAGAACAATTGTCATATCTCGTTCTAACACACCAAAAGACCCGCGCAACCAACGCCGCGCGAAACAGCCACCAACCAAAAATTTAGACGTTCGTCCAATTGTTGGTTCGCCATGTGTGATACGAGACGTCGGCAGAATCGAATTTGAAGCGGGCGCGGATTCAGGTTAGCCCTCCAGATTGTGTCTCTGGAGGGCTTAAGGTTATCCGAGCGGGTGACTGTGAATGACGATGAATTTGCTGAAAATCCCTCATGGTTTGACCTTGTTTTTAACGACTGGCAGGAGGCCTGTGCCATCGGTGAGGTCGCCGGAGAGTTCCCAAAACATGGCGCCGCGGAATTTCTGGGTGTTGATGTAATCGCATTTCAAGCTTATGGATTCGCGGTCGTCGTAGGTGATGAAGAGTCCGCCTTGGAGTGTGGGGGCGTAGACCCATGGGGCGTTCGCAGCGGGGTCGCGGAATTTGCGGTAGGCGGCGGGCTGTGAGGCAAGGCGTTGCTCGATATCCCAGTAGTCGAACATGCCGGTGGGGTCCCAAGTGCCGGTGGCGGCTCCGGTGGAGGATTGGGCGAGACCGTTGTTGACATTTGGCACGCCTTTCCAGCTGAGGCCGTAGAAGGGAAGACCGACGACGAGTTTGTCGCGGGTCACGCCAGCGGCGAGGTAGGCATCCATGGCGGCGCGGACGGTGAGCGGGTCTCCGGGTGTGCCATCGAGGGCGGCAAGGTGGTTTGTGCGATTCTCCCAAGCACCGTGGAGGTCATAGGTCATGACATTGATCCAATCGAGGACGGCGGCAATGGCGGCGGGCTGGATGTTGGCGATTTTGTCGGGGCCGGCGGGCGCGGCAATGGTGAGGTAATAGCGGCGGCCGTCCGCTTGAGCGGCGAGGTCGAGCTGGCGGCGCAACTCGGCAAGCAGGCTGGTGAAGTTTTGTTTGTCCTCGGGGCGCGAGACATTAGAAGAAAGCCCACCACCACCTGGATACTCCCAGTCGATATCCACGCCGTCGAAGGCGTATTTGCGGATGAAGGCCACGGCGGAGGCCGCGAATTTCGACCGCGAAGCGGCAGTGAGGGCGATATCGGAGAAGCGTCCGGAGAGCGTCCATCCGCCAACGGAGATCATGGTGACGAGGTGGGGATTCTGGGCTTTGAGTTTCTTGAGTTGATTGAAATTCCCGCGCAATGGCTGGTCCCATGTGTCGCCCGGGTAGGCTTTTTCGACGGCGGCGTAGGAGTCATACAAAACAACTTCACCGGCTGCGGAGACATCGGCGAAAGCGTAGTTGATGACATTCAGATTCTTCGCGGGGATTTCGTAAACATGGTAATCGCGGCCATAGACGCCCCACTCGGCGAAGTAGCCGACGATGACTTTGCTCAAATCCGGCTGGCTGGCTACGGGTGTGGGCGAAGGAGTCGGCGCTGGCGTGGGTGATGGAGTCGGGGTGGCGATCGGCGTAGGCGATGGGACCGGCGTTGGTGTTGGTGTTGGTTTCGGAGTGGCTACGGGAGTTGGGCTAGGTGTAGGTGACGGGGTTGGTGTTGGCGTTGGCGTGGGAGCTACGATGGGGCTCGTGGCCGATGCTGGGAAGACGACGAGATTTTGCAGCACGGCTGAGGGATTCGCGGGGCTGGCGACGAAGCCGATGGCGAGGGATTGGCCAGGCGCAAGAGTGGTGTTCCACGACTTGGGCGTGACTTTGTAGCGAGGCGAAGAGGATTGGGTCGCGAGGTTTCCTTCCCAGAGGGATGAGATGGTCGAGGGGTAGTCGAAGGCCAGCGACCAATTGGAAATGGTAGTGGTGCCTTTGTTTTGGAGCACGACTTTCACCTCCATGCCACCGGTCCATTGGTTGACGATGGAATGGGTGACGGAGAGAACGCCGACGGAAGGCGAAGGCGATGGGGTCGCGATCGGCGTTGGCGTTGGCGTTGGCGTTGGCGTTGGCGTTGGCGTCGGAGTCGGAGTCGGAGTCGGAGTCGGAGTCGGAGTCGGAGTCGGAGTCGGAGTCGGAGCGACTACGCTGGAGGGTTGGGTGGAAAGATTCTTAATGACGGCCGAGGATGCGCCTGGCTCGATGAGGTAGCCGATTTCGACTGTGCCGCCAGCAGGGATGGTAGCGTTCCAGGATTCAGGGGTCAGCGTGTATTTCGGGGTGGTCGAACTGGTGGCGAATTTGGCGTTCCAGATGCTCGAGATTTTGCCGAGCGAGTCGAATTGGACTTTCCAGGCGCTTATGGGACTGGCGGTGGTGTTTTTCAGGAGAATCTGCATCTGCGCTCCGGATCCCCAATCACTGACGAGCTGTTGAGTAACAGAGAGCACCCCAGCGGCTGGGGCGGGGCTGGGCGTGGTTACTGGGCTTGGTGAAGGGTATGGCGATGCAACGGGGTTTGCGCAGGTGCAGCCTGTGCCGCAGCCGCCAGGGATGGTGGCTTTTTTCGGTGCGGGAGGGACAGAGGTTTGGAGAGCGGGATCGAAATTGTAGCCCCCAAAATCGAGATCGCTGAGTGAGAAGAAGGCTTCACCAGCTGGATCATCGCGTTGCCAGATGACATAGAGCACATGGCGACCCACGCGCTGCGGAAGATTCACAGAGAAGCGGTAGGTGTTTCCATCCAACACGGCATCACTCAACAAGGGCAGCGGGTCGAGATCGGACCATTTGAGTGGCTTCGTTGGATCATAGGTGGTTTTTGAAATGTAAACTTCGAAGCGGCTTGGCGAGTGCGGGACAGAGGCAGAGAAGCAGGCATCGTAGCGACCGGCTTGGACTTTGGTGGCTGGCCAATCCACGCGCGGTAGGTCTAGCCCCGCATACTTCGTGCGGCCAGCGCTAGCGAGTTGACCATCGGGAATGAGGTCGCGGTAGTTGTGCTGCGGGACGAGGCGACTGACCTCGTGCCAATCGTAAAAAGCCTGCGTTCCAGCAACGGCGACCGCAGCCTTACCGGCGTCACTCGTCGGCGACATAGGATTCTCAAGGAAGACCTCGTGCACGCGGCTAATCGGGTTACCCATGGAGCCATGGGCAAAGCAGGAGATACTGGAGACAAGAAGGAGCAATGCTGTAAGAAGGGAATTCATAAAACAAACGAGGGGTTATGGAGTATTAGACATGGCATGCGGCGGATCCGTTCAATTCGCATGCAGATCGATTCCGGGAACCTGGAAGGCGACGCGTCTGGCGATTGCGCAGGAATGCGGGTTCCTGTCCAATCGCGCAACACCCGTTTTTTTTGATGAAAACTTTTTTAGAAAGGAGGACGGGTGGTGGACTCGGGCGCGGGGGCGATTTTTTGAGAAACAGGATGTTGAGTTGGTGTTATTTCGAGCTGCAGGATGCCCCTTGGTTCCATGGCATGCGGGCGATGAGCATTCCCATGCCGCACCAATCCGTGGTGCCCGCAAAGATAAGGCCCGCGCCAATGAATCCCGAGAGCCAGATGAATGCCGGATTGACAAACTGGGACAGGAGAGCACCGGAGAGGACGAGAAAGCCGGCCGCGATGCGCACCTGGCGCTCCAGAGAGATCACGCGGGAGACTCCCCGATTCACTGGAAGGCCTGCCGACTCCCACGCCGAGGTTCCGCCCTCGACCACGCAGCACTTTTCAAAGCCTGACTTCTCAAGTTTGGCTGCGGCTTGCTTTGCCCGTCCACCCGATTGGCACAGGATGTAAACGGGCTTCGACTTCGAAAGGCTCCCGGAGGCGACGAGTTGCGCGGCGTTCAAGCGATCCAGCGGGATCAAATGGACTCCTGGCACATGGATTTGGGCATGCTCGGCCTGGGTGCGCACATCAAGGAGTTGGATGCTGGAGTCCGATTGAAGGATGGATTGGAGTTCGTTTGGCTGGATGCTCGTCATAAAAAATTGTCTACTCTTATGAATCGAATTCCATCGATACAAATAAGGCTTTTTTCCCAATAGAAACCTTGCAACGCCATTAAGCATGTTTTTGATAGGCCCATGCGCAAGACCAAAATCATCTGCACACTGGGTCCGGCGTCCGGGTCGGAGGAAGTCATCAAGTGTCTACTTGAAGCCGGAGCGAATATTTTTCGTTTGAACATGAGCCATGCGACCCACGATTGGGTGCGCGAGGTTGTGAAAAAAATCCGGCGTCTTGCGACTGATCTCAACCTAAACTGCGGCATTCTGCTGGACACGCAGGGACCCGCAATCCGCACGGGTGACTTGCCAACGAAATTGAGTCTGAAGCCGGGGGATATTTTTGAATTTACCGTCAGGGGCTCGCGCAGCGAGGAGGATTATTCTGTGGATGTGAACTACGACGGCCTCGTTAATGATATCCATGTCGGCGATACAGTGCTGGTGGACAACGGAGTCATTCACATGAAGGTGCTGGAAAAAAACGAACACCGTATCCGTTGTGAGGTTCTTACCGAGGGCTCCATGGGCTCGCGGCGCCACATCAATCTGCCGGGCGTGAAAGTCGGCCTCCCTCCGCTCACGGAAAAAGACCACGCTGATATCCGCCTAGGAGTCGAGGTGGGAGTCGATTTTGTAGCTTTAAGTTTTTGCCGCGAGGCATCGGACATTTTGGAGTTGAAGCGGGTTTTAAAGGAACTCGGCAGCAATGCGCGCACGATCGCCAAGATTGAGGACCAGAACGCGGTCAAGTTTATCAAAGACATTATCCTGGCATCCGATGCGATCATGATTGCGAGGGGGGATCTCGGCATCGAATGCAAGATGGAGGAGTTACCGATCATTCAGCGCCGGATCATCAAGAAGTGCATTCAGATTGGAAAACCTGTCATCGTGGCCACCCACATGCTCGAGAGCATGATTGAAAATCCCGTGCCGACGCGGGCGGAGATCACAGATGTCGCCAATGCGGTCTTCGAACAGGCTGATGCAGTCATGCTGAGCGGCGAGACGGCGGCGGGCAAATATCCCGTCGAGTGCGTCAAGGTGCTCGACCGCGTGGCACGCCGCATCGCCCAAAGCGGCGGAGCGGGATATGCGGCGGAGGCGATTTTGGAAACACAGCGCCAAAAGACCATTCGCGCGGCCGTGTCCCTCGCAAACTCGCTCGAGAATGCGCGCCTTGCAGTTTTCACGCGCGAAGGCGATATGGCCGATAGCACAAGCCACCTGCGTCCAGACCGGGCACCTATCTTCGCCTTCTCGCCCCGAGAGGAAACGGTGCGCCACTTGACATTGAACTGGAATACGCACGCCCTGCGCTTGGATTTTCACACCGATGCCGAGGAAACCTTCGCCGCAGCAGAGGAGGAATTGATCAAGCGGGGGTTGGTGGCTTCGGGTGATAAAATCATCGCCCTGCGCGAACTGGTCGAAGGCGAGGAGCGCTTCGAATCCATACAAATTCGCACTGTGCCGTAAAAAAGCGGGGGGTTCCCCCGCTTGCCAGCGGATGGACCGCCTGCTTTCTTTGGGTATGCAAACAAGCGTGCCGGAAATTTTTTCCGCTGAGGATTTCATTTTAAATCCTAAGCGATTTGCCGGCTTCGAGCCGCCAGTGAGGCTTGGTGTAATTGGAGATCCGGTGGCGCATTCCAGATCGCCCGGATTTCATAATGCGGCGCTCCTTTTTTGCGGTATCCGAGCGCAGTATGGTCGGCTTCATGTCCCGCCCGAGCGTTTTTCTGAAGTCCTACACACTTTGCCCGCTGCGGGATTTCTTGGTGCAAATGTGACAATTCCCCACAAAGCAGCGGCCTTGGCCGGGGTTCACGAGGCGGATGCCTACGCGCGGGCTTCGGGGAGTGTGAACACGATTGTGGTGAATGGCGAAAAGCTCATAGGCTTCAATACCGACGGGCCCGGCCTAGTGCGCGCGATCCGCGAGGAATTCAGCGTCGATCTGCGAGACCTGCGCGTGGTCTTGCTGGGTGCAGGAGGTGGAGCCGGGCGCGCCATCGCCGTTCAATGTGCCATGGAACGCTGCGAGCGGCTGGTGCTGGTTAACCGCACCTTGGAAAAAATCCGCCTGCTCGCTGAAGAATTGGCACCATATTTTCAGAGCGAGAAACTAAGCGGCCCTGCGGAGCGCATTGCAGCGATCCCTTTCGACGACGAGGCCCTGCGGCGTGAGTTGGAAAATGCCGACATTCTCATCAATGCGACCTCGCTCGGAATGAAACGCACTGACCCGCCGGCGATTTCGCCTGCTTTGCTTACCGCGAATCTCCTCGTTTACGACACCGTGTATGCGGGCGGGACATCGCGACTGCTCGAGGATGCGACTGCAGCAGGTGCGCGCTGCGCCAACGGGCTTGGCATGCTTCTCCACCAAGGTGCACTCTCCTTTGAAATCTGGTTCAACCGCGCCGCGCCGCTTGAAGAAATGCGCCGCGCACTCCACTCCGGCTTATGATTCTTTCCATCGCACTCACTCAATTCGTTTTCATTTCCCTCGGCATGCTTTCGGTCAATGTGCTCCTCAAGGCCGCCGGATATGCCGCAAATGTTGCGGAACGGTTTCCCGCGTTTTCGGTATGGATGGCCACCCAGAGCCTGTGGCTTTTTGCCCTGCCGCTCGCATGGGTCGCTTTTGCCGGGTTCTGCCTGCATGTCGGCAAAGGTCCCCTACCGGAAATGATGGCACGCGTGACCGGCGTGGCCCTCGCAGTGGCAATTTTTGCCGCCTACTTCACAGCCGCTTTTCTGCTTTTCTAGCCTCCGAGGCTGGAAAAATGTGCTTCTGCGGGGGATTGGCGGGCCTTCTTCGGGCGGGGGAATTTTTTTTGAACACTGGCATCATCCCTGCTGTCAAATACGGCAAATAGAAACTGCCATGAAAAATATCTATAAAAAAATAAACCGCACCAAATACTCCCTCGGCGAATTGATCTCCATCGTGGGATCCTGCGCCCGCAACAGTCGTGAGACGATTGCCGCTATGGTCGATCTCCTCGACAGCGGTCGCGTTGTGATCCGCGAAAACGGACGCGCCCGCCGCGTTCGGGTTCAGCATGCGAGATAGTTCTCCCCAATGTTCCGGCGGATGTCGCGGCGCCTTAAATCGCGGCGCGTCCCCGGGCAGGAGGAGATGGCTCAAGTTTTTTTGTTTTGGCCTCATAAACGATCTAAGAATCCCTAATCGTGGCAAGTTTGGGGCCTACTAGTCACCAAATAAGCTGCGCTATCCATTCTGAATAGCGTTCGACGACTTGGTGCAAAAACCACCTACTCGCGTGCTTTCCCCCCAATAATGTTTCACGCGCAACAACTTACCGTAGCGCTCCCACTCCTTAAAGCCCCGCAATTTCACTGACAATCTCAGCTTCTGGGCGTGACTGTTCACGGCTCCGGCGATTTTCTTGGTTCCTTTCGTCCCCTCTAAGCCGATGAAAACTCATCTGCTTTTGTTTATCTCAAAATCGCTGTGCTAGTGATCAACGCATTATCTATCGATTAAAAAAAGCCCTCTGGAGGATGCAGTGGGTGGTGGTGTTCTGCGGTTCATTGCGGTAGGAATTGCGTATCTGGTCCATGGGTATTTTGGTCCTGCGCACTATGCTTGCCGTCCTATTTAAACGCCTGGTTTCGCTGCTTGTGGTTTTATTTTGCGTTGTGTCGATCACTTTCCTTTTGATCCGGGCATCGCCAGGCGGTCCTTTTGATGGGGAGCGGAAAATTCCAGAGGCGATCGAGAAGCAGCTTCTGGCGAAATACAAACTCGATGGTTCGCTGTGGCAGCAATACTCCGGCTACATCGGGGACTTGTTGCGCGGTGATTTGCGACTTTCCACGAAGTATCGCAACCGCTCGGTGAATGAAATCCTCGCGCAGACGTTGCCGGTCACGCTGGCGCTCGGGGGGGCGGCCTTTTTACTTGCGACATTTGCGGGTGTGTGGCTTGGGACGCTGGCGGCGATGCGCCGCCAGACTTGGAGGGACTTCGGGGCGATGTTTCTCGCGCTGGCTGCGATTTCATTGCCGTCTTACATCATCGGCCCGCTTTTGATTCTCGTGTTTGCCCTCACGCTCGGATGGTTGCCGGCCGGAGGTTGGGGTGGATTTTCGCATTTGATTCTTCCCTCACTCACGTTGGCCGCTCCGGCGGCGGCAGTGATCGCCCGCCTCATGCGAGGGAGCATGGTCGAGACGCTGCAGATGGATTTTGTGCGGACGGCACGGGCGAAGGGCCTGAAAGAATCCGCCGTCGTTTATCGGCATGCGCTGCGCATAGCCATATTGCCTGTGGTTTCATACCTCGGACCCCTTGCTGCGCATTTGCTCACGGGATCTATCGTTGTCGAAACTGTCTTCAACATCCCCGGCGCTGGCGGATTTTTTGTGCACTCGATTCTGAATCGCGATGGATTCCTCCTCGGCGGAATGGTGATCGTTTATTGCGCGATGCTGGTTTTTTTCAACCTTCTCGTCGATCTGGCCTACGGGTTCCTTGATCCTCGAATCAAATCCCATGCTTGATCCGCGCGTCTTCCAGCGAGTCCGAAAAAATCCTGCCGCCGTGCTCTCTGCGGTATTTCTGGCATTCATGGTTCTCGCTTGTGTCGCGGGCCCATTTTTTCTGTCATCCGCTCTTGGGGAACCCGGTCCGAACCAATACGCGGGGCCGTCATGGGAGCATCCCCTCGGCACGGATCTCAATGGCCGCGACTTGCTCTACCGTCTTCTGACCGGTGGCCGCATCTCGCTTCTGGTTGGCCTGTGTGGTGCGGTGGTAAGTCTTTTCATCGGAACCGCTTGGGGACTGGTTGCGGGTTATGCCGGCGGACGCACCGATGTGCTGCTGATGCGCTTTGTGGACATTCTCTACTCGGTTCCTCGGCTGATTTTCATTTTGATTGCGATCAATGCTTTCAATGCTGGGCTTCAAGAGTGGGCGAACCGCGAGGGCCTCGAGTGGCTTGTGGAGTCATCCCGGATTGCCATTTTGATCCTCACGCTGGGCTTCATTGAATGGCTCACCATGGCCCGCATCGTGCGCGGTCAGGTGCTCTCGCTCAAGGAACGCCAGTTCGTCACAGCCGCCCGGGCACTCGGGCAGTCGCATGTCAAAATCCTGACCCGTCATCTGCTGCCAAACCTGGTCGGCATCATCCTTGTTTACCTCACCCTTACGATTCCGGCCGTGATTATCGACGAGTCGTTCCTGAGTTTTTTGGGGCTTGGCATCCAGGCGCCGCAGGCGAGTTGGGGTTCCCTCTTGGCCGATGGAGCCGGAGCTATCAATCCTGTCCGCAGCTTCTGGTGGCTCCTCGTTTTTCCAGCGGTGGCGATGGCTCTCACTCTGCTGGCACTGAATTTCCTTGGCGACGCGCTGAGGGATGCGTTTGACAGCAAGGCGCGGTGAGGGATGTTATTCGATGACGATGAAATCGACGCTCTTCGGGGTGGTGGCGTTTTTCTCGGAGAGGACGAGTGACTGGGAGGGGTGTTCGTCAAGTTGACGCCTGGCGACCCAGAAGTAGTTCTCTGGTTCGCCTGATCCGGTCTTTTGGGCAAAGGCGATGATGATGTATTTTCCGGGCTTAAGACCACTCACATTGGCAACTCCGTTTGAGTCCGTGATGGTTTCGCGCCAAGGCGGAGGCAATGAGTTTTGGAGGCGGCCCATCATTTCGGAGACGCCGCCGGTGGTTGGGGAACGCAACACATCCGCGACCATTGATTCTGGATAGATAAGGATATTTGCGCGGGAGACTGCCACTGGGCGGCTTGTTGCGGTGTCTTCGTATGTCACCCATGTCCGGATTTCATCTCCAGCTTGAGGTCCGCGCAGCGAGACGCTCGCTTCTAGAAGGCCGCGTTCGAGTTCGGCGCGTGAGACGGCCGGTTCCGCCTGCCGCTGGATGTGGTATTGCGAATCGACCAAGAGGAGACCGAGAACGATGGAGACTGCTCCGAGCAACAAAACAAGGACCACTAAAAGCACGACCCGTTTCTCGACACGCCCGGTTCGTTCTTGTTGCCAGGGCACCGGCGGCGTGTGAATTTCGGTTTGATGAGAGGCGGGCTGGTGCTCAGTGGGTTGGGCGTCCTCTCCGGAGTCGGTGGATTTTGCCACCATGCCGATCACGGATGAGAGTGGGCGCCAGTCTTCCCAGCCTTCGCGCCAGCACAGGTTCTCGGGAGCGTAGCGTCCTTCATGAAGCAGGCGTTTTACATCCGCAGTCGCGTATGGACCTTCCTGTTCGTTGTTATGGAGGACGAAATAAACCATCGGATCGACCCGAGACTTAAGCATACCGCGTCTGAAACCGCCAATGCGAAAGACGACCTTTGGCCGTTCGACGCAGCCATACATGGGGAACAAAAAGAAAGGGCCTTCGTCTGCGCGCCAACCCTTTAGGGTGACTTGTCTTCACCTCCTGCCAATTCAGGCGACTATGTTAATCCTGTCCAAAAACTGAGTCGGGGGACTTCTGCAGCCTCAGCCGCCAAGTCTGACCCACAGCCACTTTCGCCATACTCATTCTTTTTGTCATCTTAAACCGATATCGCCAAACGCTCGACCGAGCATGGTAAAGAGCAACTCAGGGAGTCGCTTTTGGCGAATCGACTTTGGGAGCGGCGGGGCGATCCATAGCGATTAATTCGGAGACCGTGGCGAATTTGTAGCCTTTCGACTGGAGGGCATCGAGTGTTGCAGGCATCGCGTCAACCGTGGAGGCGTGGATGTCGTGGGCGAGGATGATGGCTCCTGGGGCGGCGTTTTTGATAATGTGGCTGGAGACGTGGTCAGATTTGCGGATTTTCCAATCGAGGGGATCAACCGACCAGATGATGACGCTCAGGCCGTATTCCTCGTTGAGGCGTTTGGTCAGAGTAGGGTTGATGGCGCCGTAGGGTGGGCGCATCACCACCGGACGGATTCCTGTGGCTTTTTCGATTGCGTCATTGGTCTGGGCGATTTCAGCAGCGAAGGCTGGTGGGCTAAGTTTGGTGAGCTGCGGATGGCTCCAGCTGTGGTTGGCTATCTCGTGACCTTCGTCGACAATGCGCTTGGCGATGTCGGGATTTTCGGCGACGCATTTTCCAATGACGAAAAAGGTGGCCTTGATGTTCCGCTCTTTCAGCATGTCGAGGAGTTTGGGGGTGAGCTTGGGGTGCGGGCCGTCATCAAAGGTCATGGCCACGGTGCTGCTCTCGACATTGCAACTGTTGTAAGTGGGCTTTCTTGGGGCGGTTGGTGCCGGAGCTGGCGTTGGCGCGGGAACAGGAGCTTCTGTGGCGTTCATGGATTGAATGACAGGCTGAGGTTCCACCACAACCGCTGATTGCGAGGCGGGGTGGGGAGGAAGCTGGGCTTTGGCAGGTGCGTTAGATGCGAAACACACAACGACCACGAAAAAAAGAAGGGTGGAGGCAAAGGCGAATACGGACTTAATCGGAATTCTCATGCGAAATTGGATCTTTGAAGATGGCACATGGGAGTAGAAAAAAAAGCAACTTTTGGCGTGAGGAGATCTGGTGGGTCAGGGTTTCCACTCCAGTTTGGTGCCTGCCGGGAGGAGGCGGGCGACACGGAGGGCGTCCCAATTCGTGAGTCGGAAGCCACCGATGCCTTCAAGGCTTTGCATGGCAGTGGGCATGCTGGATCCGTGGAGGCCGAACGATTGTGGGGTGGTCTCGCCGCCCTTGGCGAGGTTGATCCAAACGACGCCTGCGGGGTTGTTCGGTCCGAGCGGCAGGTATTGTTCCTGCGAGAGAACGGGGCGGACCGTCACGGGCGTGGGATTCGGGTTGATATAAAACGGGCTCGTTTTTTCGACTTGGACGACGCGGTCTTCCTGAACTGTGGCGAGTCTGGGGTGCGCTATCGCATCGAGGATCCTCCATTCACCGCGTCCACGCAGGCCGGGCCGGGCTCGGCCGACGGGCATAACGGCAACAAGGCGGCCAGATCGGAAAATTTCGAGCGTGGTGACATCGCTGATCGTGGCTGTGAATGGCTGGGCCGGATCGGCTGGGGGTTGCAGACCAGTGGCGGGAATTTTTTCGATTTCGAAGGGCTGCACATTAGGCACTCGGAAGCGTGAACCGGCGGCGGGCTGAGTGCCGAGTGAGGGATTGAGTTTCCGCAGGAACGCCTCATCACAATGAAAGCGCTCGGCAACGAATTCCCACGGGGAGCGATAGGCTAGGAAATCGGCTGTGACCATTTCCTGATAGGTCGGAGGTGGTGTAGGGGCAGGCTTGGCTTTCGGATCCGGCTTGCCCTTGGGGTCGCTCACGGCTTGTGAGGCTTTAGGCGGGGCGATGAAGCGGAAGTCCTCCACGCGCAGGGTGTAGGTATTGAGCAGGTCGGGAACATATTCCTTGGCTCGTTGCACAACGGCGGCGTGCTCGAGTGTTTCACCGCGCGCAGTTTGGTAAAGATGGAGCACCTTGCCAAAAAGGGAATCCGGCGTGTCGCTGATCGGGCCGGTGCCAAAGCCTTGGTTGTCGAGAAAGACGCGCAGAAGGAGGACTTCGGTTTTGGCGATGTCCGAAGGCTCGGAAAGACTGACTGAGGCCGCCTCAGGCTTTGGCGTGCTTTTGAGAAGAAGTTTTTCCTCCGGCGTTGGGATTCGCAATTCCTGACCGATTTGCAGGAAGTCCGTTTCAAGGGCATTGAACTCCTTGAGCTGTGCGACCGATAGCTTGAGCTTTTTAGCGAGGTGAATCAGCACATCACCTTTTTTGACGGTGTAGATGTTCTGATCCGGCTGCGGAGCAGGGGGGGGGGCAGACTGGCCGATGGGTCGCTGCTGCAACACAGGAACCTCACGGGGCGGAAGCCCCCAGGCTGCAGAGGTAGGCGGGGCGACATTCCATTTCCATTTCACGGCGCGTTCGAGGCCGGGCTCGACGCCTTGCGCGTGGGTGCGGGGACACGCGGTGGTGAGGAGAAAAATCACGGTGGTAAAAATGGCGAACCGGTAAGGCATGGGATCAAGTGGCGCGTTTGGCTTTGAGAACGGATTCGATGCGGGCAAGCGGGAGCGTGTTGATGACATCCTTTTTTGTGAGCCAGCCTTTGCGGGCGATGCCGACGCCGAAGATGAGGTCCTGAAGTCCAGCGGTCGAGTGGGCATCGGGATTGATGGCGCATTTCACACCTTTTTCCCTAGCGAGCGGCCACCAGCGCCAGTCCATGTCGAGGCGGCGCGGGCTGGCATTGAGCTCGATGATCGTGCCTGTGGCAGCGGCAGCATCGAGGATGGCGGGAATGTTGACCTGATACGGCTCGCGGCTTAGAAGCAGGCGGCCGGTGAGGTGACCGAGCATGGTGACATGGGGATTTTCCATGGCTCGTATGATGCGCTTGGTCATTTCGGCCTCGGGCATGGTGAAGGACGAGTGGACGCTCGCAACGACATAATCCAGCGTGGCGAGAACCTCATCCGGAAAATCCAGCGATCCATCCTTTAGAATGTCGCATTCGGTGCCGGCGAAGATGCGGAAATCGCTGTCGGCAGCGTTGAGTTCCGCGATGCGGGCGACTTGCGCGGCGAGGCGCTTTTCATCGAGGCCGTTTGCTTGGAACGATGCCTTCGAGTGGTCGGCGATGCCGAGGTATTCGAGTCCCAGTTCCTTTGCGGCGGCGACCATGTCTTCCAGAGTGGCTCGGCCGTCGCTGGCGGTCGTGTGATTGTGGAATGTGCCTCGCAGGTTGCTCCACTCGATAAGGTGCGGGAGTTTGTGTTTCTCGGCGGCATCGATTTCGCCCCGGTCTTCGCGGAGTTCAGGCTCTACGGGCTCGAGATCGAGGGCGCGGTAGATGTCCGCCTCCTCGTGAATCTCGGGCAGGGGTTGCTGGAGTTCGCGTCCCTCGGCGGCACTGAAGCGGTATTCGTTGAGCGACCAGCCACGGGAGAGAGCGCGGGAGCGCATGCGGACATTGTGCTCCTTGCTGCCGGTGAAATAATTCAGTGCGAATGGAAACTCGGGACCAGTCACAGCGCGGAGGTCGCACTGGATGCCGCTCTTGAGGATCACGCTGGATTTTGTGGCACCGTGAGCGAGGACATTTTCCACAAGAGGATGGGCGGTGAAGAATGCCATGACGGCCTCCGGTTGTTTCGTGGAAACGATGAAGTCGAGGTCGCGGACGATTTCTTTTTTCCGGCGGAAGCTACCGGCGATCTGGGCGAGATTGACATCCGGATGTCCACGCAGGTCGTCCAGGAGGCCCTCGGCGATGTGGGCGACATCGCCGAAGCGGAATTCGCCGGCGTGGCTGCGCATGTGCTCGATGCCTTTGAGGATGTTTGCGGCTGTCTTTTCGCCGAAGCCGGGGAGGTCTGCGACCGAGCCGTCCTTGCAGGCGCGCTCAAGATTCGTCACAGAGTGGACCTTCAAAGTATCCCAGAGGACTTTGATTTTTTTTGCGCCGAGGCCTTGGATTTCAAAAAGCGTGAGGATGTCGGGAGGGAACTCCTCGCGGAGATTGTCGTAGTAGTCGAGGCGGCCGTGCGTGGAGAGTTCGGCGATTTTTTCACCGGTAGCTTTGCCGATGCCGTCAATCGCCGTAAGCCGCTCCTCGGCGATCAAGGTCTCGAGAGGCTCGGAGAGGGTCTCCAGGGCACGGGCGGCGTGGGTGTAGGCGCGGACTTTGAAGGGATTCTCGCCTTTGAGTTCCAGCAAGCGGGCGATGTTTTCGAAGACCTCGGCGATTTCGTCTTTGTTCATTGCAGATAAGTTTGGAGCCTGTTCCGCCAGCCGGGAAGCCACTTCGCCTCGTTGCGGGCGGGCGGGGCATTCTGAACGCGGCGAGTTAGGACGGCGTCAGCAGAATGCGCGAACTCCGGCAGGGCTTTTCCAGTGGGTGGCATGGTTTCAAGAACCTGGAGGAGTCCCCAGCCTTGACCGTTGTAGCGCTCGGTAGTATTCACGCCCTCGCCTTTGAAGTTCACATAGTCCATGAGGGCGTAGAAGCCGAGCGGCTCTGCGGCGACGCGGCGGAAGTTGGATTCGATTTTGGCGCGTTGTGCGGGATGGGTGGCAGCGAGCATTTTCGGCAGCGCGGCCTCCATGCGCACCGCCGCGTATCGCGCCTGGGTGGCGACTGTTTTGGAAAGCATCGCGCGGAGAGCTGTGAGCCGTGGGCCGTCGATGTCGGCCATGAAGGCGTCGCGTTTTTTCCACGGGCATGGACCGAGCATCCAGTCCTCGACTGGCACGCCTTGTGCTTTCAGAAAGTGCGCGAGGCTCGGCCAACTCTCCTCGAAGGGGCCTGTGCGGCCGGCCGGATACCAGATGAAATGCGCGATGCCGAGGGAGGGAAACTCCTCGCCCTTGTTCCACGAGGTGAGTCCACTGACCGTGCCTGCGCATTCGTTTTTCCAGATACGGCGGCCGATTTCGAGCGCCTGCGAATCGCTGAGGCCGACTGGGGATGCCTGAGCTGCGAGTGATGAAATCGCAAGTATTACCAATAAAAATCTTACAATCATCTGGCGATGCAGCAACCCTCTAAGCGACTAGCTGGTTTTCTTCTTTACCGCTGCAGGATTCGGCGATGGGGTTGGAGCACGTTCGAGAATCGGCTTCAGCGGATCCGCCTTGCGGTATTCGCGTGGGAGCTTCACTTGCGGGCGCTCAGGGTTATTGAGTTTATTGAAGCGCTTGGCTTGCGGCTTGGTGAGCGGATCGTCGAAGATATCTTGGAATCGCGTGTCGAGCGAGAGGGCGCGGTCGTATTCCGCAAGACCTTGGATGTAGCTGTAGTAGGCTTGGAGGAGGAATGTCTGCGACTGAAGGAGCGAGGTTTGTTGATTCAGCACATCGAGTTGGGTGCCCGCGCCGGCATCAAGGCGCTCCTGCGCGAGGCGGAGGGCCTCCACGCCCTGCACGACGCTGGCCTCCTGGCTGTCCACGGTTTCGCGGGCCTCGAGAAGTTTTGAAATTGCCTGCTGGACTTGAAGAATGACTTCGCGCACGCCGTTATCGTAATTGATTTTCGCCTGTTCCATACGGGCCTTGGCGGATTTCACATTGCCGTAGGTGAGGAGTCCGTCCCACACATCCCAGGAGCCTTTGACCCCAAAAAACCAACCATTCACCATGTTGGTGAGGTTGTTGGTTAGAAAGTCGCTTTCATTTGTTTGTCTCGCGCTGGCACTGATCTGCGGAAGATAGCCTGCGACTTGCTGGTTGACGCGTGCGGCCTCGCCGAGGATGAGCTGTCGCTGGGCTTTGAGGTCGGGATTGCGCGCGACCGCGATGCGCACGGATTCGTCGGAATTGAGGGTGCGGGGCTTATAGTCGAGTTTGCCTACGATATTGAACGGGACTTCGCTTGGGAAGCCGGGCGGGTAGTCCATGCCGAGGAGGCGAACGAGTTTATACATGGAAACGCGGTAGTTGTTCTGGGCCTGGATGAGCGGGGGCTTGGCGTTTGCGAGCGCAACTTCGGCTTGCAGGACATTGAAGCGAGGCACGGTGCCGGCCTCGTAGCGGTTTTGCTGGTCTTTGAGCTGCTCGGCGAGGAGATCGACGGACTGTTGGTTGGCGATGATGAGGGCGCGATTCAGGACGACTTCGAAAAAATTGATCTTCACCTCCGAGATAACATTGTCGATCACGCCCCGCAGGCGGTAGTAGGCCTCCTGCTCGTCCGAGAGGGCCGCCCGGATGCCGGAAACCACAGCGCCGCCATCGTAGATCAGCTGGGAGAATTCCACATTCACGCTCCAAGCTTCGCTGTTGATATTGGCTCCGCCGAAGTTGACATCGTTGACTTCACGAGTGGTGAAGCCGTAGTTGGAATTCAGGGAAATCTGAGGGATGATTCTTGAGCGGATGCTGATGAATTTGCCAGAGCTCGTGTTCAGTTCCTGCACGGCGCCCAGAATTTCGGGGTTTTGTTTGATAGCGGTCTGGATGGCGCCTTCGATTTTCAGGTCGGGAACCTTGGGATTTCTTTGCTTGACGATGAGTTCGTTGAGTGCCTTGTAGAAGTCTGTCGTGGCCATTTCCTTCGTCACTGCGGTGCGGGCGGTTTGCTCTAGGACGGGAGTCTCGGGGCCAGGAGCAAGCGGTTCGGCAACTTGTGCAGGCACGGGTGCCGAGAGTTCGCTTGAAATCTGGCTGGGTTCCGGCAGGGGTGGCGCAGCTGGCATCGGAGGAAGTGGCAGCGGCATGCTGCCGTCAGGAAGAGGTGTGCCGCTCGGAGTCGGATTGCTCGAGGGGAGAGGAATGGGCGCGAATTGAGGCAGGGGAGGTGGCGACGGCAAATCCTGAAACTGAGGAGAAGGATTCGGAGTCTGTGCGAAAAGCGGGAGTCCGGCGAAAAGAAATGTAGCGGGCAGAATGGTGGAAAATTTCAGGATCATGGTGGTGACTGTGAGAGCGCTTAAAAAATGAAGTTTATGCGAGGAATAGCCGGTGAAAAGAAAATCGATCGGCTGGATGCATTAATTTTGCGGCGCAGTCCCCGCCACAGGCTTTGCGGTAGGTGAATCCGCACTGCTGCTGGGTGTTTCTGACCAGGCTGGACGCGGGAGATAGATTTTATCCCCGGTGGATGGATTGCCAGACACGATGTCTGCGATGAGAAAGGGATGCGCTTTGAGCGATGTCATGCGCAATGTCCCGGATTCGCGTCCATCCTGAACGGAGAGGTATTTCTCGCCCGGTATGACCGGCGTGGCGGACTCCGACTCGATCAGAACGAAATTTTCGGCCGTGTTCACCAATTGGATCGTGCCGGACCAATTCACTGGTGTGGCGGCAGGCGGACGGGGCTTTTTTTTAGGGAGGAATTTGCCAAGGCCACCCAGCCAAGATATCGGCGGGGCGGGCGGCTTCTTGCCAGTCGGGTGCGTGCAGGCTCCGAGGGAAAAAACGACGGCAGCAGCGAGAAGGGGTGTGATTTTCATCAGGGAAGCCAGGCAGGGTCGCGGGGAGGATTTTTGGCAAAGGCCGCCGCGCCGTTCTCATCACGAAAAACCGCCCATTGCCCGTCCTTGCGGACAAGCAGGATAGCCTTATCAGGTTGCACGAGTTTAAGAAATGCGGTTTCGCCCGAGTCGGCGTCGCTCAGATTCGCGATCATCCACTCTTGATCAGACCATTCGACGGCCTCGGAGAGCAGGAATCCCTCGCGAATCAATTTTTCAAAGTAACCCGCCGCAGAATTCGCGCCGACTTCGTAGGGCCAGCCGAGATTGTTTTTGCCGAACTGAAAGCCATCCAGCGCCATTTCTTGGGCGGCGTGGTGGATTGAAAGAGCCTTGTGTGAAAAATCCGGCGCCGGCACGGCATTGTAGACTTGATTCGGTGCGGGAACATCGGGTTCGATCGGCGTTGGGTTTTTCCGACAGGCGCTTGCCGTCAGCAGGCAGAAGATGCCAGCAAAGAAAAAAAATCCGAGCCATACGGGTCGCATGAGTGGGATTTATCCGAAGCGGTCACAGCAATGCAAACCCCAAGTCCATACGACCCGTGACCCAATGGGATTTTTGCATCAAATTAATACCCTTGCCGCTTGACCCGACTTGGATGACTCGCCATAGTGACCGATTCCGAAGGGGAAAGCGCTGCGGCCACAGCTCGTCGCTTTTTGTTTCGGCACAAACGATTTTATGAATTCCGAACTCATCACAATGCTGGACCTGCTGGAGCGTGAGAAGGGCATCAAACGCGATGTCCTAGTGGAAGCTATTTCCACATCCATCCTGGCGGCTTCGAAGAAAAGTTTCACCTCAGGCACCCGCGAGCTTCGCATCGAGATCAACCCGCAAAGTGGCGCCATTCGCGCCATGGCGAAGCTTATCGTGGCTGAGAAAATATCGAGTCCGCATGAAGAGATTCTGCTTTCCAAGGCTCGCGCCATAAAAGCAGATGCCCAGCCGGGTGAGGAGCTCGATGTCGAGGTGACGCCGCGCGACTTTGGCCGCATCGCCGCACAGGCAGCCCGTCAGGCTATCAACCAGCGCCTCCGCCAGATCGAGCGGGAGATGATTTATGATGAGTTCAAGGATCGCACTGGCGAGATCGTGACCGGCACTGTCCGCCGCTTTGAGCGTTCGGATGTGATCGTCGATCTCGGAAAATTTGAAGGTGTCATGCCATCCCGCGAGCGCGTGCTCACCGAGGAATACAATGTCGGCGACCGCCTGCGAGCTTATGTCGTCGCAGTGGAGAGTGGTAATCGTGGACCGGAGATCATTCTTTCCCGAAGCCATCCCAATTTTGTCCGCCGCCTCTTTGAGCTCGAGGTTAGCGAAATCGCCGACCGCACCGTGGAGCTCAAAGTCCTCGCCCGCGAGGCAGGTTTCCGCACGAAAGTCGCCGTCCACAGCGCTGACCCCAAAGTTGATCCAGTAGGCGCCTGCGTCGGTATGCGTGGAGCACGCGTCAAAAACATCGTCCGTGAGCTCAACAACGAGAAAGTCGATATCATACGCTGGGATGCCGACCCGCTCAAATTCGTAAGCGCCGCACTTAAGCCAGCGAATATAAAATCCATCACAGCTGAGGAGGCGAAAAAAATCATTCAGGTTCTTGTGCCCAAGGAAGACCTATCGATTGCCATCGGACGCAAGGGCCAGAACGCCCGCCTCACCGCCAAAATGTGCGGCTGGGAAGTCGATATCCAAGAGGACAAGCGCGAGGAAAAAGCCCTCAAGCACAAGACCGACGAGGCCGCCCACTCGCTTGCGGAAATCCTTGGTATCTCAGAAGAGGAGGCGCTCAAACTCACCGCAGGCGGTATGAATTCTATCGAGGTCATTCAATTGGCCGGCGCAGAGGACATCGCCGAGGCGCTCGGTTCCGACATCGAAACCGGTCAGCGAATCCTCGCAGCGGCACAGGCTACACAAAAAACTCCCGCCGCCTGAGGGGTATGAAAACGTTCCCCCGGTTCGCAATTTACCATGGCAGAGAAAACAAAGAAAAAAACCACCGAGGAGAAGCCGGTTGCAACAAAGCGTCCAGCTGGATCCTCGCGCTCTACACGCACTTCACGCGCCGCCGCTGAAACACCCGAGCCATCTGCCACCCCTGTTCCTGAACCAAAAGTTCAGGGGCCGACCGTCGACCTGCTCGAACCGGTCAAAAAAGTAAAAAAAACCTCCGACAAGGTCGGCCTCAAGCCATTTATCAAGCCTCTTGTTGCCCCGCCGGTCTCGCAAACGCCGCCTCAGCCGGAACCAGAGGCGGTTTCAGAATTAGCCCCTGCAGAGGAAACACCCGCTTCTGAGATATCCGAGCCCGAAATTTCCAGCAAAGAATCGTCGGGGAAAAAAGTCCTTAACATTAAGCCTCCGGTGGCCGTCAAAGTTCTCGCGGAAGAGCTCGGTCTCAAGCCCTTCCAGCTCATCAAGGACCTCATGTCGCTCCAGATTTTTGCGAATCTGAACCAGACCGTTGAAGCCGATGTTGTCGCTAAAGTCTGCGAGATGCATGGCTTTGTATTCGAGCGTGAGCGCAAAGATACATCGAAGGGCCATCACAAAGTCGAAGCTAAGGTCGAGGTTCCCAAGGCGCCCGAGCCAGCCAAGATCGACGAGCTTCAGCTTCGCGCCCCGATTATCACTTTCATGGGCCATGTGGACCACGGCAAGACCTCGCTTCTTGACGCCATTCGCAAAGCCCGCGTCGCAGCCGGTGAAGCCGGCGGCATCACGCAGCACATCGGTGCCTACAGCGTCGAGCGCAATGGCCAAAAAATAACCTTCCTCGACACGCCCGGCCACGCCGCCTTCACCGCCATGCGCGCCCGGGGAGCGAATATCACTGATATTGTGGTTATTGTGGTTGCAGCAGATGACGGCCTCATGCCGCAGACGCTTGAAGCGATCTCCCATGCCAAAGCCGCCAAGGTAAAAATCATGGTGGCGATCAACAAAATCGACATGCCTTCGGCCAATCCCGACCGTGTCCGCACCCAATTGCAGGAAAAAGGCCTCACTCCCGAGGATTGGGGCGGTGAAACGATCTGCATTCCGGTAAGCGCCACAAAAGGCACCGGCATAAGCGATCTACTCGACGCCATGCTTCTCGAGGCTGAAATGCTTGAACTCAAATCCAGTTCGACGCTTGACGCCCGCTGCACAGTCATTGAGGCCCAAGTTGAGCAAGGCCGCGGACCGACAGCCACTGTGATCGTTCGTATGGGCACATTGAAAGCAGGCGACATCCTCATTTGTGGCAACCATTGGGGCAAGGTGAAGCAACTCATTAATGACCTTGGAAAACCTGTCAAGGAGGCTGGTCCTTCGATGCCGGTGAAAATCCTCGGTCTGAGTGGTCTGCCAAATGCGGGCGACGAGCTCGTCGTAATGGATTCCGAAAAATCCGCGCGACTCCTGAGTGAAGAGCGCCTCGCGGCCCTCCGTGACACCAAGCTCTCCACGCCTCAGCGCACCACGCTGGAAAACCTTTTCGCCAACATCGCCTCTGAGTCGAAGCCCGCGCTCAAAGCCATCGTTAAATGCGATGTGCAGGGCTCGCTCGAAGCAGTCGTGGCATCGCTCAAGGAGATTCCTCAAAAGAAAATCACCCTCGATATCATCCACAGCGCAGTCGGCCCGATCACGGAGTCCGATGTCCTTCTGGCCAGCGCGTCCAATGCCGTCATCATCGGCTTTGGCACCAAGACCGAGAACAGCGCCGCACAAGCCGCCAAGCGCGAAGGCGTTCAGATTAAGCTCTACAGCATCATTTACGAATTGCTCGACCAAGTCCGCGAATCCATGAGCGGCATGCTCGCACCAGAACACCGCGAAGCCATCATTGGCCACGCCGAGGTCAAGCAGGTGTTCGATCTCACCAAGGGCAAGGTGGCCGGTTGCATTGTCATTGATGGCCGGATCGCCCGCAGCGCCCGTGCCCGCGTGTTGCGCCGCCGCCAGCCGATTTACGATGGCGGCATCGCCACACTCCGCCGCTTCGCCGATGAGGTTAAGGAAGTGCGCTCGGGTCTCGAGTGCGGCATCAAGCTGGGTGATTTCACGGAATACCTGCCCGAAGATATCATCGAGTGCTACACGCTCGAGAAGATCGCGCAGCAACTGTAAACTTTAATCCTAATCCCACGACCGACCGCAGGCTGAAGACCTCGTCCGGACAAACAGTGCCATGAAAAACCGACTCGTCAGGGTATGCGAAGTGTTGAAACGCGAAATCGGAGTGATCATTCGCAGGGAACTTGAGTTTGAGAATACTCTCGTGACCGTGAGCGATGTAGACATCACTCCCGACCTGAAGCAGGCCCATATTTTCATTTCCGCGCTGGGTTCCCCCGCTGGACGCCGCAAGGCGATGGAGGCCCTTGAGAGCCACCGAGTGATGTTTCAGACAGAGCTGTCCCGCCGCGTGCAAATGAAACACACGCCCCACCTGAATTTCCGCCTCGACGACGCCATCGAGCGCGGCACCCGGGTCATCGACATCATGGATGAGCTCGGCCTGAAGGAGGAATTTCCAAATGACGAAAATGAACTTTGACATCATCTCAAATGCGCTTCGCGATGCCCGCACGGTGGGAGTTGCCAGCCATATCCGCCCCGACGCCGACGCGCTGGGATCGACCATTGCCTTTACCCTCTGGCTGCGCGATTGCGGCAAGGAAGTGACGGCCTACAACGAGGAGGGCTCGACCTCGAAGTTCCACTACCTGCCGTGCCACGAGATCGTGAGCCTGCCTCCCGCCACGCCGCAGAAATTCGATGTTTTTGTCGCTCTCGATACCTCGGTTAAAAACCGTCTCGGCACGGTGAACAAAGCCATCGCCCCCGGCACGACGATCCTCAATATCGACCACCACATCAGCAACGAAAACTATGGCGATGTGAATTTCATCGATGCCTCGGCACCAGCCACCGGGCAGATCCTTTTGGAATTTTTCCAGCATGTCGGCGCCCGCATTTCTGCAGAGATGGCGACCAATCTGTTTGCGGCGATATCCACCGACACCGGCTCATTCCAATACGCCGGCACGAACGAGCGCACCTTCGCCGCCGCCTCGCATCTCATCAGCTGCGGCGTGGATGTTCCCGGTCTCTCCCGTGCGATGTATGACAGCCAGCCCCGCCGCCGCTTCGAGCTTCTCCGGCACGCGCTCAACACGGCCGAGTTCCATTGCGACGACCGCATCGCAACTTTCAGCCTCCCGATGGATCTCGTGGAGAGGCTGAAGGTCCTGCCCGAGGACAACGAGGGGATAATCGACCATCTGCGCTCCATCGAAGGCGTCGAAGCCGCCGTGTTTTTCGAGGAACTTCCCGAAGGCAAGGTGCGCGTGAGCGCCCGCTCGAAATTTCCACGGATCGATGTCTGCAAAGTATGCAAAAAATTCGAAGGCGGTGGACACCCCATGGCTGCCGGCGCTCGCTTGGATGGCGCACTCACCCAGGTCAAAAACGATTTTTTAAAAGCTCTCTCTGATGAAATCCGGAACTGAAATTGATGGCGTCCTGCTCGTAGACAAAGCCCCCGGCATGACATCCCACGATGTCGTGGCGATAACCCGCCGCGCGCTGAACACCAAAAAAGTTGGCCACTGCGGCACGCTCGACCCGCTCGCGACAGGTCTTCTGATCATCACCATCGGCCGTGGAACAAAAATCCAAGACTTGCTCATGAGCGAGGACAAGGAGTATGTCGGCACGCTGGGCCTTGGAGAAATCACCGACAGCCAAGACTCCGACGGACAGGTCATCGAAACCCGACCGGTCCCCGATTTTACCCGCGACCAACTGGATGCGGCGTTCGCCAAATACCATGGCGATTTTTATCAGACGCCTCCGATGGTCAGCGCCATCAAGAAGGACGGTGTGCCACTCTACAAGCTCGCGCGTCAGGGTAAGACCGTGGAACGCGAGCCACGCTTCGTTCATGTTTACGCACACGAGATTCAATCCGTGAGGATGCCAGAAGTGGATTTCCGCGTCGTGTGCAGCAAGGGATTTTATGTTCGCACCTATGCCAATGACATCGGCATGGAGCTCGGCTGCGGAGCCCATCTCAAATCCCTGCGCCGCACGAAATCCGGACGATTCAATGTGGAAGGCGCAGTAACCATTGAAGAACTCAAGGCGGGACCGATTGAAGCCATCGCGCAGCGTGTTCTCAGCCTCCCCGCCGTTTCCCGGCTTCGCGGTGCCTGATGAAAATCCTCCGTTCCATCGAAGCCCTTGCGGAAGTCGATGCGCCGGTCGTGCTGGCAGCAGGTGTCTTTGATGGCCTTCATCTCGGCCATCAGGCAGTGCTCCGCGCCGCCATCGAATCCGCAGCCCGCATTGGAGGGCTTCCAGTTGCACTGACATTCGACCCCCATCCCGCTGTCATTTTGCGTCCAGACAAGGCCCCAAAACTTTTGACGCCTCTGGATTTCAAGCTGGAACTCATCGAGCGCCTTGGCATCCAATACGCCCTCGTCATCACATTCGACGCCACTTTTGCTGCCATCGAAGCTGAAGACTTTGTTTTGAAACTCTGCCACACAGCGCCAGAACTTACCGGCATCTGCATAGGTGAAGGCTGGCTGTTCGGCCATGGCAGACGGGGAAATGCCCGTTTGCTGCAAACACTCGGAATGAAGAACGGCTTCTTCACCAGCGCCACCGCGCCAGTCCTCATGGATGGGGAAGTCGTCAGCAGCACACGCATCCGGGAGGCCCTCGCTTCTGGCAATCTGCCTTCAGCCGCCCGCCTCCTTGGCAGGGACTTTGCCGTTCGAGGTAAGGTCACACGCGGTGCCGGACTCGGTGAAAAATTGGGCTTCCCCACGGCCAACATCGTCACCGGCCATCAGCAATATCCAACGGACGGGGTTTACGCCGTCCAAGCCACATGGAACGCCAAGACATACCAAGGCGTGGCAAACATAGGGCTGCGTCCGACCGTTTCGGATGACAAGCAACGCGTGCTGGAGGTGCATCTCTTTGATTTTTCCGCTGACCTTTACGACAGCGAAATCGAAGTCGCGTTTCTTAATTATCTCCGGCCTGAGATGAAATTTGAAAACAAAGACGCCCTCTGCGTGCAGATCCGCGAAGATGTGGGCACTGCGCGTGCGTGGTTTCAAAACCGGACTGCCGCAGCATGAAATCGGCTTGGCATTTCGGCACCTACGACGAAATGTCCGGCCCAGATGGCCGTCCCCGCGAGGTTTACAAAGCCCTCTCCGAGCGCCTTCAAAAAATGCCGCGCGCTCAATTACGGAGCCTCGACGAGCAGCTTGAAGCAACAATGCGTGAGATGGGTGTCACTTTCGACATCTACCGCGACCGCCCGTGGGGAGCCCGCGCCTGGTTCTGCGACCTCCTGCCCCAGATTTTTACCCCCACCGAGTGGAGTCCACTGGAAGCCGGAGTGCGCCAGCGTCTGAGGGCCTTCGGGCATTTCCTCAAGGACATTTATGGCCCGAAACAAATCCTGCAAGACGGCGTGTTGCCGGTTTCCCTTGTTCTGGGCAGTGAGTTTTTCCAGCGCCCAGCAGCCGGTCTCCCATTGCCGGGGGATGCCTTTCTGCACCTGAGCGGTGTCGCGGTTTGCCGCCTGCCGGATGGAACGCTCGCCGTGAAGCACCACTATTTCAGCCACGCTTCCGGCATGTCCTACATGATCCAGAACCGTCGCGCTCTCACGCGGGTCATTCCCCAATCTTTCCACGACACCGGCATCCACTCGATTTCTGATGTTCCCACCGGCATCTTGGAAATGCTGCGGTCGCATTCTTCCGAGCCTGATCCCATGGTCGTGCTCCTGACTCCCGGCCCGCTCAGTCCGGCCTATTCGGAGCATAGCTTTCTTGGCCGCCGTATGGGCATCCCACTCGTCCAGGGCGGCGATTTACTGGTGCTCAATGACGAGGTCTATCTGAAAACCGTATCCGGCTTGAGCAAGGTGGATGTCATCTACTCGCGACTCACCGACCGCTGGCTCGACCCCATGGTTTTTCGTCGCGACTCTATGCTCGGCGTTCCAGGGCTCATCCACTGCATCCGCAAAAAAAGCGTAGCCGTCGTCAATGCCATCGGCTCCCAGCTTTCGGACGATCGCGCCCTGTTGCCCTTCTCCTCGCAAATCATCCGCTACTATCTCGGCGAGGCACCTCTTCTACCTACGCTTCCGACCTATTGGCTGGGTGAGCACGACCAACGCGAACTGGTGCTGGCGGACATCGAGAAATTCACAATCCGTGGGCTCTACGGCGAACGGATTTATCTGGGGGGTGATGGCCACTTGCCTACGGAGGAAAAAATCGATGCCATTCGTGCGGAAATCCTCGGCGACCCCGCACGCTATGTGGCGCAACCGCAGGCGTGTGATGCTCAGACCATTTCCTTTCAGGATGGGGAGCGCCGGAAAAGCCGTCAGGACCACATTCTTTTCGCTCTTCGCAAAAGCGGAGGGGATATCGAAGTTTTCCCCGGTGCGCTCACGCGTGTCTCGACGAAAGATTCGGAATTCACCTCCTCCGAACTTGGCGGCGGCAGTAAAGACACTTGGGTTCAAGTAGGCGTGCATAAAAAATCTGATGATTGGGATCCCTCGCGGCAAGTTGATTCCAAAATCCCGCTCCATGGCGTGACCAGTCGCGTGGCGGAGTCCTACTACTGGCTCGGACGCTATCTGGAGCGCGCCTATGACCTGGCCGGAATGGTCAGCGCCATCGAATCCCTCGAGCTGGAGGAGCTGAATCCCACCGAGCGGATGAATTACCGCCCTGTCTGGAACCGCATCCTCCCAATGCTGGAAGGCTCGGGCTCCGCATCCCGCCGCACGATTTCAAACCCAGAGGGCCGCTACCGCCTCACCTTTGATCCCGCTGAACCCGGCTCGGTCATCAGCACGATCCACCGTGCCTTCAGTAACGCCGAGTCGGTGCTCGAAACCTTGAGCCTCGACGCTTGGGGTGTGATGAGCGGACTCCGCGTGCGCTTTGATGCGGTGAATTTCAAACCCGATGTTCCCACCGAGACGCTTGCAAACGCGAGTCGCGAATTCTGCTTGTTCGCCCGCGAGATGATTCCCCGGTTTTTTGGAACGGCCAAATGCACGATGCTGGCAGACGATGGATGGAGCTTCTGCGAAATCGGGCAACTTCTCGAGCGCGCGGCCATCACGGCAAATGCTGTCACCTCCATCGCCGACCCTCTCCTGCAGACCTCCCGCGCAAACCTGCGGCCGCATGCAGTCGAGATTCGCCTTTCCGCTTTCCTGCGTCTCCTGAACAGTCGCGACATCTACCGCCGCGTTTACCAGATGCGCATCGAACCGCTACCTCTTCTTGAACTTCTTTGGACGAATCCCGTGGCTCCGCGCTCGGTCGTTCGCTGCCTGCAAGGCTGCGCCGCGCGCATCCGCGACGGGGAGAATGTGCTCTCGCCCGCCACAGACAAGGCGCTTTCGACCATCGAACGCCTGATCGAATCCATCCAGGCCAGCGATTGGGAGGCATTGCTCTCCAGTAAAAAATCAGGCGCGTCAAAATCCACCCTGCAGGTCCATTCAGATCGCCTTCTCCAAAGCCTGCTCGGACTTCACACCGTGATCTGCGACAGCTTTCTGAATCATCAAGTGCTCATGCACCACGAAGCGAAGCCCCCTTTCACCGCCTGACCATGCTGTTCAACATTGTTCACACCACGGGCTATGTTTACGCAGACACGGCCATGGAAGCCTACCTTGAAGTGCGGCTCACACCGCCTGCCAGGGCTGAACAGAATGTCCTCCGCCACCGCATCGAATTCCAACCCGCCGCAGAGGCCTCCGACTACATAGACTATTTCGGAAACCGGACGACTTTCTACTCGATGACATTGCGCCACCGGCAACTCAAGGTGACGAACCGTATGACCGTCCGCACGCAGCCTCGCCTCATTCCAGAGGGTGGGCTCGCGCTCACCGTTGCTGAGGCCCGGCAGATTTTAAAATCCGGAACAGGCGTCTTTGATTACCTGCAACCAACCGAGGCCATACCAATTGCACCGGAGTCCAGCGCGTGGGGGAGGGAAATCCTGCGAGAGAATCGTCCACTGGGCGAGGTGCTCGATGAGCTGAACAATGCCATTTACCGGGAGTTCAAATACCGCACGGGTTCGACAGAGATCGAGACGCCTCTTTCCCTGATTTGGAAAAAACGCGAAGGCGTCTGCCAAGATTTCGCCCATGTGATGATCGGCGTCCTGCGAGCCGCTCGCATTCCATGCCGCTATGTGTGCGGCTACATCGAGTCCGAGCCAGCCGTTTCTGTCGACCCCACCCGCAAGCGCCTCGTCGGATCTCTGGCCACACATGCGTGGGTGGAGGTTTTAGTTCCCGGCATGGACTGGGTGGCGCTTGATCCAACAAACAACCAGTGGTGCGGCGAGCAGCATGTCACAGTCGCCGTTGGCCGCGATTTTCTAGACGCCGCTCCGGTGCGGGGAACTTTCAAAGGTTCAGCCTCGCAAAAGCTAAAAGTGCATGTGAGCATGCAGCGAATTCCTGAAAAACTATGAAACTCAAAATCAAAAAGGAATTGGTCTACACCTACGAGGGCAAGGTGTCATTTTCACCACACCATGTGCGAATCTTTCCGCGCATCGATTTGTCCGTGAAGGTCGAGAGTATCCGTTTCGAAACCCAATCGGGAGCTGATGTGCAGTTCCGGCAGGACCTCTTCGACAACCACATCGCCTATTGTTTTTACCCGGAGATGTCGGAGACGCTTCCCTTTCGCGTGGAACTCGATCTCGAAGTGAAGGAGAAAAACCCCTTCCACTTTCTGCTGGAGCCGCATGCCCTGCAGGTTCCGCCCCAATATACCGAAGACGAACTCGCGGTTCTTGCTCCGTATCTCGCGCCGGTGGCCGGATGCAAACTCCCAGCCCCTCTCGCGCCCTCAGGTCCTCGCCCTACGGTCGAGACGATTCTGAATTTCAACCACTGGATTTTTGACAACATCGAGTATGAGACCAGACCGCACGGCATGCCTCACACGCCGGAGGAGACTTTGAAAAAAGCCAGCGGCTCCTGCCGGGACTTTGCCGCCCTTCTCACGGAAAGCCTCCGCCAGAACGGTGTGGCCGCGCGCCTCGTCAGCGGTTTTATCTGGGAAGGCGATAAGCCCGAGCCCGAAAAACGCGCCTCCAGCGCCATGCACCTCTGGGTCGAAGCCTGCCTGCCAGGCGCAGGGTGGATTGGCATGGATCCGACCAACGGCGTGCTCACAGACCATCACTTCGTAGCCACGGCAGTGGGGCGCCGACATGATGATGTGGCACCAATCAGCGGCGTTTACTACAGCAACACGCCATTTGCCAGCAGCCTTGCCACCAGTATCTCGGTGGAGAAAATCGCGTGAGGACTTTACCCACCCTTCACGGCACAATATCGGGAAACCAGCCAGGCCTCCCGCTCGTAAATTAATAACGACACAAGTTCACATGGGCCGACCATCCGCTCACACATCATGAAATTTTTTGAAGGCTGCACAGCAGTGATCACAGGAGCATCCTCCGGACTGGGGGCGGAATTTGCGCGCCAACTCGCTCCGCTCGCCTCGCGCATCGTTTTAGTAGCTCGGCGCAAAGACCGTCTGGAGGAACTCGCCTCAACGCTGCGTTCGCTCCACCCTCAGCTCGATATCCGCGTCTTTGAGGCTGATCTAACCCTCTCCGACCGCCGCCATGCGCTGGCCGATTGGCTCGCCAACGAAAAGCTCGATATCAATTTCCTCATCAACAACGCAGGCCTCGGTGATCACGGGCATTTCGAGTCCAGCGACTGGACCCGCGTGCAGGAGATGATCGACCTCAACATCACCGCGCTCACCCATTTGACTCACCTGCTTGTAGGACGAATGATCGTTCGCGGCCGGGCTGCCATCCTCAATGTCAGCAGCGTGGCGGGATTTTTCCCGCTGCCCAATATGGCAGTTTACGCAGCCACAAAAGCGTATGTCACCAGCCTGTCGGAGGCCCTTGCCATGGAGTTGCGTCCAAGAGGCATCACCGTCACCGCCCTCTGTCCCGGACCCGTGCCGACCGAGTTTTTCGATATCGCCACCCGGCCTGGCGAGCAGGATCAGGCGTCCCATTTTGAAACCTTCCCAGCCTTTGTAGTCTCCGCTGCCGAAGCTGTGCGTGATGGTCTTCGAGCCGTGGCCAACGACCGCGCGCGCGTCGTTCCCGGCCCGCTTCTCGCGGCGGCTGTCGCCGTCGCCCTTGTCATCCCCTTCTGTATCGTCCGCCGCATCCTCACTGCAAAAGCCGCATCTTTTTAGAAAATCCGTCCGATGCCCACATCCACCACGAGCCACTCTGAGTCCCTCTCCTTCGCCGAGGCATTCGAACTCATCAATCCACACCTTTACACAGTCGAAGAGCGCATCCGCGCCCAAGCCAAATCGTTCGACCCCGCCGTTGAGGGTTATGTCTCCTACATCTGCGGCGCTGGCGGCAAACGCCTGCGACCCGCTCTGGCACTTCTCTCCGCCGGGGCCACGGGAAAAATCACGCCCGGCCATGTGGATCTCGCGGTAATCCTCGAGCTCATCCACATCGCAACGCTCGTTCATGATGACATCATCGACGGCGCGGAACTCCGTCGCGACCAGCCGTCCGCCAACGCCAAGTGGGGCAACTCCATCAGCGTCCTCCTCGGCGATGTGCTCTTCGCCCACGCGCTCAAGCTTTCCACAAATTTCAGCAACAGCGACATCTGCCGCCGCATCGCGGACGCCGCCTCCGAGGTTTGCTCCGGCGAGATCATCCAGACCCAGCGCCGATTCGACCTCAAGCTGACCACGTCCGACTACTACCGCATCATTGAAATGAAGACGGCTGCCCTCTTCACCGCAGCCTGCGAGCTGGGGGCATTCATCAGCGAGGCCAGCCCTGCTGTGATCGGATCCTTCAAAACTTTCGGCACCAAACTCGGCGTCGCCTACCAGATCTACGACGATATCCTCGATTTTGCCGGTAATGAGGAGGAGACCGGTAAAACACTCGGCACCGATCTCCAAAAGGGAAAATTTACCCTCCCTGTCTTGCTAATGCTCCAATCTGGAAAAGATGTCAGCGCCCTACGCGACATGCTGCTCAATGATGAGCCCGGCAGCACAGCCGCCCTCGCTGCCATTCTTCACGAGGCGGGAACGATCGAGAATGCGAAGGCGATAGCCAACAGACTCATCGCCGAAGCCGTTGAACAACTCGACGGAGTTCAGGATAACCGCTACGCACGCGGCCTGCGCGCAATCCCAGAGCACTTGCAGACCCTCCTCAAGGGGCTGTGACAATCTGATCCGCAATCTCCTCGGCTGGATAAGTCCAGATCTCGGAGAGCGTGGGATGGTAATGCGGGACAGCCGCAAACTCCCGCGCAGTGGCGCGGTAGCGCATGGCCATGACGACTTCGTGGATGAGTTCGGACGCCTCCGGACCCACGACTGCGCCGCCAAGAATCTCGCCGGTTTCGCGTGATGCCGTGAGTTTCACAACCCCGTGGGTCTCGCCTATGAGCAGGGATTTTCCATGGTCATTGAAGGGATATGTCGCTGTGAGACAAGGAATCCCCGCCGCCTCCAACTCCGCCTCAGTGGCGCCGACGCTGGCAAATTGGGGGTCTGAGAAGACGGCGAAAAGTTTCAGCCGGTAGTCCATAGCGGGAGATTTGCCTGAATGACGGCCCAAGTGGATAGCTGCATTGGTGGCGGCGATCTCACCCTGCTGAATGGCGATATGGACGACTTCGAGCCCACCGCACACATCGCCTGCCGCAAAAATGTGAGGGACTGATGTCTCCTGCGTGGCGCCGACTTTGATGCGCCCGCCATCCGTTTCCAAGCCGAGCTCTTCCAGTCCGCGTAGCGCCGGTGTGCGGCCGAGGGCGTTGAGGACGCGCTGCGCATGAAGCGTGATGGTGGCGCCTTCTTTTTCGAAAACGACACACATGCCATCGCCTTCTCTTTCGACGCGCAGAAGTTTAGTCCCTGTGTGGATCGTGATTCCATCCGCCCGCATTCCTTCTTCCAAAGCGGCCGCCGCATCGGGATCGCTGCCACGCAGAATCTGCGGGCTGCGTTGAATGATTGTGACCTTACATCCGAAAGCCCGGCAATAGGAGGCCATCTCCAGCGCCACCGGTCCTGCGCCGAGCACAATGATCGACTTGGGAATCTCCTCCAGGTCGAGGATATCATCACTCGTCAGGCAACCTGCCTCGGCCAACCCTCGCACAAGCGGCGTCGATATTTCAGAGCCGGTGGCGATGAGAAAGGATTTACCCCGAAGGATCGTCGAAGACCCGTCCGCCGACACAATGCGAACATCGTTGGCATTCAAAAACTCTGCACGGCCACGAAAAAAATCGAACCTGCCGGATTCCAGCTGTCCCCTGCGGTAGTCAGCGAACTCCGCGATCAGGCGGCGTTTTCTGGCAATGATCGCCGAGGCATCGAAGCAGGGATTGTCACATGCCAAACCGAACTCTTCGGCACGCATCAGAACGCGGAAGCGCCGCGCGGATTCGAGCAGCGACTTGCTTGGCATGCATCCGCGAAGAATGCAAAGCCCGCCAACTTCGCGCCCGCCTTCGACCACAGCCACGCGAAGCCCTAGGGATGCCGCCGTTCTCGCGCCAGCATATCCTGCGCTACCTCCTCCGATGACGACGAAATCGTATTCCATAATGCTTCTCCGCGCCTTCGCGGGCCGCCCTACATTCTTGGAATCGTGATGCCGCGCTGCCCCATATATTTCCCGGCGCGGTCGGCGTAGCTCGTCTCGCAAGTCTCCTTGGACTCAAAAAATACGACCTGTGCTAGCCCCTCGTTCGCATAGATGCGGGCAGGCAGCGGCGTGGTGTTCGAAATCTCCAGCGTCACATGCCCCTCCCACTCCGGCTCGAAGGGCGTCACATTCACAATGATGCCGCAACGCGCGTAGGTGGATTTGCCTACGCAGATCGTGAGCACCTCGCGCGGGATGCGGAAGTATTCCACGCTGCGGGCGAGGGCGAAGGAATTTGGCGGCACGACGCACACATCGGTTTTCATGTCCACAAAGGAGCGATCATCGAAGGCCTTCGGGTCCACCACGCTTCCAAAAACATTTGTGAAAACCTTGAATTCGTTCGAGACGCGAAGGTCGTAGCCATAGCTCGAAAGCCCGTAGCTGATGACCCGCTCGCCGGATTCGGTCTTCTTGATCTGACCGTCCGCAAAGGGCTCGATCATGCCGCGTTCAACCGCCATGCGGCGGATCCATTTGTCGGGGCAGACAGACATTACATCGAGAGGCCGGGAATTTTCATTCCGCCCGTAAGTTTGCCCATTTCATCGCTGCCTAGTTTTTTCGCATCTTCGAGCGCCTGCTTCACGGCTGTGAGGACGAGGTCTTCGAGCATCTCGACATCATTCGGATCCACAACCTGCGGGTCGATTTTGACGGCTGTCACATCCCCCGTTCCCGTGGCCGTGACCTTCACCTTGCCGCCGCCGGTGGTGGCCTCGATTGTGCGGCTGGCCAATGCGACCTGCGCTTCCGCCATGCGTTCCTGCATGCGCTGCGCTTCCTTCATCATTTTTGCGATATTCATGTTTTTTGAGTTTGTAGAGCGCCCTTGAAAATTTCGAGGGCTTTTTCGATCAGCGGGTCATTGAGAAATTCCTGCATCGGATCCATCGGCGGCGCTTCCACGACAGGCTCGGCGACTTTGGGCGCTTCGGGTTCCGGTTCAGGCTCCGGCTCTGGCGTAGCCGCTTGGAGTGCCTCGTCGAATTCAAAAACGATCTTCGTCGGTTGACCCAAATCCTGAAGCAGCCGTGCTTCGATTTCTTTGATGCCCTTCTCCATGAACATCGAACTGCCGGCCTCTTTAAGCGCAGCGGGGAAACGAACGATCAGGCGGCCGCCTTCGAGGCGATCGAAAACACCCTCGCGGAACCAACCAAAACGGATCACCGAGTTCTTAGAAAACTCCGCCGCGATGCGCTCCCAGCAAAGGGCGGCATCCACCGGAGCAGCGGGTTCGGGATCTGGCGCAGGCGCGGCTTTTGGCACGACAGGCGGCGGGGTTCGCACAACAACCGGTGCCGGCTTGAGAACCTCCATCTCCAACACAGGCTGCGTCTCAACGGGCGCGCTCACGACAGGGACTGGGGGAGCGGGCTCAGTCACGGGGGCCGGGCTCGATGGCAAAACCGCTGTCGGGGCAGGCGGAGGCGTTGCCGCTATTGGAGCAACCCTTGCCGGACGCTCTGCACGGGGCGCAGGCGGCTCGCCGTTGCAGAGACCGGTGAGTGTTTCGATGACATCCGTGAGACTGGTCTCATCCAAAAGGTGGAGGGCTTTGATGACGGCGACATCGAGCTGGAGTTTCTTATCGGTGACCCACTTCATGGCGGATTCGGCCGCGCTGAAATGATCCACCAAATCCAAGAGCTTGCCTTGCGAGATCGCACACTCGCCGCCCGTGGCCTGGCTGACCAACAGGTCGCGCAAGTGCGAGACAAGCTCCGCCGTGAGACGCGAGAGGTCTTTCCCGAGATTCGACTGCGCTGCCACCGTGTCGAGAGCCGCGCTGGCATTTCCCGCAAACAAACTGTCCGCGAGGCTCACCACGACTTCATGCGGGGTGAAACCGAAGACATCCATGACATCAACCGCCCGAATGTGTTCGCCGCAGAAGGCGACCATCTGGTCGAGCATGCTCTCGGCATCGCGCAATCCGCCCTCGGCACCGCGCGCGATAGCATCCGCCGCGTCGCCGTCGAGCTGGATTTTCTCGTTCTCCGCGATGAAAAGGAGGTGCTTTTTGATGAGTGGCGTGGGAATCCGCCGCAGGTCAAATCGTTGGCAGCGGCTGGTAATAGTCGCAGGAACTTTTTGCGCCTCGGTAGTAGCGAAGATGAATTTCACGTGCGGCGGCGGCTCCTCGAGCGTTTTGAGGAGGGCGTTGAACGCACCTGTGCTGAGCATGTGCACCTCGTCGATGAGGTAGATTTTGAACTTCCCGCGTGCGGGCGCGTAGGCCGCGCTATCGCGCAGGTCGCGGATGTTTTCGACGCCGTTGTTGCTGGCTCCGTCGATCTCGATGACATCCAGGCTGCGCCCTTCGGCGATTTCCAGACAGGCCGGGCACTTGCCGCAAGGCTCTGAGGTCGGGCCGGCCTCGCAGTTCAAAGCTTTCGCCAGAATGCGGGCGGTGGAGGTCTTGCCGATTCCGCGCGGGCCCACAAAAAGATAGGCCTGCGCAAGCCGACTGGAGTTCACCGCATTCTGAAGCGTGCGTGTGATGTGCTCCTGCCCGACGACTTCGGCGAATGTTTGCGGACGATACTTGCGGGCGAAAACTCGGTAACTCACGCGGGGACATTAAGCCCGCCCTCCCGCGTCATCCAGCACGATTTGAAAATGCCACGCCTTCGCAGAGTGAACATTTTGTTGAATAAAAAACCTTGTTCCAAAAAAAGGCTGCCCAAGACTCCACGCGTGCCAGCATCCTCTCCACTTCAGCGGACATCCGTTTTCACGATCCTTGTCTGCGCCTCCTTTTTCCAGACCCTCCCAGCTTTTGCCCAAAAGACGGAAATCCTGAACCTGTCCTACGAGAAAAATCCTCCCTACCCGGAAGCTCAAAACCCGCAGCTGCCGCTGGAAGTTTACGATCAGGAATTCGCAGAAATTCTCGGCAAGCAGCCCCAACTTGTGCATCTCGCCAAAGGTTTTGGCTTCACAGAGGGCCCCGTTTTTCTCTCGGTCAAAAACTCCGACGAGGGCTTCCTCATTTTTTCCGACCAGATCAACGACAACATCAATCTCATCCGCTGGCACGGACTCACGCCCTACAACACCATCACACCCGCCTCCTGGAGCGAGCCGGTGGTGTTTCGGCATCCCTCGAGTATTGCGGATGGTCAAACAGCCGATCTCAATGCGAATCTGCTCACGGCTGAGACGACCGGACGCCGGGTTTCCATTATGAAGCGCGATGGCACGGTGGAAACGCTAGCCGGTTCCTACGAAGGCAAGCCGCTTAATTCCCCGAACGATCTGGTGGTGAAATCCGACGGCTCCGTGTGGTTCACAGATCCCAGCTACGGCTCGCTGCAATTCCCCCAGGAGGCCTTCCTGCCGAACAATGTTTACCGCTACGATCCGAAAACAAAAGCCCTCACCGTAGTGACCGGGAAACTGCAGATGCCCAATGGCATCGCCTTTTCACCGGATGAAAAAATCCTCTACATCATCGACAGCGGAGCGATCCAGGCGCCGCGCACCTACTACTACGATAAGCCGCACACGATCTATGCGTTCGATGTCTCGCCGGATGGCAAAACAATCTCGAACCAGCGCGAATTCGCAGTCGTCTATCCCGGTTTCCCCGATGGCATGCGGCTCGACGCGAAGGGCAATGTCTACTCCGGCGCGCTCGACGGCATCCATGTCTTCAACCCCAAGGGTAAAATGATCGGCAAAATCAAGCTGCCGAAGCAGACGGCGAACCTGACCTTCGGCGGCCGCGACAACAACATCCTCTTCATTTGCTCGTCCGACTCGGTCTGGGCGATCAAACTCAACACAACCGGTGCGAAACCCGTGCCACAAATCGAACGCTAAAAATCCATGAACAACGACTACGACATCATCATCATCGGAAGCGGCGCGGGCGGCGGCACATTGGCCCGTCACTTGGCTCCCTCCGGAAAACGCATCCTCATACTCGAGCGCGGCGGTTGGCTCCCGCGCGAGCCGGAGAACTGGTCCGCCTCGGAGGTCTTCATTGCAAACCGCTATACCTCGAAGGACACTTGGCGCGACAAGCATGGCAAGGAATTCCAGCCCGGCGTCCACTACTTCGTCGGCGGTGCGACCAAGCTCTACGGCGCGGCCCTCTACCGTCTGCGCAAGGAGGATTTTGGCGTCCTTAAACACCAGGATGGCATCTCGCCCGCATGGCCGCTGGTCTACGAGGATTTTGAATCCTACTACACCAAAGCCGAGCGCATGTATCATGTCCACGGCGCACGCGGTGAGGACCCCACCGAGCCGCCTTGCAGCGAGCCGTATCCGTTTCCCGCAGTCTCCCACGAGCCGCGCATCCAGCAACTCGCCGACGACCTCAAACGCGCAGGCTACCATCCCTTCCACTCGCCCTGCGGCATCATGCTCAACGAGGCGAATATGCCCTACAGCCAATGCGTGCGCTGCGAGGATTGCGATGGATTTCCCTGCCTCGTCCAAGCGAAGTCGGATGCCGAGGTCTTGGGAGTGCGTCCCGCGCTCGAGCACTCGAATGTCACGCTCCTCACGAATGCCCAGGTGCTGAAACTCAACACCAACGCCGCCGGCAATTCGGTGAGTGAGGTCGTGGTCGATCGCGACGGAAAAACCGAGACCTTCCGCGCCAGCATCGTGGTCGTTTCCGCAGGAGCGGCCAACTCCGCGCGGCTTCTCCTCATGTCAGCCAACGACAAGCACCCGAACGGCCTTGCCAACGGCTCTGACCAGGTCGGCCGGAACTACATGTATCACAACAGCCAGGCCGTCCTCGCCATTTCCAAGGATCCGAATCCGACGAAATACCAGAAGACACTTGGTCTGAATGATTTTTATTTCGGCATGAAGGACTTCGAGTTTCCGATGGGCAATATCCAGATGGTCGGAAAATCCCAAGGCCCGATGTATAAAGGCGAGAAGCCGATCGAAGCCGGGCTCGCGCCGATGTTCACGCTCGATTTCGTCGCCAGGCACGCCGTCGATTTCTGGCTCTCCACCGAGGACCTTCCCTCGCCCGACAACCGCGTCACAATCGACCGCGAAGGCAATATCACGCTCAGCTACACGCCGAACAACCAAGTCGCCAAAGAACGCCTCTATTCCAAGCTCAAGTCGATGCTCAACCATCTCGGCATGCACGAGCACCTTATCCCGCGAAACCTCTATATGAAAAACGAGATCGGCATCGGCGGCGTGGCCCACCAGTCCGGCACCTGCCGCTTCGGCACCGATCCCGCCACCTCCGTGCTCGACACGAATTGCAAGGCCCACGAACTCGACAACCTCTATGTCGTGGACACCTCGTTCTTTCCGAGCATCGGCGCAGTGAATCCCGCACTCACCGCGATGGCGAACGCCCTTCGCGTTGGCGACCACCTCCTCGAGAGGCTGAAGTAAAAGCGTGGTAAAAAAGCGCGATCCAAAGAGGGGAGCACAGGCGTCCCGCCTGTGTGGGCGTTGATGAATCGGTCCGAATCCGACTCGCAGACTGCAAAGAGCGTCAGTCTCGACAAGGCCGTGACGGCCATGCCCCCTTCTTCATCAAAACCCTCCCGCGCCGCCGTGGGAGCGATCTTCGGTGCGGGTGTGGCGCAGGGCATCGCCCTCGTCACATTCCCCGCAGCGGGGGCGATTTTCACAAGCCCGCAGCACTACGGACTGAGCAGCACGCAATACGGCGTGCTCTTCGTGCCGCAGGCCATCATGGCAATCATCAGCTCCCTCCTTGGCCCAGCCTTAGCGCGGAGCCTGGGGGCGAAGAATGTCTTTCTGGCAGGAATGCTGGCGAATCTCCTCTCGATGGGGCTTCTCATCGCGAGCCAGTTCCTCATGGCAGACCACACCGCCGCCTACGCAGTGCTGCTTCTGGCAACGACCTGCATGGGCCTGGCCTTCGGCCTCACCGTCCCTGTCATCAATACTTGCGCCGCCGCGTTTTTTCCGTCCACCGCAGACCGCGCCTTGCTGACCTTGAATACACTGCTCGGCCTCGGCACAGCACTCGCGCCGGCATTTGTGGCGGTTTTCACAGGCCTCGGATTCTGGTGGGGACTTCCAGTCCTCGTCGCCGTCCTATGTGCAGGACTCTTGGTTTTCGCCATGCCGCTTACCATTTCTGCAGGTTCACCAAGCAATGATAAAACCTCCGGTGGACTGCCGACTGTCTTTCCCGCCTTCGCCGCCGCCGCCCTGCTCTACGGGCTTTGCGAAACGATGAACGGCAATTGGGCGTCGATCCTCATGTCCGGCGCGCTCTCAAACACCACCGCCACAGCATCCCTCTCCCTCACGCTCTTCTGGGGTGCCGTCACCGGCGGGCGCTTGCTTTTCGCCTCGATCGACCGGTGGATGCCCGAACGAATTGTTTTCAAAATCCTCCCTGCTGTCATTTCCGTGGCCTTCCTCCTGGTTCCGCTCATTCCCGCAAGAAACCCGCTCGCCGGCCTCGCTCTCTTTGCCCTGGCAGGCCTGGGTTGCTCTGCAATGCTCCCTCTCATCATCAGCTTTGGCCAAAAAAGCATGCCCACAATCGCTGCCTCGGTCGCCGGACTACTCATCGCCTTCTACCAACTCGGCTACGGCCTCGCCGCCTTCGGAGTCGGCCCGCTCGAAAATCTCGCAGGCCTCTCACTCGGGCGCATTTTTGCTTTTGCAGCGATTCCCGCTCTAATCCTCGCAATGCTTGCCCTAAAGCTCTCTCGCCGTTACTGACTTCATTCTCATCTATCACCAGCCCATGCCCAAAGACAACGAATCCCTCCGCATCGAAGCCCGCGATTCCGGCAAAGAAGACTGGCACCTCTGGGGCCCCTACCTGAGCGACCGCCAGTGGGGCACGGTGAGGGAGGATTATTCGGCAGATGGCGATGCCTGGACCTCGTTTCCGCACGACCACGCCCGCTCGCGCGCCTACCGCTGGGGCGAGGATGGCCTGCTCGGCATTTGTGACAAAAACGGACTGCTGTGCTTTTCGGCTGCGCTCTGGAACGGGAAAGATCCTATTTTAAAAGAACGCGCGTTCGGGCTCTCCAACCCGCAAGGCAACCACGGTGAGGACATCAAGGACTACTACTACCACCTCGCGAACACGCCCACGCATTCCTTCATGCGCGGCCTCTACAAATACCCGCAGCAGGAATTTCCCTATCAGCACCTCATCGAGGAAAATGGACGCCGCTCGCGTCTGGAGCCCGAATACGAGTTGGTGGATACCGGCATTTTCAACGAAAGCCGCTACTTCGATGTGTTCTTTGAATACGCCAAAGACACGCCAGACGACATGGCAATACGGTTGCGAATCATCAATCGCGGACCCGATACGGCACCGCTGACAGTCCTGCCCACGCTCTGGTTCCGCAACACATGGACATGGGAGGTTGCCCCTGCCTCGAAGCCCGAGATTCGTCTTTTGCCAGATGGCCAAGGACTCAGCGCCCATTCCGCCGAACTGGGTGATTACAGCCTCCAAGCCGAAGGCCAGCCGGAGTGGATTTTCACCGAGAACGAGACCAACGACCGCCGCCTCTACAATGCCCCAAACCGCACGCCGTTTGTGAAGGATGCCTTCCATGATTATGTCTTGAATGGCGCGACCGGCGCGGTGAATCCAGCACGCATCGGCACCAAGGCCGCAGCAGTCTACCAACGCACGCTCGCCCCCGGTGAGGAGTGGGTGATCCGCCTGCAGCTCGCCTCAGGTTCACAGGCAAAGTCCTTCGATGCCGCCTTTGACAATCTTTTTGCCGATCGGGACAAGGAACACCTTGCCCACTTCGAAGCCGTGGCTCCCGGAATGCCCGAGGAATTGTCGCTCATCATGCGCAGCGCCATTGCCGGCCTGCTCTGGGGTAAGAAATTTTATTCCTACCATGTGAACCGCTGGCTCAGCGGCGATCCGACCATGCCGAAGCCGCCGGCCGAACGCTGGAAAGGACGCAATGTTTTCTGGCAGGAACTCTACGCGAACGATGTCATTTCGATGCCCGACTGTTGGGAATACCCCTACTTCTGCGCCTGGGATCTCATGTTCCAATCCGTGGCTTTCGCCATCACCGATCCCGCCACCGCGAAGAGACAGAACATGCTCCTTCAAGGCGAGCGCTACACCTCCCCCAGCGCGCAACAGCCCGCCTACGAGTGGGCTCTCTCGGATGCCAACCCTCCCATCGGCGGCTGGGCGGCGTGGAGGATTTATTCGATCGAACGCGGCCAGAAGGGCACGGGCGACCGCGCCTATCTCAAAAAAGCCTTCAACAAACTCCTCCTCAACTACGGCTGGTGGGCGAACCGCGTCGATCAAACGGGAGACAATGTCTTCGAAGGCGGATTCCTCGGTCTCGACAACATCGGCGTGTTCGACCGCCGCTACCCGCTCCCGGACGGCTCGCGCATCGCCCAGAGCGACGGCACGGCGTGGATGGCTCAGTTCTGCCTAAGCATGCTATATATCGCCATCGAACTCGCCCAAGAGGAGCCGGAGTTCGAGGATATAGCCGACAAATTCCTTAACGATTTCATCTACCTTGCCGCAGCCATCAACTCGACAGGCACGGGCGGCCTCGCCTTATGGGACGATGAGGATGGATTTTACTACGATGTCCTACGGCGTCCGGACGGCTCCTCAGCTTATCTCAAAACGCGCTCGGTGGCCGGTCTCACGCCTCTCTTCGCTGTGGAGAGCTTCGATCCCGCGACCGTGTTGAAGCTTCCACTCCTGCGCAAACGCTACCAGTGGTTCGAAAAAAACCGCCCGCATCTGATGGCGAAACTTCAGCACATCAAAGAAGATGTCGATGGGCGCAAACTCATCTCGCTTGTCCCGCCCGAGCACCTCCGGCGAATCTGCGAGCGTTTGTTCGATGAATCGGAATTCCTTTCACCGCATGGTATCCGTGCCCTCTCAAAAATCTACGAAGAGCATCCCTACACTTTTACCGAAGGGGAAAAAACCGAGACCCTCGCCTACAGCCCGGCCGATAGCCCCGTGGCGATGTTCGGTGGCAACTCGAATTGGCGTGGCCCAGTCTGGATGCCGATGAATTATCTCATCATCGAATCGCTCCAAAAATTCGGCTTTTTCTTCGGCGACACATTCAAAGTGGAATTTCCGACCGGCAGTGGAGTTCAGATGAACCTCTGGGAGGTTTCCTTGGAGCTCGAAAAACGCCTCGTCGGCATATTCACCCGCGACAAAGATGGCCGTCGGCCCTTCAATGGCGGAGTCGATCTCTTCCAAAACGATCCCCACTGGCGCGATCTGCTCCTCTTCAACGAATATTTCAACGGCGACAACGGCTCAGGCGTCGGCGCCAGCCACCAGACCGGCTGGACCGCCCTCGTGGCCAAAATGTGCCGTCAGCTCCACACGTTCCAAAAAAATATCTGACCTCGGGCGCCGCATTGCGCATCGCAGTTCGACCTGTCTTAAGAAGCTCTGTGTTCTCTGCGACCTCGGCGGTCACTCCTTCATAGGGAACCCCCCGCATCAAGCTCCGTGCGTGGAGGCAGAGCGTTCGCGGTTCAACCACACGCGGGCGACACCTTTCATGCGAGTGAGAATATAATACACCGTCTGGCTGCGCTGGCGGACAAGTTCCGCGCCGACAATTTTCGGCACAAAGTCCGCCGGCACTTCAATGATTTCCTCGGGGGTCAGGCCATCGAGTCCCTTGCAGAGAATCGCCGTCATGGCTTTCGTGAGCGTCTGCACCTGCGGGCCAAGCGTAATACGGAAGGCGCAGTTGCGCTGTGGTGTGACTTTTAAAAACACGCCTACCGTGTCAGTGCATTCCTCATCTTTGCGAATATCCTCCAGATCGAAGGTCTCTCCGTCCCGCGGCCCTTGTTTCATTGCGGCGGCCGCATACGAGATGAGTGACTCGCGCTTTTCGGCATCCGGCAAGGACTCGAAGAGCGCGATGATTTGATTGAGTTTACCGGGATACACAGCGGTTTTTAGCCTCTCTCGATCGGAGCCCCAACGCGGTTTCCCCACTCGGTCCAAGATCCATCGTAATTGCGGACATTTTTGTAGCCAAGGAGGTAGGTAAGAACAAACCAAGTGTGGCTCGAGCGCTCGCCGATTCGGCAGTAGGCAACGACATCCTGCCCCGGCTGGAGACCTGCCTCGTCCTCATAAATCTGGCGGAGTTCGTTCACGCCTTTGAAAGTCGAGTCATCCTTCACAGCCATCTTCCAAGGAACACTAGCCGCACCGGGGATGTGACCGCCGCGCAGAACGCCTTCCTGGGGATACTCCGGCATGTGAGTGACCTCGCCGCGAAATTCCGCCGGTGACCGCACATCGATGAGCGCCATGCCAGCACGGCTCTGGGCGAGAGCCTGATCGTAAAACGCGCGAATCTCCGCATCGCAGCGAGTTTCGATTGGCACGTATTGGCCATGCATGAAATGCGGCACAGCACGTGTGAGATGCCGACCTTCGGCTACCCACTTGTCGCGCCCACCGTCCATGATTTTCACCTTCGTGTGACCAAACAATCGGAAGACCCAAAGCGCGTAGCAGGCCCACCAGTTCGACTTGTCGCCATAGAAAATGACCGTCGTGTCGTTCGAAATTCCATTGCGTTCGCACAGCGCCGAGAATTGCTGCGGCGTTATGTAGTCGCGGATCGTCTGATCCTGCAAATCCGAGCGCCAGTCGATGTGCACCGCGCCCTGAATGTGGCCGGTATCGTAGAGCAGAATGTCTTCGTTGCTTTCGATAATTCTGACATGTGGATCGGCAAGGTGTCCCTCAACCCACTCCGTGGTGACCAGGGCTTCAGGATGTGCGTAGCTTTTTTCACTCATATACTACTAAAATAAAGATTCGCCGCCGCTGTGCAAGACAGACGGGAGCAAATCTGGAAAAAGACACAGCACCAACGCATCACCTGAGCTGGGGCCTGCATTTCAAAAAAGTCCGGAATCCCTGCGCATCGGTTCCTACAATAAGCACCAAGTTGGGCGTAACGGTCGCAACATCAGCCGACATGCCTTGGAGTCAGCCCAGTGCCGAAAATATCCTCACTCTAAGCTGCTTGGTCTTTGATCAAACCATCAATTCCAAACAATAACTCAATGCCTGACACTGGAAAGGTTTGGACCTCAAAATAGGAGCTTATCTTTTTTGACCCGCACCTAATCCAAGTCGAAAAAACACTTTTCTACCGATCTTGGGCTTAGCGACTGGGCGAAAAATCCAACAACCTTTCCCTTGTAAGTTGCGAGTTTAGAGGGTGGTGGGCAGAACTGGATTCGAACCAGTGAAGGCGTAAGCCAGCGGATTTACAGTCCGCCCATTTCACTGGGTAAGCCCAATTTACTTGTCATCTACTTGTCATTTAGAATTCATCGCCTATGCTCCTTGTGGAGGTAGGAAAATTGAGAAAAACCATATTGAAACTGAGTAAGACCAAGATCAAGGGGAAGACCTTTCACTTGGTTGTCTATCCAGGCTTGGATGGAGAAAGGACAAGGAAACACTTTAAAAGCCTATCCGAGGCGAAAGAGTTTCTAGACCGGAAGCGTGTAGAGTTGACAAATTTTGGGACTGCAGCTGCCACCCTGAATGAAAGAGACAGGGCAGAATATATTGAATGCCGAGATATTTTGAAAACCTACGGAATTTCGCTCCGAGAAGCCGTTAATAAGCTAATCCCCCAGTTGAAGGCGGAGCAGGTCACGAGTCTGGTTTCGAAAACGATGGATGATTTTCTGAAGGCCAAGAAGTCGGATGGTCTGAGCGCTCGCTATCTCAAAGACCTCAAAAGCCGCATAACGCTATTTTCAAAGAATTTTGGTGCTCGAACCATGGCGAGCATTACAACGGCCGAGATTGACGATTGGCTTCGTTCCCTGCCCGGAGAAGCGGTGAACCGGAATAATTACAAAAGGAACATAGGGGTCTTTTTTAGCTACGCGGAGAAAAGGGGGTTAATTTTGCAAAATCCAGTCATTCTCACGAGTAAGGCCAAAGAAATTGCTAAGAATGTGGGGGTGTTTACACCAGATCAAGCATCCAAACTTCTGGCAAATGCCTGCAAAGAAATTCTACCAGCTTTAGCCCTCGGTCTATTTGCGGGTATGCGTCCGGAGTCCGAGGTAATGCGCTTGGAATGGGAAAAAATTGATTTGGATCGTAAACTAATTAGCGTCGACCCTATAAACACAAAGCTGGCGGCAAAACGATTCATTACAATACCAGAGAATCTTGAGGCATGGCTTCTACCCTATAAAGGGAAGACCGGACCAGTAAGTCCAAAGGGGGACAAATACTATTCTCTGTTAGAAAAAGCCAAGAAAGCTGCGAAAATAACCGTCTGGCCCGCCGATGTGCTTCGGCACAGCTACGGCTCATACCATTACGCTAAGTTCCAAGACATGGGCAAAGCAATGGCTGAAATGGGGCACTCGAATTCGCGAACATTTTTGCAGCATTATCGAGAACGAGTAGATCCTGACGACGCCGAGGTTTATTGGAAAATCAGACCTCCAAGCAAACCGGATAAGGAATTGCCTCAAAAATCTGCGAAGAAGTGTTCCCTACCCCCTCCCTCCAAAAAACGCTCAAAGAGGGTATAACCTGATGAACACGGAGCTTTCCCTTTTGGAAGGCTCTATTTTCACAAAAAATCGCTCTGCTGATCAGCGCCAAGTGGCCTGAACAGGGCACCAAACCTCAACCACAGGAGGGAATGATGGACTGGGCAAAAGTGCTCCTCACGATCCTTAGATCGGCCACGAAAATCGCCATTGATGCGATCAATTCGAGCCAGAAAAGATAGCGTGGAGATGGGCGGGCTGGATGTTGGGAAACTGCATTCAGCCTGCCCTATTCCTGGTCCCTCCCACATGCAGGTGAAAAATGAAAAGGAAAGGCTACTACTCGCCAGCACTACGGCGTGAATTGGTCACTCGGCTCTATCACACGGCCCGCGAGCTTCGGATTCCGATGACGGTCCTCAATGACCGCATTGTTGAAGAGGCTCTCGACCGGATGGTGTCGGTTCCATTCCCCAGTCAACAACCATCCACGGCGGCAGTCGCCGCCTGAGCAAAACAACCGCCAAAGAAGACTAAGCCGATCAATGGCCCCGGGTGACAATCATCCGGGGTCTTTTTCGTTTCAGAGGTCTTTCAAGGCACAACCAGAAAGAAAAAACCACTATGGCACTCAAACTCATTGCCAACTACTCGAAGCGTCTGGGCCTACCCGGATATTCGAGCCACCAGTTCTCGGTTTGCGTCGAGACGGAGATCAGCAACATCGACGATGTGGCGGGAGAGAGTTCCCGCCTTTATGACACGCTTCAAAAGAGCGTGGACGAGGAAATCCAGCGCACGGGATTCGTCCCTGATCAGGGTTATGGAATCAGCGAGCAGGCTCCTGCAAAGGTATCCAGGTCGAGCATTCCCCCAACAAACGGGACTGGCGACACTGGATCAAACGGGCACAGCAACGGTGCCGGATGGCATTGCAGCGACAAGCAAAGGGACTTGATCCTGAACCTTGTTGGACAGCATGGACTCGAGAAGCAGGACATCGAGAACCTTAGCCATGAAATGTTCGGGGCTGCGGTGAAGGGCCTCAACAAACTTCAGGCAAGTGGCCTGATTGATCGAATTCTTGAGGAGCACGGCGGACGGAACAACGCTCCACGCCGAAACGGAGGTCCTCCCCGCCAGCGCCAATACAGCAATGGAGGATCACGATGACAGCCCTCTGTGAGACGAGAGAAAAAAGCCGTTTGGAGTCTCTGCTAGAAACCATCTCGGCAAGCCGCCTGAACAGTTTCCACTCCTGCCGGCTAAAGTTCTACTTCCGGTATGTGCTGGAGATCGCCAAGCCTACATCCGCCGCACAATTCCTGGGGCGTGCTGTTCACGGAGCACTTCAGAGATGGAGCAATGCCCGTTGGCGTGGTCAGCCCCAAGATGTGGAGAGCCTCAAAACCTCGTTCGTTCTGGATTGGGCCTCAGCGCAAGCCGCAGAGCCTGTCGAGTGGGAATCCCCACTGGAAGAAAATGAACAGCAGGAGAAGGCATGGGGACTCGTGGAAATGTATCTGCGCGAAACGCCGATCCCTCCCGATGAGAAACCCCAAGCCGTTGAAGCCCGAGTGGAAGCCGATCTCCCCGGGCTTCCAAGGCTTGTTGGAGTGATTGATTTGGTCAGGCCAGGTGGGCGGATCGTGGATTTCAAAACCACGGCCTCCACTCCCCAGCATGATCAAGCGATCCACCGCAACGAAACCCAACTCACCGCCTATGGTCTTCTGCACAGGGAAGCCACAGGGCAGGAAGCCTCGGGATTCGAGTTGCACCACTTGGTGAAAACCAAAACTCCCAAGCTCGTGGTGAGTGAAAGAGGCCCTGTCACGGCAGAGCAGGAGGTTCGCTTTCTGCGACTCGTTGAATCCTACACAGACGGCATCCAGCGTGAGGACTTTGTTCCCTCACCCGGACTCCAATGTGCGGCCTGTGAATTCTTCGCCGAGTGCGGAGTCTGGAACGGAGGCGACCGGTGAGAAAGGCTCCGTCCGCAATACGCCATGTCAAAAGGCTCGCACGAATTCTTGAAACCGTTGGCACCACAGGTGTGGATGTCCTACGGATCGTGATCCCCATTATTCGGATGATCCTTACGGCAGCAAAAAGGATCAGGGGAAACTAACAACAACAGCGACAAAAGGGCTGGAGCCTCGGGGTTCCAGCCCTTCGTCGTTTTAGAAAGGAAACACCATGGAGAGCATCACACTCTATTACCGCGATGGACGCTCGGACAAAGTCTACCAAGCCTCTATCGAACCCAGTCAGTCAGGATTTGTTGTGAACTTCGCCTACGGGCGCAGGGGATCAACGATGAATACCGGCACCAAAACCCAATCACCTGTCAGTTTCGATGAGGCCAAAAAAATCCACTCGAAGTTGATCCAGGAAAAACTCGCCAAGGGCTACACACAGGGAGAGCGCGGAACTCCCTATTCTAATCCTGAAAGCAGCAAAACCACAGGGATCGCTCCACAACTCCTCAACCCCGTGGAAGAGGAGAATCTTGAGGCGCTGCTCGACAGCCCAGACTACTACCTCCAGCAAAAGCACGACGGCCGCAGGTTGCTTGTGCAAAAGTCAGAGGAAGGAATTCGGGGCATCAACCGCCGTGGTTTGGAATCCGGTCTTCCAGAGACGATTCGAGCGGGAGCTAAAAAAATCGAGGGATACTGGCTCATCGATGGAGAGGCTGTTGGAGAGACTCTCCATGCCTTTGACCTACTCGAATTGGAGGGAGTTGATCTTCGGGGGGCAAACTACTTCAAACGACTCGCTGTTTTGATGAATCTCCTGATGGGAGCGCAGCAAAACACGATTCGTTGGACAGCCCCGTGGATCGATCCCTTCCAGAAAAGACGCCGATTTCAGGAGCTCCAGAGCGAGTTGGCTGAGGGCGTCGTGTTCAAACACAAGGACTCACCATACACAGCAGGTCGTCCTGCCTCGGGTGGAGCCCAGCTCAAATACAAGTTCGTTGAAACCGCCTCGGTTCTTGTGACAGCCATCAATGGGCAAAGGAGCATTGGGGTTGGTTTCATGGACAGGCTGGGAACTGCAGGAAATGTCGCCATTCCGGCCAATCACAAGATTCCCGAAATCGGGTCGGTGGTGGAGGTTCGTTACCTCTACGCCATGCCGGAGAGTCTTGCCCTCTATCAACCCTTGTATCTCGGAGAGCGCGACGACATCGCCCCTTCTGAGTGCGTAACTAGCCAACTCAAGTTCCGCAGGAGCCCTGAAGAGGCTGCTGCGTGAAAATCACAACAAACCTGCTGAATGGCCGTGGGGAGCGATTCTCACGGCCTTCGGCGCATCAAGAAATAACAGACCAATGACTAAAATTATCATCATTAACGCTGGAGAGTTAAAATCCGTCCTCGCGGGATTCTCCAAAATCATCAACACACGCCACTCTCTGGAAGCCCTATGCTCACTCAGAATCCGTGGCGACGAGACGGGGCTTTTCCTTGAGGGAACGGACTCTGAATCCCACCTCAAAGCCAGAATTGGGAGTGGTGAGGAGAACATCGACGCCTTCCTTGTTCCCTTTGCCAAGCTGAAGGAATTCGTCAGACGCCTTCCCGCCCATGCTCTCGTTCGCATTGCCCCGGAGTGTTTCCAGTCTGATCTGGGCACAGGAACGCTTGAGGAGCGTTTTGAGGTGATTGATCCCACCACATTTCCAGAGGAACCAAACATCAATGCTCCACTGAATCTCATGCCAGCCGAGTTTGTTGGAGAGTTCCGGCAGGCATTGGGATGCTCCTCGGACGATCAGGCTAGACCAATTCTCAATGGAGTGCTTCTGGACTTGGATCAGGGGATGCACCGTCTCATCTCGACGGACGGTCGCCATCTTTATCGATCCGGGTCGTTGAATCTCCCGGTAGCAGAATCCTTCGTGATCCCTGCTCTTCCCATTCTTGCCTGGAAGGGATTGGGAGACGATTGGGCGATTGCGGTGGAAAAGAAGGATCGCCTCTCTTTCCGCATCCGGTCAGGTATTTGGGAAATCACCTCCAGGGCATTGGAAGGAAATTATCCGAATTGGAGGGCGGTCCTGCCTGCCTCCAACCGGACACTTCTCACTCTGCCTGAGAGCCACAGCTTCAAGGAGGCGCTGGGTCGCTTTCCCAAGGATCGACAAAATTCCATCCGCCTCGTGATCGAGAAGGAGGCAGTCTCGCTTGTGGACGGCAGTTCCTCCACCTCTCTCACCGGTGTGATCACTGGTGGTCCGGACGCTGCTACCTGCCTGAACCGTGACTATCTCGCGAAGGCATTCGACTACGGATTCACAACCATCGGAATCAATGATCCCGAGTCGGCAATCCTCTTCAGCAACGAAAGGGCGCTGATGGTCGTGATGCCGATGAGAAACGAAAAATTCTCCCCAGAGACAACGCAGAAAACAACCAACAATACCATGACAGCAACAACAACCAACGGGGCAGCAGCCCCACACATCAACGGGAGCCGAGAGGTTCCAGTCAACGGAAACAACCGCAACATCGGCCCTGCTTCCAATAACAGCAAACCAGCTATTGAAGCGGCCATCGACAACCTCGACAGCTTCAAGAGCAACTTGCGTGAGGCGCTCGGTAGCATTTCCGAGATCACTGCCCTGCTTCGTCAGGCAATTCGTGATCAACGAGCCAACGAGCGTGAAATCCAATCCGTGCGCCAGACCCTCCGCTCCCTTCAAGGAGTGAGAATCTAAGTAGCACTAAACAACAGACAACAGGCGAGAGAGCCGGTGATCCCATGTGGACACCGGCTCTCGCCATTTCTAGACCAAACAAAAATGAACCTTATCGAACCACCAAGAAACCACCCCCCTGCTCGCGGAATGCTCCTCCACTGCGGAGCAGAAACCGTCACACGGGAGGAATTGTTCCATGTGCCCACACCACTCGGAACCAGCACATGGTATCCGCTCGCCCACCAGACCATCCTCGGAGAAGTCGAAACCCAACTCCTCTCTTCGGGGTTTGAAATCACCGCTGAAACCCATGCCTTGAGCCACGCTGGAGCACGTTACTTCGGCGTTCTCTCGGTTACTCTCCCGATGAAGTGGGAAAAGGACTACTCATGGGTAGTGGGCATCCGGAACAGCCACGACCAGACTTATCCAGCTGGATTGGTTGCAGGAACCCGAGTGTTTGTTTGCGACAACCTCGCCTTCTCGGGCGAAGTCAGAATCAGTCGCAAGCACACACGCTATGCCATGCGAGACCTACGCCACCTCACGGCAAGGGCTGTTGGACAACTCGGGGATCGTTTCCACCACCTCGATCAGCGAGTCCAAGCCTACAAATGCCACGAGATGGACGACTTCAAAGCCCATGACCTCGTGATCCGGGCGGTGGATTGCCAAGCGATCACGACCTCGCAAATCCCCGATGTGCTCGATCAGTGGAGGCATCCGGCGCACTCTGCATTCCGGGATAGAACAGCATGGAGCCTGTTCAATGCGTTCACGGAGGTCCACAAGTCCGTGAACCCACACACAGCAATGAGGCGAGGAGAAGCGTTGCATGGCTTGTTCGATGCAACTGCTGGCTTAGTCCTTGCCTCCTGATGTGTGAATACCAGCGCCGACTGCCAAGGTGCTGAAGAAAAAAACCGTCATGCTCTCGATGGCGGTTTTTTTTAGCTAACAGGCCTTTTAGGTAATCCCCAATCCTTCTTTGACATTCGTTGCATGTGATATTATTAATCTTTGCATATGAGATTTTCATCTTCTGCCCAAAAACCAAAACGCGCAGCTACGCGTGCTGTTTCGCCCGCCAAAAAACGGAGCGCTGCCAAAGCTGGTCGAACTTGCGGGGGAGTGGTCATGTTTTGCGTTCAGGGTTCGAATGGATCAACTGAGTCGAAAATCTACGCGCCATCAAAGCTGATTCAGATGCTGCAGGCAGGACTGCCATTCGGTGAACTCGAAGATCTGCAAACCAGTCTTGCCATTCCCTCCGAAAGGTTGGCTCCGATGCTCGGCATTTCCAAAGCCACACTCCATCGCCGCAAGGGTAGCGCTGGGAAACTTTCACCCTCGGTTTCGGACAGGGTGCTACGATACGCGCGCCTGCTGGGACAGGCTTTGAAAGTTTTTAACGGACCCGATGCTGCCAAGCTTTGGCTGAACGCTCCACAGGTCGGTCTCGGTGGATCGGTGCCATTGGACTATGCGAAAACGGAAATTGGAGCGCGGGAGGTGGAGAACCTTCTCGGCCGAATCGAATACGGGGTTTACTCGTGATGGCGAGAGCTTGGCGTATTGTTAAAAAAATCCATGCCCCCAGCGCCTTTGATGGAGAGGGAGCGTGGCGCTTTGGGGGAAGATGGAATTCTCCAGGCACGCGTGTCGTGTATTGCAGTGCCAATCTATCCCTAGCGGCTCTGGAGAACCTTGTTCATCTCAATCCTCCTGTGGCGTTCAAGTCGGTGGCGATTGAATTGGAGTTCGACAAAAGGCTTATCGAAACGATTGGTGCGAAAAGTTTGCCTCCGGATTGGACTGAGGAACCACCTGCTGTCTCGACCATGCGATTAGGCGATCGGTGGGTCAGAGAGGGACGCTCCGCAGTGCTGGAACTTCCCAGCGCCATCATTCCCAGTGAATCAAACTATCTCCTCAACCCAGCGCACCGGGATTTTCAAAAAATCATTATCCGCAAGCCAGTGGCATTCTCTTTCGATCCCCGGTTGCTCTGATAAACAGTTGCTCACTTGGACCTGGAAACTTTCCACCAGCACCGACTGCCAAGGTGCTGAAGAAAAAAACGTCATGCTCTCGATGACGGTTTTTTTAGCTATCAGTCGTGGGTTTTCGTAATCGAGGAAAAGAGGGAATGCCTGCCGACAGCTTCCACGGCGTAAAGCGGAAGGGACAGAAGTTCGAAATGGACCTCCGCCGTTGTTGATGCCTCGCGAGTCTTGAAGGCGACTTGAAAACGGCTGGGCTTGTTCAGGTCGAATCGCAGAGCCATAGCGCATTTTTTTTCATGGCAGAATTGATGGATCGACTTAAGCGAGCCAGCAGCTCCCGCTTTCACCTCGATTGGCAGGATTTTTCCATCCTCTGCGACCACATAGTCCACTTCCGCGTTTTCGGATTTTCCCTCGCGAAGCCAGTAGTGGAGCGATGGCTTGCCCGGATCGAGAAATGCCAAATGCTGCCCGATGAATTGTTCCGCCAAGGCTCCCTCGTTCACGAGAGTTTGCGATGTGGCTTGAGAGAGGCTTTCCCATCGCCCTCCGCACAGAAAATTCACGATGCCCACATCCATGGAAATGAGTTTGAAGGCCCTTTGGTTCTCACCCGCAGCAAGTGGCAAGCCCGAGCAATGGGATGCCGACACCCGGTGACAAACCTGTGCACGAATCAAAAGATCCACGCAACCTTTCGTGTCGCGCGCCAGATCCTCGCGGGACAGGTTCACATATTTGATCTTGCGGCCAATGTTCACCGGAATCCGTTGGAAGACGCCGTGCAATCTCGCCAAGTCCTCCCTGCGCGCATACTTGGCGAAGTCATCCTGATAAGTCTCTACGATCGAGCGCTGGACCTCCCGCACCCCGGTCAGTGAACCGTTTTCCAGAAATTCACAAACTGCTTCGGGCATCCCTCCTACAAAGAGAAATTCCCTGAGACGCTCCACAAGTCTCGCGTGGGCGGTATCGGGAATTTCCTCGAATCTCCCCGCAGCCTCCAAATAGGAAACCAGCCCCGTATCCACCGCAGCAAGAAACTCCGAAAATCCCAGAGGTCCGAGGTGGAGATATTCGACTCTCCCGACCGGCATCGAGAATTCATGATCCGCCAAGGTGAACTCCAAAAGCGAGCCCGCCGCCACCACCGGTAACTCTGGCATCTCCTCATAAAAATAACGCAGGGCCGCCAATGCATGGGGCGTGGCTTGGATTTCGTCCAGAAACAGAAGCGAATTCGCCGCCTCGATCCGTCGACCCAGTAACCCCTCGATCTCCCGACATATTCGCACCACATCAAGGCTTCGGAAAACCGTGTCCAAAACGGGGTGTCTTTCCAAATTTATTTCCAAAAGTTCGAGTCCAGCCGACTTGGCGAATTCACGAACCAAGGTGGACTTGCCCACCTGCCTGGCTCCACGTAAAATCAAAGGCTTGCGGCGTGATTTTTTTAGCCAATCATTCAAATAAAGGGCAGCATTACGATTAATCATATACAAAAGACGGGTGTGTTTATTAACCAGACGCTCTTTTATCGACAAGTTATTTTTCGCTATCCAGCAAACTGGCGACACTTGACACTGAAGGCAGACCTCCGAGTAAAAAACCGTCATGCACTCGAGGGCGATTTTTTTTAGCTACTGGAGTAGTGTTTTTTCCAACACCGATGCAAAGGCCATTCGTTGTTTGAAAAATATATTTCAGAATTCCCTCATGATAGAATTTTGAATCAAAACCTAAACAGCCATTGACGGATTGTTTAGAAAATGCATTATTATTTGCTCATGAAGAGAACTGAAAGGCATTCTCTAATCAAAAACCTCTACGCGGCCATACCCCACGGGGCTCCTTTCGATTTGGAGGCTCTGGCTGCTCAGAAGGTTTCCGCCAAGCAGGCTGCTCAATATGTGAAAAGCGGTTGGCTCGTCAGGTTGGGGCAGGGAGTCTATGCCTATCCCTCTGACTCGCTGGACGCACCGAACTGCATTCGCCTCCTCCAAACAAAATCCCCCGGCCTGCATGTGGGCGGCAAAAGCGCGCTCGATTTGCATGGGGTTCGTCACAACCTCGCATTCCGTCAAAACTGGATTCTCTGGGGTGAGAGCCGCTTCCTCCTGCCTGAGTGGTTCACATCTCGTTTCCGCGCTCGTTTTGTTCACACCCAGCTTTTTGATTGGAAGCCTGCCTCGTTGAATGACGAGACCATTTCGACTCCAGCTGGAGCTTTGGAAAACCTTAAGGTCTCCGTGCCGGAACGCGCGGTCCTTGAGCTTCTGTCTCAGGTCGGCATTCATCAGGATTTGGAAGAAGCACGCAATTTGTTCGATGGACTACGCAACGTCCGCACTGAACTTTTAGGGCGCCTCCTGGCTTGCTGCACCAGTGTGAAGACGGTTCGCCTTTTTCTTACATGGTCACGAGAAACCGGCGTTGTGGATGTCGATCAACTTCTCAAGGACCACAAAATAAAGACCGGCAGCAAAAGTCGCTGGATCACCCGACTGAAGGACGGCACCCTGTTGACTCTCAAAAATGGATAAAGCTTACATCGAGGCCGTGAAGTTGATGCTCCGCATTGCTCCGGATGTTTTCGAAGAAACCCCCTTCGCGCTCAAAGGAGGCACAGCCATCAACCTCTTCGTCCGTGAAATGCCGCGACTATCGGTCGATCTCGATCTCGTCTATGTGAACCACGCGACCCCGAGGCAAACGGCATTGGAGGAAATCACGGCAAGTCTCCAAATCATTGCCAGGCGTCTCGAAAAAGCCGGACTCTCCACGCGCAAAGTGGGCAACAAGGAAATGGGCGATACCAAACTGCTGATCGATGAGGGTTCCACGATGGTCAAAATCGAGGTCAACACTGTGCTTCGCGGCACCGTCCACCCGGTCGAAAACCGTCCACTCGTGCAGACAGCCGCCAAGCACTTCATGGCGGAGTTGGCCGTTCCCGTTCTTTCCGAAGCGGAATTATACGGTGGCAAGCTCGTGGCGGCTCTGGACCGCCAGCACCCGAGGGATCTTTTCGATGTCCATTGCTTGTTCGAAGCCGAGGGACTCACGGACGCCATGCTCGAATGCTTCGTCATTTATCTCTCCGGACATGATAAACCGCCCTACGAGGTTCTTGACGCGAGCGACAAGGACATCTCAGCGACCTACGAGGAACAGTTCGCCGGGATGGCAGCGGTTCCCGTGCCCTTGGAGCAATTGATAGAAACCCGTTCCCGCCTTCGATCCGAATTGATGAAGCGACTCACCAGCGACCATAAAAACTTTCTTTTGAGCCTGCTTTGCGCCGAGCCAGACTGGAGCCTGCTGCATTGCCCCCATGCCTCGGAATTGCCCGGCATCCAATGGAAGTTGATAAACCTCCGAAAATTTCAAGAGCGCCAACCCAAAGCCTTCGCTGAACAAATCCACAGAATGGAAAAGGTGTTCGAATAGAACTCACCCCTCGGAACAGGCACGTAAAAATTTTCAGATACGAGCCGAGCGATGCCGCGAAGAAGATCGCCCCGAAGGATCGCATCAAAGCAGCCGATGCCGCCGTCAAGCGAGCCAAGGACACCCCGCTATGAGACGCCTCAAGAATCCGAATCAATGGCCCCCTGGAGGATGGAACTTTGAGGAGCCCTCCACGGGTTTTCGCTTCAGGGTTCATCGCTTCAAGACCTCGCCGCGAAGGTCAAACTTCACGGAGAGGTCAACTACCTTGGACGCGAAGACCGAGACGCGTAGAGCTTGGCAGACCTTGACGAGCGGCTCTCCTTGAGCGGATCCAAATCGACGCAGAAAATGCCCCCAACCGACGAAAGTTTACGCTCTGATATCCGTTTAATTCTGAGATATTTGATGCTCTCCATCTTTCTGTATTTTATGTTGCACGCCATCACTCCATCTAGAAACTCCTTGCGGAGTGTATCAAATCGAAACCCGAATTTCGGTGGCTGAAGAATTCAATGCAGAGTGAGTATTCGCTGGAAGAAATATAGGAATATGCAAGTTTCCTTCCCCTTTCGACCGAATGAATTCCTACAGGGAGCTAAACTCGTGAGGCCAGTATCAGCGGTCATTGTAAATCACAATGCCGGCTCGGTTCTCGGGGATTGTCTTCGCTCCATCGTTGGCCAGGTTGATGAGTTGGTTTTAGTGGACAACGGTTCCCATCCAGGCTCATTGGATGCAATTTTAGGTTCCGAATTTGATCTTGGGTCAATTCGCATCGTGCGATCGCCAAAAAATATTGGCTTCGCCGCCGCCTGCAACTTGGGCCTTCGGTTGTGCACGCACGATATGATGTTGCTTCTAAATCCCGACAGCATAGCCATGCCGAATCTGGTGCGCTGTTTGGTTGAAACGCTGGAAAGCAATCCGAAGGCTGGAATGGTCGGGGGGGGTATTCGTAATATGGATGGCACCGAGCAGCGCGGTGCGAGGCGTTTGATTCCCTCGCCTTGGCGGGTCTTATCCAGCGGGATCGGATTTCAGCTCTTGAGCGCGTTTTTTCCGCAGCTTTTGCAGGATTTCAATTTGAATGCGCAACCTTTGCCCTCCGAACCTATTGAAGTAGAGGCTGTCTCCGGAGCCTGCATGCTTCTGCGCCGCGCCGCGCTGGAGGATGTGGGTTTGATGGATGAGGATTTTTTTCTGCACTGCGAGGATCTTGACCTGTGCCTGCGGTTCAGCAAACAAGCTTGGAAAATCTTGTTCGACCCAAATGCCCGTGCTGTGCATCTCAAAGGTGCGTGCGGGCGTCGCAAGCCGTTCTTTGTGGAGTGGCATAAGCACCGAGGAATGCTCATATTCTATAAAAAACATTTCCTCTCTGAATACCCGGCAATAATTTTTCCAATCATTTGGATTGTCGTGTGGATGCGGTTTGCAGTCGTTGCTATTCTCCTCTTCGCTGGAATCCGAAGGCAAACCCACGCTCGGCCTTCCCACTTTAGCGAAACTCTACCAGAGAATCTTGGCCGCACCCCGCATTCACGGCCTGAAGAAAAGGATACTTCCCTCGTGGGGGTTGTTGGGGCTTCGAGTTTCGTCGGGAGCTTTTTGCTACCACTTTTATCAGCCAGACCATGCCGAGTAGTAGCGTTTTCGCGGCAGGAGAGGACCTCCAACTGCGCGGAATTGGTTTGGGATTCCTTTGAAAGGCAGTCGGAAAAACAACCTGCCATGGTTTCGGGTTGGATTTCGCTTTGTCCACTGCCTGTGTTGGCCAGCCTTCTGCCTTTGCTTGCCGCACGCGGTGCCAAGCGTGTGGTAGCAGTGTCCTCCACAAGCCGGTTCACTAAAGTCGATGCGAGTGATGCCTCCGAAAGGCGTCTTAGCAAGGCACTGGCGGAAGCCGAGGAATCGATCTTGAAATGGGCCGGGGAAACCGGGGTTGATGTTGTGATCTTGAGGCCGACACTCATTTATGACGGAGTCAGAGACAAAAATATTGCTGCCATTTCCAGATTCGTTCGGCGATGGGGCTGGTTTCCCGTTTTGCCCCCCGCATCGGGTCTACGTCAGCCTTTGCATGTCGCGGATTTGGCCCGTGCCTGTGTGGATGCATTAACGACAAAAACGCAGCGGGGGATTTACAATCTCTCCGGAGGGGAAACGATTTCTTATCGAGAGATGGTCGAACGGATTTTTGCCTGGGAGGGCCTGCATCCCCGCATCGTGGAATTGCCTGAGTGGTCTGTGAAGCTCGCGCTTCAGGCCATCAAATGGATTCCGGGCTTTCAAGGCTTCCCTTCAGGAGTATTTGAAAGAATGAATAAGGATTTGGTATTCGACCATGGTGACGCTGCTGAGTCTCTGCGGTTTCGGCCGCGCGGATTCGTGGCGCCGAGAATCAGGGAATCTTCATGCTAAAACGAATTTTCGACATTCTCATATCCGCTCTGCTTTCGTTGATTCTTGCCCCGCTTTTGGCAGCCTGTGCCCTAGCTGTTGCAGTCTCCTCGTCAGGACCTGTGCTATTCAAGAGCCTCCGTGTGGGGCGCGGAGGAGTTGCTTTTTCCATGCTGAAATTCCGGACAATGTGTGATGGAACTCCTCAAGTGGCGACCCATCTCCTTGCGAATGCAGCGAATTTTATCACGCCGGTGGGCAGGTTTCTTCGTAGGACGAGCCTGGATGAGTTACCGCAGCTTTGGAATGTTCTGCGCGGCGAGATGTCGCTGGTTGGCCCTCGTCCTGCCCTCCTCGATCAGGAGGATCTTTTGGAACTCAGGCGCCGCAGCGGCGCTGACACTTTGAGGCCCGGCATATCTGGTTGGGCGCAGGTGAGGGGGCGTGACGAACTCTCCGTCCAAGAAAAGGCCGCTCTCGATGGGGAATATCTTCAAAAGCAATCTTTCCTCTTTGATCTGTGGATTCTAATCCTCACGGTTGGGAAAGTTTTAAAATCAGAAGGAATCCAGCATTGACCCTCACAGCAAAATCTGAGTCCGAGTCGAGACCTGGTCTCCTGCTACCGCCGCCTGCTTTGCGCGTGCCTTTGGTGATCCTTGCGTATGGAGCTATTCTTTTGTGCGCTTCTTTTTTGGCTCTGGCTCTCAGATTCGATTTCGAGGTGCCGCAGGAATTTTTTCAAAGGTGGATCTGGTCGGTTTGGTGGATTGTTTCTCTCAAGCTCATCCTGCTGGGTTGGTTCGGCCAATACCGGAGTCTGCTGACCTTTTTTAGTTTACCGGATGCGGGGCGGCTGTTTTATGCGCTTGGCATCGCCTTCGTGGTGCAACTCACCGCGTGGTTCCTCACCGACGGAGTGACGATGATACCTCGCGGAACGATCGTAGTGGACTTTGTTCTTTCCTATGCTGGCTTGGCCGGACTTCGCGTCGTAATGCGAATGCTCCGCGAAAAAATGGCGCGAGGGCATTTCTCATCGATGCCATCGAGGCGCGTAGCCATTATCGGGGCTGGCACTCAGGGTGCGGCACTTGCGCGGGAAATCAACGCCAAGCCCGGGCTCGGAATGCAGGTGGTGTGCTTCATCGACGATGACCCAAACAAAATCGGACGAACTCTCCACGGCTTGCAAGTGCTGGGAGGTCGACGCGATTTAGCGCGCATCGCGGCCAAGTTGGAATTGGCGAAATGCATCTTGGCCATGCCTTGGGCCACGGCAGGTTTGATCAAGGAAACGATCGACACACTCAACGAAGTGGGCATTGACCATGCCATCCTGCCACCCGTGGATGCATTTCTGAAGCGGAATCCGACTGTAGGTCACCTGCGCCATGTGTCGCCGGAAGATTTGTTGGGGCGCGAGCCAGTCTCTTTGGACCAAGCCGAGATCGGCAAGCTTCTCTCAGGAGAAACGATCATGGTTACCGGGGCAGGTGGTAGCATTGGATCCGAGCTTTGTCGGCAGATCGCACGGCATGCGCCCACGAGGCTTGTTTTGGTGGAGCGTTCGGAGCCCGCGCTTTTCGCTCTCGAGCGGGAATTGGCTCGGGACTTCAAGGATGTGTCGATCGAGCCGCTGGCGGTGGATGTTTGCGATGCCGCCGCGATGGACGCCGCTTACGCACGGTGGAGGCCAGCTTATGTCTTTCATGCGGCGGCCCACAAACATGTTCCTCTCATGGAGCGTCAGCCCGCCGAGGCTATCCGGAATAATGCACTGGGCACCCTGGTGGCGGCCAGGACGGCCATGGAGCATGGCTGCAAAAAATTTGTTCTCGTCTCGACGGATAAGGCAGTGAACCCCGAGGGCGTGATGGGGGCGACGAAGCTCCTTGCGGAACTCATTGTCGCTGAATTGCAGGAAAGTCGCTCCCATCCCACCGCATTTTGCTCCGTGAGGTTTGGAAATGTTCTGGATTCGTCGGGCAGCGTGGTGCGCGTTTTCCGCAAGCAAATCGCGTCTGGCGGTCCGGTGACTGTTACGCATCCGGAGATGGAGCGTTATTTCATGAGCATTCCCGAGGCAGTCGGCCTCGTATTGCAAAGTGCCACTTTCGCGCAAGGGGGTGAAATTTTTGTGTTGGATATGGGAAGGCCTGTCAAAATTCACCACTTGGCGCAGCAGATGATCGAGCTCTCCGGGTTTGTTCCGGATCGGGATATTCCAATCGAAATAACAGGCCTGCGACCCGGCGAAAAAATGAGCGAGGAATCCACGCACGGTTGCGAAATTCAATCGCCCACCTCGCATCCGAAAATCCAGAAACTCACCCGCCAGCCAAGGATCCGGTCTGTGATCGATGAACTCGAAAAAACTGCGCCGCGCCTGCATCGGATGGGCGAGGCAGAGGTGCGCGACTGGCTTCGCAGAAACGCGGATATCGCTGCACCTTGAATATGGCCCAGGTTTTCTTTGGATTTCTCCTCGTCGTTCTGAACTGGATTGTTGGCTTCTGGATTTATGATGTGTCCCTGTTGCCACGCCTGTTGGCGCTGATGGTTTTTCTGGCAGTTGCATTGTCCTTCTGCGCCCGGCCTACGGTTTGGAAGAGGTTTGATTTTTCTATTTTGTGGAACCCGGTGATCGCTTTTTTCGGGCTCTACACCCTATTGACGGCGTCGTCTCTAGTGTTCGCGATCAATCCTACTGCCGGATTCAATGACCTGTTCCGAACGATCGGCGCGTTTGTGGTTTTGTGTCTTTCGTGTCTCATCTTGTCGGCCACTCCCCGTTGGCCGGTCTTGCTTGTCCGCGTAGTGTCAATCGCGGCATTGGGAGCCTCTGCTGTCGGTTACTACCAGATGTTTTCAAAATTCGGATTGGGAGTCCCGACACGCGCCGAAGCCGAGGCGGTGACAGGTCTGATGTCGAATGTGAATCTCTTCGCAGGCTTTCTGAATCTGCTTGCGCCCTTCTGTCTTTGCGGGGTTTTCATCCAGCAGGGACTGTGGCGGGCAGCTTCCGCGATTTGCGGGCTGGCAACGATTTTTCTGATTGTGTTGCTCCAATCACGCGCCTCCTACATCGGGCTAGGCGCTGGTCTCTTTGTCGCTGGCACCTCAATTATTTTTTTTGGGAGAAATCTCGGGTTTGTCCTTTCGCGCAGAGGCCTTGCTCTCGCGGCAGCGGCGGCCTTTTTGATGATCGCCGCGGCGACAGTTGCAATTACCACAGACAATCCCGTCGGACAGCGGGTGCAAACGATTTTCACGGGGGATTTTTCCAAAATCGATGGAGGCCGTCTCATGGTCTGGGGATTAACCCTCGAAATGATTCGCGACCATTTTTTCACAGGCGTCGGCGCAGGAAATTTCACGATCCGCATGCATGAATATCTGGGCCGCCCGGGCCGCGATTTTTCGAGCATTCTCACGAACTGGGCTCAGCCTCACAACGACTTTCTCTGGGCCTTTGCGGAGAAGGGCGTCCTCGGATTTGTAACATTTTTGGCCGTATTTCTGGCCGCGTTTCTTCGGGGGCTTTCAGCGCTGCGCGACCCCTTGGAGAGGCGAACAGCGTGGATCACCATTTTCTCTCTTGCAGGGCTCGCGGCTTACGCAACGGCCTCGTGCTTCGATTTTCCTCTGGAAAGGATTAATCAACAGGTTTACTTGGCGCTTTTGCTTTCCATTTTGCTCGTTGCAAGATATCGCTCAAAAAAATCCCGACGCATTATTTTTTGGCCCATCGGACTTGCCGCCGCAGTAGCTTTTGTGATGCTGATTATGGGATCGATCTACGCGGTCGCCGCGATCCGGCAGGAATACCATGTGAATCTCGCGCGCCGCGCCATACGCCAAGAGGATTACCGTCAGGCCATCCTCCAAGCCCACATGGCGGCGACGGCTTGGAAAACCCTGGATCCGGTGGCCACGCCGATTGCTTTTCTCGAAGGCTATGCTCTCTGGAAATCCGGAAACACCAGTGAAGCGCTACCGCGACTCCAACTCGCTCGCCTTGCCAACCCCAACCGACTTTACATCCTCCAAACCCTCGGTGAGGTCTATTTGGAACTCGGCTACAGCAAGGAGGCCGTTGAGTGTCTTGATCTCGCGGTGCTCCGGTATCCAAACGAGGTTGAGCCCAGAGCCCTTTTGGAAAAGGCAAAATCCGCTGATTTCTAAGATGCCTCAAAAAAAATTGACACCTCGTGTTTTTTTATCCGAAAATCGGCCTCGATTAGCAATCCGCCATACCCATGAACATAAACTATTCTGTCCTCTCCCTTGTTTTGGGCTCAGCGATCTTCGCAATCCTGATCGGATCCGCCCAAGCAAACGGAGGATTTGACACAACCACGACAACAGGAACTGGTCTCTGGTCTTCAACCGAGCAATGGAGCCCTGGTCCAGGTGTTCCGGGTGTCCCTCCGTCGAATGGTAACGCGATCGTCTTCGCGGGTTTCGCCGGAGGCGGCCAAGGCAATAGCACGAACGATCTCGTCACTTCTGTTCAAGGGTTGACCTTCTCCAGCAATGCCACAGGCAGCTATTCAGTGGGTGGAAATGATGTCGCGATTGGTGCCGGCGGCATCACCAACAATTCCAATCTCGCGCAGAATGTTGCCTTGAACCTTACACTCGCTGCTGACCAAACCTTCGCTGCAAATACGGCGAATCTGAATGTAACGGGCAATGTGGCGAACGCTGGATACAACCTGACTGCAAACGCCATCCAAACCATTACGATCAGTGGTGAGATGTCCGGAAGCGGAAACCTGACCAAGAATGGAAATGGAACCCTGCTGCTCTCCGGCAATAATACAAACTTCACAGGTGCTACCTACATCAATAACGGCACCATCCTCCTTGGTCATGTGAATGGTTTGAACAAACCATCTACTAACGGCATAATCTACTTCGATGGCGGCACACTCACCTACGCGCCAGGCGTCGTGGTTGATCTCTCGTCCCGCTTCCGCTACCAAGGGAACGCCACCTCGAACATCGACACGCCTACTGGCACCAATCAGACCTACAACAACCCCATTAACGCCGCGACCCTAAACAAAGAAGGTGGCGGAACGATTGTCCTGACGGCAAGTGACGCATTTAACAATCCTATCACAATTTCGCAGGGAACCATCGAAATTGGTGGTAGTGGATCGCTCGGAACCAACAACAACTACACAGCGCCGATTAGCAACAACGGCACATTCCAATACTCCAGCTCAGTTGCCCAAACGCTTTCGGGCAACATGTCGGGCAACGGTTCGCTGGTTGTTGATGCTACTGGCTCCCTTACGATAAATGGCCAGGTTCAAGTTGTCTCCACTGATGTTGTCAATGGCCTTCTCGAGGTCAACGGAAACCTCTCTGCCAACACCTTTGTGGTTGAAACTGGTGGAACGCTTGGTGGCTCAGGCTTCATTAACGCGCCTGTCATCGTCTCGGGCACACTGAACGCCGGCAACTCGCCGGGAACTCAGACCTACGCCTCGATCACCATGAATCCCAGCGCGGTTATGATCATGGAAATCGCTTCGATTTCCAATTTTGACAGATACATTGTTAATGGACCAGCTGTCCTTGATGGAACGCTGAATGTCGTTCCTTTCGGTGGCAACTCGCTCGCCTACGGTCAACGCTATGACTTTATCTTCGCCTCGAGCATCACAGGGGCGTTCGACGCCATCAACACGCCAGAAGCCTTCCGCGCACGGTTCCTGAACAGCGGCACCGTGGGAACCTTGCTGCTCGCTCCGGACTCCTACACTCGCGTGGCGATCACACCGAACCAAAAGAATGTCGCCAAAGCCTTGGACAGCTTCATCGTGGCAACCAATGGCGATCGCCAAGCAGTGAGTATCGCTCTCGATTCGCTGACAGCGGGGCAATATCCCTCAGCTTTTGACCAAATCTCTGCAGGCTTCTACGAGAGCTTGGCCAATATCGCGATTGAGCAGACTTACAATCAAACGCAACTTCTCAATCAGCGCACCAGCTCTGTGCGATTGGGGGCGAAGGGGTTCCAAGCGATTGGAGCCACACAGCCGATCAAATATGACAAAGATGGCAAGAGCGTGGCCGATGCCAAGACAGCTTCTCCTATCAAAGAGTCGGCTGTTGACACGAATTGGAATTCTTGGGTCTTGCTGAATGGCGAGTTTTCCAACGCCCGTGGATACAGCGATGCTCCAAATTACCGCAACAATGCAGGAGGCTTCTTGGCCGGTGCGGACTACGATTTCGGTGGCAATTTAGTTACGGGTCTCTTTGCAGGCTACGAATACAGCTATGCAGAATACAACGGTGGCGGCAGCACCCAAGGTAATAGCGCCCTCTTTGGCGCCTATGCCAGTTATGCCACTGACAGCGGATATTATGCAGATGCTGTCGTAAGCGGCGGATATACCGGTTTCCAGACAAAGCGTTCTATCGAGTTTGGAGCCATCGATCGAACAGCAAGCGCCGATCCGAACAGCGGACAGTTTAGTGCTGCGATCAACCTCGGTAAAGACTTTGAAGTCGGTCAATTCACTCTCGGTCCGATCGTCGGAGCTCAATACACTTATGTGGGTATTGGCGGATTCACGGAAAGCGGTGCGGACAGCCTGGACCTCGCACTCGGCCAGCAAAACGCAAACAGCTTCCGAACCAACCTAGGCGGCCGCTTGGCTTACACTTGGGAGGTGAATCAAAACCTCAAACTCATCCCCGAGGTGCGCGGCTTCTGGATGCACGAGTTCCTCAACAACTCGCGCGATATCGGCGCGGCCTTGGATGGTGGAAGCGGCCCAGACTTCGACTTCTCGACCGGGGATCCCTACCGCGACAGCATGTTTGCCGGCGCCGGGGTGACCGCTCAGATCGGCGAGCGCGTGACAGGATCGGTCTTCTACAACGTGAACTTTGGAAGCCAGAACTACACGAACAACATCATCAGTGCGGGGCTGAACATATCCTTCTAAGGAAAACCAGGTATCTTTCAAAAACGGCGGCCCACAAGAGCCGCCGTTTTTCATTTTGCGAGGTTCTGTCCTTCGCCGGTCCAGGTGGGGAAAGTCATGCGGTCGGATGGGTTCCTTCAGGAATGCGCAGATTCCCTCCGGGAATTTCCTCTCTCTCAGTCCACGACGAGCAAGCCAGCGGGTCGCATTTTGAAAGATTTGCGACCTTCTTCATTGTGGCGGTTGAAGCGGGTGATCAATTCCTCGTCCGTGGCGGAAAAAACATCGAAGCCATAGAGCAAAGACCGCATCCCTGCTAGCTCTGGTGGTTCCAGTCTTTGCCCATCCGATGCCGAAAACCTTCCGCCGATGCGCCGAGCCCGTCTGCTAGATTTCGTGGGAGCTCGCAGAATCGGATTTATTTCGCAGACCACTTCACGATGATCAGGTTAAATGATTCAATCAAGCCATTCGAGGTTAGCATAAAACTGGGCTTGATTGGCTTGCGATTCTTGGTCTGCTGGCATCATGTTAAATTTTCTTGGAATCGGTGCCCAGAAAGCTGGAACAACTTGGCTTCATCGCAGTCTTGCCGAGCACCCTCGCATCTCCTTTCCCTCAGGCAAGGAGGTTCATTTTTGGGATATCCATCGCTCCAAGGGAATCGATTGGTATCGGGGACTTTTTTCCAAGGAGGACGAGAAACTTCAAGGCGAGATCACGCCAGCTTATGCCTGTTTGCTGCCGGGGACGATCGAGGAGTGCCATGGCACATTCCCTGGCTTGCGTCTTTTTTACACGCTCCGCAACCCGATCGAGCGTGCTTGGTCGGCTGCAAATATGGCCTTAGCTAGAGCTGAAATGCAAATTGAAGAGGCCTCGGACCAGTGGTTCGCCGATCACCTCCTGTCACGCGGCTCGATCATGCGCGGTGACTACGAGGTCTGCTTGAAAAACTGGCTCCGTTTCTACAGGCAAGACCAATTGTTGGTCCTGCGCTTCGAGGAACTCGCAGGGAATCCTGCTTCCTACCTTGACAAATGCTGGAAACATCTGAAGGTGGAGCCGATGTCTCTCTCCGAGGAATCCACGCTTCGAGAGCCGGAATTCGCGGGTCTTCCTGATCCTATTCGCCCCTCGCTTCTGCCGATCCTCCATGAAATCTACGATGAAAAAATTCGATCTCTGCAGGGCTTTCTCGGCTGGGATTTGAGGAAATGGCTGGAATGAAATTCTGTCCGCCGGATTTGAAAACCCTTGCTTTTTACAGGCATTTCAACCACTTCAGAGGCGGGCACCTCAAGGTCTGGAATTATTTTTGCCACTCCAAGGGGTCCATGGGCTTCCGTCCGACGATCCACTTCGCTCCGGGCTCTGCGCTGGATGTATCGAACCCGTGGATTTCCGCCGGGGAACACATCGAGGAGAAATGGGAACCCTGCAAGGTGGACGCTCTGTTCCTCGGTGGCCTGGATTGGGTTGATGTTCCCGAGGACTGCGCCACGCCCGTCATCAACCTGATCCAAGGGGTCCGGCACGGCGACCCTGACGACCCGCGCCATCCGTTCCTTTCGCGGCGGGCCATCCGCATCTGCGTGTGCAAGGAGGTCGAGATTGCCATCATGGCGACTGGCAAGGTGAACGGGCCGGTTATTACAATCCCAGCGGGTCTGGATTTCGACGAATTTCCTGAAGCGTCCTGCGAGCGGGATATCCCATTGCTCATCGCCGGCACCAAGGACCCCGAGCTTGCCAGGAAACTTTCCGTCAAGTTGGCGGAGATGAAAGTTCCCCACATATGCCTGGCCAATTCGCTTCCGCGTCGGGATTTTCTCTCCCTGCTTGGCCGGGCATCCGTCACCATCTTTCTACCCCTCGCGAAGGAAGGGTTTTATCTTCCAGCCCTCGAGGGGATGGCGATGGGGACGCTTGTGGTCTGCCCCGACTGCGTGGGCAACCGGGGGTTTTGCTTGAACGAGATCAACTGCCTGCGACCGGATTATAACATGGGCTCGATTGTGGCTTCTTGCCGAGATGCTTTGGAGAGAATGTCCAATGGTTCCGCGGAGTCAATTCTATCGGCAGCTTTTCACCAAGTCCATCAACACTCAATTGAAGAAGAGAGTCGTCTTTTCCTGAGGGTGCTTTCTGCTTTGTTTCGATAAAACACCGAATGATCGTGCGCATCGTTTTTAATGCGGAGCAAAACCGAAAAAATCCCATCGGAATTTTTATTCAAGTTTTAAAATGGATATCATACTGACTGGCATTGCTCGATCTGGCACAACACTGACTTGTTCACTGCTTAATATGTTGCCTCAATGTGTTGCATTGCATGAGCCTATGAATCCTTCCAGTCTGGTTGGTGTTCCGTTTCCTGATGGCTACCTTGAGCGGATATCTGCCTTCTACACCGCGCAAAGACACTCGCTTCTGGGTTGTGGACGCGCAATCAGCAAGGCCAGAGGCGGTAGCATTCCAGATAATCCTTTCGACTCGACCATAGTTAGCGATCGACTCCGTCCGTCTAGTGTCCAAAACCAAGAAGTGGTTTTCGGTAAAAATCTGAAGGAAGGATTCCGGCTTGTTGTGAAACATCCAAACTTTTTTACAGCCACGCTGTCTGTTCTGAAAGATGTATATCCTTGCTATGCAATCATCCGAAATCCCTTAGCTGTCCTGCTTTCTTGGCACACCATTCAAGCGCCCGTCAATCAGGGGCGCCTTCCATACGGTGAAGCCTTCGATGCATGCCTGAAGGCCGCTTTATCCTCGGAGTCCGACCGTCTCGAACGGCAAATCATTATCCTAAAATGGTATTTCTCGCAGTATGCATCCCATTTGCTGCCTGAGCATGTGATAAAATACGAGGAGATTGTCGCAAGCGGCGGTCGAGTTCTGTCTACAATCGACCCAGATGCAGCTTTGCTTGCTGGGCGGCTAAAGTCCCGCAATGCGAGCGCGATTTATGATGCCGGACTTGTAGACCAACTCGCTAACCGACTGCTTGAAGACGATTCGATCTGTGGCAACTTCTATGTTCGGTCGGATATCGAAAGCCTATCTGCAGAATGGATTTAAAGTATGTGGAATCACTCAAGACAAATGAAAGAATCTCAATACTCAGCCAGACACTCTCTGGTGGGACCAGCCGATTTATGGGATGTGAAACGGCGCTTCCAAATAGAATTCCTTCTGGGAGCCGGCTTGAAACCACACCATAGGCTACTGGATTTTGGTTGTGGAACCCTCAGGGGAGGGTTGCCCCTAATCGAATATCTCGAGCAGGGAAACTATGTTGGCTTGGATGTAAGAACCGAGACTCTCAAGGAGGCCTGTAACGAATTGGAGGAATCTGGTCTTGACCAGAAAAAACCAACTCTCATTCATTGCCATGATCTTTCATCGCTCAATTTTCGTAAAGGATTTGATTTTATTTGGGCCTTCTCCGTCCTCATTCACCTCGCTGATGATAAACTGGAAGAGATGTTGGCTTTCGCTGCAAGCAACCTCTCAATCTCTGGAAAGATTTTAGCCAATGTGCGCTATGGAGACAAGGCTGATGGGCATTGGCGAAATTTTCCTTTGGTAGCCCGCTCGCAGGCGTTCTATTTACAAACATTTGAAAAGCATCGATTACAGGTTCGAGACATTGGTGCACTGCGCGAATTCGGCCACATTGCCCGCCCCAGATCCGAAAAAGAGGAATTTTTACAACGCATGCTCGAAGCTCACGCATTGGATGCGGTTTGACGCTTCGGTCGGCATGTTAGACTCGGGTTATCAGGCTAACCACTTTTTTATGTCTTCCATGACTCCCAAAATTCTCCTTGCCGACAGTAATGGTCAGGTTGGCTTTGAGCTGCAGCGCTCGCTGGCTTCGCTTGGCGAAGTCATCGCTTTCGACCGTTCGCGCTGCTACTTATACCAAAAGCTGAATGCTTTTTGACTCTACTGTAGCGGCGGTCTATGACCGCCGATGGTTAACGATTCCGGCGCTCATTCCTGAAAAAATCTACCCGATTGCCACGGCTGACTACTCCCTGCCCGCAACTCGGGCTCAAAACTCTCGCTTGGATTGCTCGCTGCTCGAAAATGTCTTTCAGCTCAAGTTGCCGCCTTAATAAAACGGCAATAAGCAATCTATAATTCTTATTTTAAATTAATTATAAATAAAAAATAAAATTTTGTTGTATAAAAAGCTTGATTAAACCTCGGTGATTCGGTGAACTAAACAACTCATGCTAGAAAAATTGAAAGCCGCATTTTTAGATGTGGCGCGATCAAGAAAATTTGCCAGCTTGATCCATCTGCTGGGATGGCAGGATATGCGGCACAGATACCGCCGCTCGCTTCTCGGTCCCTTCTGGTTGGTAGCCAGCACGGCGGCTCTCATCACAGCGATTGCTCTGTTGTTTGGTCCGATGTCCTCGATCCCCGTTTCCCAATATGTCCCTTATGTCGCGGCGGGCATGATTGTTTGGAATTTGATCGTGTCGATGTTTACCGAATCTTGCCAAGCTTTTATCTCGGAGGCCACGATGATTCGGCAGACATCGGCTCCGCTCTTCACTTATGTGGCCCGCGTCGCTTGGCGCAACACGCTTTTCTTTGCTCACAACCTCGTGATTTACCCAGTGGCCCTCTGGCTCACAGGCGGCCACTCAAACATGAACGCATTTTTGGCAGTCCCTGGCTTCCTTCTGGTCATGATCAATCTTTCCTGGATCGGATTGGTTCTTGGCATCCTCGCCGCCAGATACCGGGATCTTCCTAGGACCATCGATAGCGTTATACCCGTTATGATGTTCTTGACTCCGATTTGGTGGATGCCAGCTCAAGCCGCTGGCGTCATCGCAAAAATTTTCACTTGGAATCCGTTTTATTGGCTCATCGATCTCGTCCGTCTTCCATTGATGGGTGGCATTCCGCCCGGGAAGGTATGGATCGCTGCGGCGCTGGTGGCACTCATCGGGTGGGGGATCGCCTTAATCACCTTCGCGCGCTCGCGTGACCGAATTGTTTATTGGCTGTGATGCAAACCTCTGAATCCACCACTGCGGTCCAGGCGTCTGAAATGATCAAATTTCGAGATGCCTCGGTGCACTTCCCCATATTCAATGCCAGCTCGCGATCTTTTAGAAAACGAGTCATCCAAGTCGCCACCGGCGGCATCGTGGCTTCAGACCATACTGGGCATATCGTGGTGCAGGCGCTCACGAATCTGAACTTTCGCATCTGTGAAGGGGAACGCGTGGCCCTGTTGGGGCATAATGGGTCGGGCAAGACCACTCTGCTGGGCGCGCTGGCTGGAATCTATGCTCCGACCAGTGGAACTGCCCGCATTACGGGCACTGTGGGTTCACTCATTAACATCTCGCTCGGCACGGATCCTGAATCCACCGGCCGAGAGAATATTTTTCTGCGCGCGGCGGTTCTCGGTCTGGGGCGGGATTTCATTCATAAAAATCTAGAGGCGATCATCGATTTCTCAGAGCTCGGAGACTTCATTGACCTACCGGTGAGAACCTATTCCTCAGGCATGCAAATGCGACTCGCCTTCGCCGTCTCCACCATGCTGCGGCCGGAAATTCTCGTTATGGACGAGTGGCTGAGCGTGGGGGACAAGGAATTTCAGGTGAAGGCTGCAGCAAGGTTGGACGAGATGCTCCATCAGACCAAAATCTTGGTCTTGGCCACCCATTCGCGTGACTTCGCATTGCGCCATTGCAACCGCGCGATCTGGTTGGAGCACGGTATCATAAAAATGGATGGGCCCGCGGAGGAGGTAGCAGGGCTGTATTTTAGAGCTTAATGCTCTAGCTGAGCATGCTATGACAGAGCCCTCGGCAACTTCTTCTTCTGCTGCTGAAACGGCAGTCACGGTATCGATTGTTTTTTATGATGGGCACGAGGATTTGCGTCGATGTCTGGCGTCTCTTTCGCGGCAGACTCTTCTTCCGCGCAAAGTTCTTCTGTTGGACAGTTCAAGGGATGGTCTGCTTGCGGATGACTTTTCTTCTGGATTGCCTATCGAGATTATCCGGGATGGACGCAATCTGGGATTTGCGGGAGGCAATAACCGCGCTCTTCGCGATACGGCAACGCCTTTTTTCGCAACGCTGAATGCCGATGCTTTTCCCGAGCCAGATTGGCTTGCTGCGATGGTGGAGGCGGCGCAGCGGCATCCAGAGGCCGCTGCTTTTGGGAGCCTTCAACTTCTGGATGACAATCCGGAGCTGGCTGATGGCATCGGCGATCAATACCACCTGAGCGGTCTGGCGTGGAGAGGTGGTCACTTGCGCCCGGTTGTGGAATTGGACCTCTCGGCACGCCCGATTTTTTCACCGTGCGGGGCTGCGGCTTTTTTTAGAACCGCGACCCTTCAGGCCCTCGGGGGCTTTGACGAGGATTTTTTCTGCTACTGCGAGGACTTGGATGTGGGCTTTCGGCTGCGATTGGCCGGTCACGAGTGTTGGTTTGTGCCAACGGCTGTAGTAAGACACCGGGGAGCTGGCAGCACAGGAGACAGCCACAGCGATTTTGCTGTCTACCATGGCCACCGCAATCTCACTTGGGTCTATCTGAAGAACATGCCTCCACTCCTTTTTTGGTTGTTCCTGCCAGCCCATCTTTTGTTGAATCTTCAAATGGTCAAGGCAGTCTCAATTCGTGGTCAAGGCGAGGTCATCCGTAAAGCCAAGTTTGATGCCATGGCCGCCATTCCGGCCATTTGGAGCAAGCGATTGGCTATCCATTCACAAGGGAAAGCCTCCATCCTGAAAATCCTGAAAGCACTCGATAAAAGCTTACTCCCAGAGCCTTGGATGAGATCGCCCAAGAGAATTCTCGGAAAAAAATGGAAGTAAAGCCAGAAATAATCGGAGATTGCCTTCCGAGACTTTAGCAAGCTACCCAAGGTTAATTGATTTCTCTTTCAAAAAAAGATTTTTGTATGAAAAAAACCCTTCTTAAAAAAGAATCCTCCCGTAATTCCAGTCAGGATTCCCTTTTGCCTGCTTTGCGTCCGACGATGCTACTCGTGCTCGGCATGCATCGTTCTGGCACAAGTGTCACCGCGCGACTTCTGGAGTGCTTAGGGGCAAAGAACTCAGACAATTTGGTAAGAGGAACCGCAAACAACCCGCAGGGCTTTTTTGAAGATAATGATGTTTATCTATTTAATGATTTAAAATTGCTCCCTCGACTCGGTCGGGCTTGGCACAGCACATCCGAGGTGGATTGGTCGAATTTGAGTGATATGGATCGCTCGAAATACGCCCTTCAGGCATTGGAAATTGTAAAACAGAATTATTCTCTTTCAAATACACTCTCGGTTTTGAAAGAGCCAAGGCTGGGTATTCTTGTTCCGTTCTGGCTCGCTGTTCTTCAGCATGCTGGCTTTAATACAAAGATTGTTTGTGCCGTGAGAGATCCAGTGAGCGTCATAAGGTCTTTGAACAAGGCCGAAGGACTATCGTTACCGCATGCCGGGATGGTTTTTATCAACTATTGGCTTTCGATTCTAAAATACTGCAAAAATCTTGAAGTTGCTTTTTTTCAATATGATGAAATATTTTTGAATCCAGCGAAATCCTTGAGGGATGTCGCCACCAAGCTCTCGTTGCCGCTACCCAAAGATTTTGAGGAGAGGGTTGATCATTTCTCATCTTCATTTTTTGACAAAAATTTAAGGCATAACAAGTTTGATACAAAAGATCTTGTTCTTGAGTCCGATCTTCCCCCTTTGGCTATCGAGCTCTACAAATCCCTTCTATCTGCTGCGCAAGCACAAAACATCAAAAAGACTATTAAGTTTGCAGAAGCAGCCAGAGTTTCGACGGAGGCCTTGCAATCGATATTTTTGGAATTCGATAGGCTCACTAGCCAAGTCCACTCCACGAACGCTCGCGTTCATGAATTGCAAACGGCATTAGATGCCGAGCGCGCCGCAGGAAATAGCGTTCATTTGTCTGGACTGGTGAACGAACGCGACGAGCGAATCGCCGGGCTCGAAGGAGTGGTGAGCGAGCTACAGTCCGAAAGCTCGACCCTCTCGTCTGATAACACTTCACTCGCTACCAGTAACTCGTTACTCGCCACAGAGCGCGATGCGCTCTCCACCGATTTGCAAGAAACATTCGAGGAACTCGCCAAGCTCGCCAAACTGCAACTATCCACAGAAGATGAGCGAAACGCTCTTCAGGCAAAGGTAAGCGAACTTCGAGCTGAACGCGACGAGCTCGCCACTCGCCACCAGCAACTTGCCACAGAGCGCGATGCGCTCTCAACCGACCTTTCCCAGCGCTTCCATGAAATTGCCCTTCTCGGCAAAAGACTTCTCGAAGTCGAAGCGGAGAGCTATCGGCGGGTCGCTGCTCTCCAAGCCCTTATGGATGCCATGCAAGCCCGCATCACCTGGAAGCTTGGCGCTCCCGCACGCCTCGTTTGGGATAAAGCCCGGAATACTGCCCTTAAAATTTACCGCCTGCCTACAGCGTGGCGCATCGTTCGCCTGCACCGCAGCAGCGGAGTTTTCAACCACGAGTGGTATTACCGCCAGAACCCGGATGTCAAAGCCACCACCGCTCGCCCCTTCCTCCACTTTGCCTTCCACGGCGTCTTCGAAGGCCGCACTCCCAACCCCTCCTACAATGAATCTGCCTACCTCAGGCATACGCCATCCGCCCAATCCAGCAGCATGAAACCTCTCTTGCATTACACCCTCAAAGGCTGGAAAGGAAAAAGCAGCTAAATAGGAAGGTAAAATATAGGAATGTCCACGTCCTACCTTCGCACCTTTAACTTTTAACTTTCCCACCTTTCACCAAACCTCATGCCTTGCCTTTCTACCGAAGAAATCCAACTCATTTCCGACTCCGATCTCTTCGACGCCGTCTGGTATTCTAAGAAATATCCCGACGTGGGCCTAGTCGGCCTCGACCCGCTTGAGCATTTCGTTCGAATTGGTATCCATGCCGGGCGCGAACCAGGGCCGCTATTTGACAGCAAACATTATTGCAGGCAGTTGGCGCAATTTGATGCTGGGCGCAACGCAGTCATTCCACTTTGCGACTATCTTGAGCAGGGGTGGCGAGAGGGTATGAATCCCAACCCGTTTTTTGATGTCTCGTTCTACTTGGAACAAAGTCCCGATGTAGCCAATGCTGGCATGGAGCCATTAGGCCACTTTATCCGTTTTGGATCATTTGAAAAACGCAACCCCCACCCAGTCTTTGATATAGCATTTTATCTGGAGAAAAATCCCGATGTTGCCCAGTGCGGAGTCGGGCCTCTTCAGCATTTTATTCTGAATGGGCTACACGAAGGTCGCGAACCTAATGCAGATTTCAACTCAAAGGAATACCTGCTGCAAAATCGAGATGTTGCCCAATCCGGAATCCAAGCCGCCTTGCATTATTCAATATACGGTTATAAAGAAAATAGATCGTTCATAAATAAAAATGCAGATGGTATAAAAGCAGCCAGTTTTTTCTGGGCATTTTTAGAGCAAAAACCAGCCTACTCTTCGCAAAGAGGCCACTCATTACAAAACCAAAATCATTCAAAAGTATCAATTATTATTCCTGTTTACAAGGGGTTTGAAGAAACAGTAAATTGTATCAACTCGGTTCTAGAATCTAAAGAACATATTATTGATGAGATTATTGTAATAAATGATTTATCCCCAGATAAGAGAATTTCTGATTGGCTTGACAATGCAAGTAAATCTGGTTTAATAAAACTAATAAATCATTCTGAAAACAAGGGGTTTGTATCCTCTGTAAATGAGGGGATAAGATTTGCAGAAGGCAATGATGTTATTTTATTAAATAGTGATACCATAGTCCCTAAAAAGTGGGTTTCACGGTTAGCATCACATGCATACGGCGCATCCAAAGTTGGAACAGTTACAGTGTTTTCAAATAATGCTACAATATGCAGTTGGCCAAATATTAAAGGCGGGAAAATTCCGGAAGGAAAATCTGTCATTGAGCTGGACGAAGCATTCAATGCAGCTAATTTTGGACAAAGCATTCGTATACCAACAGCGGTTGGTTTTTGCATGTATATTAAACGCGAGTGTATCAGCCAGGTTGGAGATTTTGATGAAGAGGCTTTTGGTCTTGGCTATGGTGAGGAGAATGATTTCTGCATGCGTGCGGCATCTCAAGGGTGGGTGCATCTCTTCGCTTGCGATACATTTGTGTATCATGCCGGTGAAACAAGTTTTGGAAAGGAAAGTCCTTCTCGCAAGGCAGCATGGGAGACCTTAGTAAATCGTTATCCAGACTACCCGGCTTTAGTAGCGAGACATATTGAAGAAAAAGCAGCTGATCCATACCGCGCAGCGGCCACAGCCGCGCTTTTTAAAAACTCAAAAGAGCCTGCAATCTTACTTATAAATCATTCGCTGGGCGGCGGAACACAGAGGCATGTTAATGAACTTATATCAAATGTCAGTTCACAGGCAAATTTTCTACTGTTGCAACCTCTAGCCGATGGGGTCAAGCTATCTTTTCCAGCACTTGAGGGGCATCCGAGCATCATATTCCAAAAAAATGAATTGAATATCCTTATTCCAACTCTCCGCGCATTTGGTGTTAGTAGGGTTCATATTCACCACTGGATTTTTTTAAATATAGAACTTCAAAGTTTTATTAGTGATTTAAATTTGCCATTTGACTTTACGGTTCACGACTACTTTGTCATATGCCCGAGAATAAATTTGATGAAAACTCCTGAAAAAGGGTATTGTGGAGAACCAGTTGGTGTTGAAGAGTGTAATTCATGTATATTTGCACATCCAGCTTACGAGCAAACGAGCATCAATGATTGGCGTGGTAAAAACAAATGGTTGCTAGAAAAAGCCGACAGGGTTATTTGCCCTAGCAGAGATGTAAGGGACAGGTTGGCAAAATACGAACCCCTTGCAAACTACATAATTGCATGGCATGAGGTGGTTGAAAAGCCTCGCTGGGCTTTGAAAAATAAAAGTTTTTCTCGAAATCGTCCGATGCGAATTGGTATCATTGGGGTTTTGGCAAAACACAAAGGTTGGAATGTTGTCATGGACTTGGCTGAGAAATCCGATTCGAGAGATTATCATTTTATTATAATCGGCTACTCAGAATTTCCGATTCCACCTAAGTTATATGGCAAAATTACCGAAACTGGTAAATATGAAGACTCTGATCTAGAAAAACTCATCGCTAAAAACAATATTGATTTGTTTTGGTTCCCTGCTTTATGGCCCGAAACATATAGCTACACACTTAGTATGGCTATTAATTCGGGATCGCCCATTGCGGCATCGAGTCTCGGTGCATTTCCTGAAAGATTAAGTGGACGCCCTCAGTCATGGTTGCTGGACCCAAGCCTGTGTGGAAGTCATTTAAATTTGAAATTCAAAGAAATCCGATTTGAAATAGAGAGAGGTTCGGTTGGTGATAATGAAAGCGCTATTCGATACCAGCCAAGGGAGTTTCTCTATTCTAAAAACTACATCAAGCCCCGTCAATCAGTTTCTATAACTAGCGCACATGTGGCAGGTGCTTTCACAAGTTCCATAAAGCAAGAGGATTCCATTTCTTTAGTTGTCTTGCCGGATCGTTATGATAACGGGGTGATAACCCCTTGTGGATATATACGTTTAGTTCAGCCTATTGATTATTTATCCACAATCAATCCTGCCTTGCAAGTAACTATCGCTGATGCCTCTCATTTGCCTACAGAAAATGCCGATTTTTTGATTTGTCAAAGACACGTTGTCAAAAGTTTATACAAGGCTGAAAGCATAATTAAGCACTGTAGCATTCACAAAATAAAAATCGTTTATGACTTAGATGATGATCTTGTTAATATCCCCTGTGACCATTTTGAATTCCATCACCTAATGTCTCTATCCAATGTTGTCGTAAAGTTTTTAGAAGAGGCCGATGAAGTATGGGTATCCACCCACGGACTCAAAGAAAAGATAAAACATATACGGAATGATGCAAAGATTATACATAACAAGCATGATCATCGAATATGGCTCAAGAAAAACCGAAGAAATCTTTCTTCAAAACAAACCCGCCTTGTTTACATGGGAACGGCAACTCATCATGAAGAATACGAGTTTTTAGAAAAAGTAGGCAAGCAACTTTTTTCAAAATATAAAGATCAAATTACAATTGATATCGTTGGCGCTACAACCAAGCAGTTTCTACCTGCGCCTTTTAGAAGAATCACCCCAGATAACCCCAGTGGAACCTATCATGGTTTTGTGGGATGGTTTGTCAATCAAAACTGGGATATCGGACTTGCTCCATTAATCGAGAGTGAATTCAACGCATGTAAGTCTGCGATCAAGTTAATGGATTATGCGGCATGCGGATTACCTATCATCGCTTCACTGCACGATGAATATCTCAAGAGCTTTAGTCATGAGCATGGTATCCATTATGTGGAGAATAATGCTGGAAGCTGGGTTAATGCCATTTCATTGCTCATTGATGACGTTAATTTACGGCACGCCACCGCTCAAGCTATTCATGCTCGATATTTTCAGAAGCATACTTTAAAAAATAATATCAACGAATATCAGACTTCTATAATGGAATAAATTTATGATAATAAAAGAGCCAAAATCTGCGCTAGATATAGACCTTGATTACTATCGAAAATTCAATGATGATTTGGCAACTCTGAATAATGAGCAACTGTTAAACCATTATACTCAATATGGAAGAGCTGAAGGTAGATCAAATCACATGTGTAGGAGAGACTTTGTTTTTTCGATTCCTAGGAATAAGATACTTGAAATAGGTCCTTTTACAAATCCATCACTCATAGGTAATCATGTTAAATATTTTGATGTTTTAGATTTTCCTGAACTAGTAAAACGAGCTAAAAAACATTCATATCCTGTGACACATGAATTTAAAATTGATTATGTTTCTTCTAATGGTGATCTTGGGATTGTCAGCGAAAAATTCAGCTCTGTTCTGAGTTCCCATTGTGTTGAGCATCAGGTGGACTTAATAAAACATATAAATCAGGTAGAAAATTTTCTTGAAAATACAGGAAAATACTACTTAATTATTCCTGATAAGCGCTATTACTTTTATTATTTTATTCCTGAAAGTTCAGTTGCAGATGTCCTAGGAGCTGCATTACTTAGAAGTAGTGAGCGGCACCATCCGGCAAATATTTTAAAGCATAAGGCAATGATTACACACAATGACCCAGTTTAGCATTAATCAGGTCTTCATGGAGATATAGATTTTAATAAAAATATAAAACTGACAAACGCGTTAACGGAAACCCGGAATAATGATGGGTATATTGACATTCATGCATGGCAGTTTACGCCAGAATTTTTTTAAGCTAATAATAAATACTTTATTTTTTATTTCGGCTATAAGTTTAAAAATAGAACCTAAATCCATGACGCCATTTAATTCTAATGAATTTTGTACAATCCTAAGTAAATAAAAGTATAAGTTAGGCATAGTTTTTTGCTCAGTATATATATAAAAACAAAAAAATAAATTTGCTGTTGTGGGAAGTGAGAACTGCAAGTCACGAAACCACAGAATTTTGGTTTCAGACACCGTGCACTTTCCATCCAATTTGTATAATGCCAAAATTATGAAGGATCGTCGGCCAATATTAATTAAAATCTGTTTCGTCTTTATCGAAGCTCTCGTTGCGTTGGCGCTCATTCCTAGTATTCAGGCGCAGAGCAAGCTTTATCTTGATATCAAATCCAGCAAACCGGAAACAGCTCAAGTTTACTATGACGATGGAAGAGGCTTTTCCGAGGCAAATTCAGCCAAGGCAAAACTGAAAGGAAACGGGGACTTCGAGCGGATTGAGTTCGCAATTCCCGCAGGGAATCTCAAGGCCATTCGGTTTGATCCTTTAGAAAAGTCTGGGTCTGTAGAACTGCGATCCGTGAACCTCAAATCTGGCGATAAACAAAGCTCGATTCCGCTGGATCAGATCATGCCTATAAATCAGATTGCAAAAACCGAAATTCGAGAAGGCGTGCTCTTTGTGGAGACAACGCCTGGTGCTCTTGACTCACAGTTGGCTCTGCAAATCACGCGCGATTTGCCAATTTCTGAGAAGTGTATTGAACTTAATGAAGATGTTCAGAATCAAACCACTATTTACGTTGAAATTAAATGCAGTAAACCGGAAACAGCTCAAATTTATTATGACGATGGATCAGGCTTTTCAGAAGCACATTCAGCAAGGGCAAAGCTGAAAGGAAATGGCGATTTTGAACAGATTGAGTTCGTGATACCCGTTGGGAATTTGAAGGCCCTTCGTTTAGATCCACTTGAGGAGTCTGGCTCTATAGAGCTGCGATCCGTGAACCTCAAATCTGGCGATAAACGTTCTCAGATTCCTCTCGGTCAAATCACGCCTGCAAATCAAATTGCAAAAACCAAAATCGGTGAAGGCATGCTCTATGTGGAGACATTGCCGAGGGCTTCTGATCCGCAGTTGAGTCTGCCAGTCCCGCATGATTTCACTGTAAAACAAAATAAAATCTGGAATCCTTGGCATGTTATATTAATTTTATTTTCGATATGTATAATTTTTATAATAATCTATACAAAATTTATTTGCATTTTCGGATTTTTCTCTCTAAATAGATTTAAATTTTTCGTAAATTGCTGTCTTGCTTTTTTAAGTCTATTTTTGTCCTTGTCAGTGTTTTATGTCTACTTAACCCATTTGATTTCAAGTTTCCAGTTGAAGGCTTAGATCCGAGTTGGGCTTTTGCACTTAACCAAGCGATGGCTCAAGGTCTAACATTTGGCCGAGATATAATATTTACATTCGGTCCATATGGATCTATTTATACAAAGCTTTTTCATCCAGAAATACATAACCTCAGGGTTTGGTCCTCATTATACTTATATATAACTTATTCCTTAATATTTTATAGTGTTTTTAGAAATTCTATAAAGCATTTGTTTCTAATACTCTTGTCTTTTTCTTCGGGTCTTATTATTTTAGGGCGGTTTGAAAAATAGCAACGCATTCTATATTATGTAATTGGCACGCTTACTGCTGTGCGCTTACTGAATGAAATCATACCAAACTTCTTTTTTTGATGAAAGCAAGAGACTTGCCGCGTTGAGCCGTTTGAGAGACCCCTTGGAGGAGTTGGCTAAGCATATTAATTTCGAGATGTTTCGCCCAATTTTGACAGATGCCCTGCGCAAGACCGAGCGGAAAAGCCCCGCCGGACGCAAGCCCTTGGATGTGATTTTAATGTTCAAGGCCTTGATCATCCAGCGACTCTTCAACCTTAGCGACGAGCAGTTGGAGTATCAGATCACAGACCGGCTTTCATTTACCCGGTTTTTAGGACTGCATATCGGGGAGACCATTCCTGATTACACGAGTTTCTGGGGGTTTCGGGAGGCTTTGGCGGAAAAAGGTTTGGAGCGCCAACTCTTCAACCATTTTTCAGCAAAATTAGAAGCCGAGGGGGTTTTCGCCAAAAGCGGCTCGATCATCGACGCCACGATCGTTGAAGTTCCCAAGCAACGCAATAGCCGAGAGGAAAATGCCAGAATCAAAGCCGGACATGTTCCTGTCGAATGGGACGAGAATAAAAGTTCTCACAAGGATACCGATGCGCGTTGGGTGAAGAAGAATGGAGTGAGTTTTTTTGGCTATAAAGATCACATCAAGACGGATGCGGGCACTTCCTTGATCACCGACTATCGCGTGACAGCGGCCAGCACGCACGACAGCGTCGTCTTGAAAGAACTTGTGAACGAAACGGATGAAGGGAAACCCCTGCATGCAGACAGCGCCTATACGGGAGAGGAGATTGAGCAGATTTTGAAGGACTTGAATATCGAAAACAAAGTGTGCGAAAAAGGCTATCGAGGCGCGCCGCTAACTGAAACCCAGCGTCGGCACAATCACCAGAAGTCAAAAATCCGTGCAATGGTTGAGCACGTGTTCGGGTTTATGGAGAACTCAATGAACGGCATCTTCCTGCGGTGTATAGGAATCAAAAGAGCGACATGTCAGATCGGATTGGCCAACCTGACATATAATATTTGCCGCTATGCCCAACTGATTCGTTTGAATCGAGTTCAACCTGCATAAACAACAAGAAAAATACTTCCGACCCATGATTTTTATCTTTCCAAGCAGTCAATCCTATGTCTCCGCCACAATAGAATTGCCGATTTTTTAAAATGAGGATTTTTGCTGATGCCGAAATTTAGAATTCAAAATTTTTCAAAGAGCCCTTTATCTTTAGATTCACTTTTTTGTTTTTATCCAATTTTGCTGGTTGCTTATTTTTTAACTAGTTATACTAAATCTTGTTCGTCTCACATCGAAGTCTGGAAGTGGTTTGCTTTGATTTTTTTTCTAATCCCTCTTGGTCTTTTTCCATTAATTAAAGGATCATTCATTGTCAGTTCTATTTTTGGTTCGGTATTAGTTATTCTTTATTTTGGTTTTTCTAAAAAATTGCCGCAAGCTTTTGCCTGCGCTATTATCCCACTTTTTTCATTAATTTTCTTTTGGTCTGTTTCGGGTCAAAATCTGCTTTATTTGCCGGTATATTTTATTTCAATTATTCCAATTATCTCTGGTTACACTGGGGCCATGGCATCTTCCGGATTTCATCATGAAATAGTTATTTATGTATTATGTTCACTCATAATTATTTTAACTATTTTTATTACTAATAAATTTCAAATCAAAATAAAATTACTTTTGGTATTTGGTGTTGCTGTAAATTTATTTGTCTCTTTTAAGGCTGCATTTGTTCGACATGATGATGGTCACGCTCAGATTGCCTGCTCTACCATATTACTGATAGGAATTTTTTTGCATTCATTCCTTCGCTCAGGTCAGGCAAGGAATTTTATGCTTTTTACAGTATTTTATACTTTATTAATTATATCCGATTCTTACCGCTCGGTAGATAGTAAAAATATATTTCTAAATATTAAAAATACATATGAAAATGGAATTAATAAAGCCAATGAATATGTAAAAATATCCAAATCAGACTATTTATCAAAATATAATGAGTCTCTTGCGCGGATTTATAATAAAAATCAATTTCCGATCCTTGAAGGTTCATGCGATATTTATTCCTATGGTCAGGCCTTCTTATTAGCTTCAAAAAACAAGTGGAATCCACGCCCGGTTTTCCAGAGTTATTCTGCTTATACTCCTTCGTTAATTCATAAAAATGAAACGCATCTGTTAGGAGAGAATAGTCCTGAAAATATATTATATAAAGTTGAGACAATTGATAATCGACTGCCATGCATGGACGATGGTGCTAGCCTGCCAATTATCCTTACTAATTATTCTCCAGTGGGTATAAATAACGGCTACATTTTCCTTAAGAAAGATTCTCATGAAAACAAAGTCCAAAAATCGATCATTCTCGAAAAAAAAATAATGGCTGATGAAAATATAAGAATTCCTGTCTCTACGGATCTCGTATTTCTCCAAATTAATGTTAAACCAACTATATTAGGAAAGCTTACTAATATTCTATACAAGACACCACAATTGTCGATTAATCTCATTTTTCATGATGGCTCTAGCCGCAAATTTAGAATTGTTTCAGGAATGGTCAGAACCGATTTCTTAGTATCTAATCTTATTGAAAATACTGAGGACTTGCTTTTATTGTATTCTGCTAATAAATATAGTGAATATAAAAAAGTCGAATCGTTCTCTATTAGTTCTGAAGGGTATCCGTATCTATGGGAAGACAAGATGGAAATTAAGTTTAGCTCAGTCTCATTTGGAAAAAATATTAATCTATCTGATATATTAGACATTAAGAAACCATCTTTAATCGATTTGCAACAAAGCATCTCCTCTACTGATTCATTTTCAGGATTTATAGATTTTGTGAATGGGCTAAGCCCATCTACATCAAAAAAAATCTATATTGAATCATTTCTGCGTCTTGATGGTTGGTTTGCACTTTCCACCGACAAAGGTGAACTGCCTGATAATGTAAAAATAGCTTTAACCACAGAAGATGGAACTAGATACCTGTTTGACTCAAAGCGCACTACGCGACCTGATGTTGCGGCCTATTTTAAATCTCCAAATCTGGAAGCATGTGGGTATTCGGCCTACATTGATGTCTCTGAACTTCAAGGAATTGTTACTCTTGAACTTGCCTACTTAGAGAACGGTATTGTATATCTATGTCCAAGAACTAAGCTCACACTTGAAGTTGGGAAAAATACTAGCTTTTCAAATGGTAGATAATTCAACATGAATAGAAAAACACTCCTCGTTACCGGATCCTCGGGTTTGATCGGCTCGGAGGTTTGCACATATTTCACCCATGAACTCTGCTACGCAGTAAATGGGGTGGACAACAGCCATCATCGCCACAGCGCGTCTGATGGAGCGTATCTGTTGGCAGCTCTTGACCGAAAAACGCGCGGCTGCGGCATGACGACGTTGGAAACGCTGAGAGGGTAATCTGAGAGCCTGAAAGGCGGCGAAGCCACTGTGGCGGTCCACCGTCGCTATGCAGCTGCAGGGTGTAGCCCTCCTGAGATACTCCCCTCGCCTTTCAGCGGGAGCCGAGTTCTGGTGTGAGCCAGATTTCTTTGAGCACTTGGACTCGGTTGCTCCAGAGGTTTCTTCCGCCTTGGCGCAGAGAGACTTCGCGGACGCCTTCCTCCAAATCGGTAGTGATCGGTGTGTTGCCGACGAAGTTGTCGTCAATAAAGAAATCGAGACCTTGGAGTAATTGTCCACCGGAGGTTGGTTTGATGAGGACTTTGTGGCGCGGAAACTGATGCGGGGTGAAGAATGCCACGGCAACTTGAACTAAGTTGATTTTGCAGCCAAATGGTGATACTACACCCGGAAATCCAAACGGCTAAAATTTGAGAATTGTTACTCCAAAGCGTCTTCGACAAGGCATCTCCCAAATCCGCCGAGAACTCCAGCAGTTGGGCTTTTTGTCTGAAGGTGTCCGGAAGGTGCGAGTCAAACTTACGCCGTTCGGAACGGCCTACGGCTATCAGTATTACGGCAGTAGTGGGGATATTTGCATACCGGCTCTCTCGCTCAGCAGGTTCTCCACCCTACTTGGTTACCCATACACTTCGCTTCGTGATGTTCTACGGCACGAATATGGTCATGCAGTGGCTGACCTGCACCGTGGATTGATCCGAAGCAAGAAATTTTCCAGCGCTTTTGGTTCTGGGCATTGTTTTGAAAAAAGGGAGGAATTCCATCCCGAGGTTCACCTCACACCCTATGCAGCCCATTCCCCCGGAGAAGACTTTGCGGAAACCTTCATGATCTATGTCAGAAACGGCGGGGGTCTCCCGAGAGGGGTAAACTCAATAACCATCAGGAAGAAGTTTCTTTTTTTGAGCGAATTGGCCGGTTCGATTAGCCGGGGTGTGCGACGCTGGGGTTAGTTGGCTTGGGTGTGGATTTTGCCTGGCGGAATGCGGCTTTGAACCTAATTTTTTTATTTTTTTCGATTGTTTTTTAAAAAACGATTTTAAAATGGGCAAAAACCGCATGTTTTCGATTAAAATTGAAAAATTTATCACCGGTGTCCGCTTGAGACAAGCTGGTGGGGTAAACTAAAAAATTGGGGCGAACCAATGGCAAACCAAAAGCTTTGCCATATTTGGAGAGTCTAATTTCCGGAAAACGAAAAATGCCCATGTTTCTAACGCTCGCGGGGAATCCGGCTTTTTTATGGCAGGGATTCTCAAGCCGAGCACGAAACTCTCCGGAAAGTCCGCAATACCTCGCAGATTTTGAGCGCCTCAACTTTTTTTGAAGAAACAACTCATAAACAGATACTTATGTTTAAAATATCCCTAAAATTCAAACGGTCTAAAACTTAAGTAATTGCAGCTGTTTGATTTACAACAAGACAACAGCTGACATTCAGCGCAAATAACACCTCAAATTGCACAGAACGATATTTTTTATTTTTTTTGAAACTTCATTGGGTGGTCTCACTAATTTTTATAAGCAACTATTTTTGAATATAATATATCGAAAAATCGCACTGTTTAATTTTTGGCTTTTTTGGAAATTGTACACACTCAGAGGGTGTGTGACATCAGCTAATCCTCCATCTGGGGCGTTTTGAATTTCAAAGTTTCTTGTGTGCGTTACGAGGGGCATGTGATCATGGGCAGCTTCCCATCGTGAAAGGGGTCATAGCTGCGTATCAGTATCTTGAATCTCCGTGGGTTTTATTGGTATTATTTTTATCTCGATAGGGGCTGACATTTAACACAAATAACACCGCAAATGCCCGGGACGATTTTTTTATTTTTTTCGAAACTTCATTGGGTGGTCTCACTAATTTTTATAAGTAACTATTTTCTAATATAATCCTAAATCCCGCAGTTGGGAGTTCAAGGCGAGGGTGAAACCAGCCAATTTTCCGGGTTGAGCGGGTTATTCCAGCACAGATAACGCTCGAAGGTCTGCTGGCAATCCAACTGCGGCGCAGTTGAGGCTAACCAACGCTGGAGCCGCTTGTAGGCTTGGCTGATGGC
>Ga0209189_1000053_pt1 | contig 106605 bp, 100 predicted proteins | sample C_130820_EF_Meta_FD_187308 | JGI IMG/M metagenome (GOLD analysis project Ga0209189, IMG submission 187308) | Freshwater microbial communities from Lake Croche, Canada to study carbon cycling - C_130820_EF_MetaG (SPAdes) (version 3) | ecosystem: Environmental > Aquatic > Freshwater > Lake... | reverse complement strand
TTTGATACATTTTGATATATAGTAAATGTAGTTCCATTAGGAAATGATGTGGTAGTAAATGCAACATTTACAGTTGTTGTGGTTGCTTGTGTAATTGTACCAAGTGCCACAGTACCATTAATATATGCAAATAATAACCATTCGGAAAAATTGACACACCCGTACGAGTTACCCCCTTGTGTTGATGTGACTAAAATTACATAATACTGATAAGCGTTTGGAGTACTTATTGAAAATGCTTTACCCGTTTGTGCTGTCCACCCTGTTATACTGCTTCTCGTATCAATAACTGTAAATGTTGAACCGTCAAGTGATCCAAGAACATACCAACTCTGTGGAGACATATACAAATAGCCATCTTGTCGACTAAACAAGGAATACGATCGAATTGTTACACTATTAGGAAGTTGAATTCTTACCCAATCACCATAGGAATTCGTTTGCGAAAAGAAATTGGAGTAAGGTGAGGAGGTTTGTGTACACACTCCTGTCGTTGTTGAATAATGATTAATTGCTGCATTCCAACAACCTGCGTATGTTGTTCCTAAGTATGTATAATCGAAGAGTTTCCAAGCCGCATCCGAAGCTGAATATTCGGAGCTAACAGTTATGGTATATGTCCCATTCCCATATGTTTGACCAGTGATATTAGTTGAATAGCCAGTTAATGCTGCAGGCGGATATTGCAAATTATAAGCAGTAACTTGAGTAACAACTGAGTAACTTGTTCCATACAAAGTTGTTCCACCCACAATTTGGTAATAATTTGGATTACTTGAAACAGTAGCAGGAATTGTAACTCCACTAAATGACCCGGAATTACCAGTAATAGTCGTTGTGCCACCAAGTTGTGTCCACCCGGCACTGCTTGTTTGATATGAATTTGGAGTCGTAGCACCACTTTGTGTATATAATGTAAATATTGTTCCATCGGGATAATTTGTTGTATTAAATGCAATGTTTTTTGTTGTTGGAGTAACTTGTGATTGAGTAGAAGTCCCGAACCCGGTAATTGTGCCTAAAGTGTAAGAAAATTGTGTAGAAGCCGGTGACGGATACGTCGTTCCTGCTTCAACAATTTGCACTCTAACATAGTAGTTGTTACTTATACTATATATGCCACTATTTGCACTTATTGTAGTTGCAGATCCTACTTGTGCCCACCCCGTTGAACCATCGGCCGATTGTTGAACAATTAATGAATCTGTTCCTAAATATCCGACATAAGTCCAGGCTACTGTTGCAGTAGTAGAAGTAGTTTGTGTTACTGTTGGAGCGGGTAATGAGTAATATACCCATTTATTTGTAGAAGTTGCAGTAGAATTGCCATATAGAAACGAAGTTACGGAAAGTCTGACATAATTACCCGCCGAAATACCTGAAAATGCATTTAATGGACTAGAACTAACGGTGGTTGATGAACCAACAGCTGAATAATTTGTTCCATCCGAAGATTGATAAACTTGTAGCGATTCACTTCCACCATAACCAGAATATGTCCAAGCAATATTTACAGTTGTTGTGCTTGCTTGTGTAATTGTACCAAGTGCTACAGTACCATTAATATATGTAATAGCTGAAGATATTGCAGAATAATATGTACCGTATGCACTGCTTGTATATAGAGAAGTAGTACATACAATTTGTACATAATATCCACTTGTGACTGCAATCGGTGTAAATGTACCTGCGTTCGATGTTATAGTTGCTGTACCAAGAGAAGTCCATCCCGATATGCTTGTTTGATAAGGTGTAGTATTTGATACATTTTGATATATAGTAAATGTAGTTCCATTAGGAAATGATGTGGTAGTAAATGCAACATTTACAGTTGTTGTGGTTGCTTGTGTAATTGTACCAAATGATACAGTACCATTAATATAGTTTATAGATGTTTGTGATATAGGTGAATAATTACTACCATAAAATATATCTGGTACAAATAACTTTATATAATATCCCGATGTAACATATACATTATTAATTATACCACTAGATATTAATCCAGATGCACCCGAAATACTTGCATATTGATTTGTTTGTGATGATGCCTGGACTACATAGACAGTATCTTTTCCAGGATAATATGTAGATGAAAAATTAATATTAACACTTGATACTGTGTTTTGTGTAACACTTGATATAGCAATTGTTCCAGGTGTATATACAATTGGTCCATATAATGCAGAATCGTTGGGACGATAATAATTATCATCTATGTGTAAATATACATAACTTAATGTAACTGCTATATTACTTAATACACCAGTAGATACTAAAGCTTGTTGGCCAGATATTATTGTTCCACTATTTGGAGCGTTGATTGATGACTGATATACAGTAACTATATCTGTACCCGGATAATTATTTGTTGTAAATGGTATAATTAATGTATTAGAACCAGTAACTATGCCTGCTGTATTAATTGCAAGACTTCCGAATACATATGAAAAAAGACTGCTTGGCGCAGTATACGTATTACCATATGTGGAATCGGCGATATATAGCTCCGCATAAGAATTATTATTTATCGGAGCATTTATTAAACCCACATTTACAGTTTCAGCTGGTCCAGCTATTATAGAATAACCTGTATATTGCGATGAAGATTGATAAACATATACATAATCACTAGGTGGATATCCATAATAAGAAAATCCAATTCCAACTGTATAATAATTTAATTGCGTTACAGAATTTAATATAATAGTTGCTATGTTATATGGATTACTTATATTTACACGATACATAGCATTCTGAAAATTAGTAATAACTTGCCCTGATGATAATGATATATTATAAATGCGAGCATATGCATATAAACCAATTAAACTATTAATTTTATTTTTATCTCCTAGTGTTATATTTTGCAAAGATGAACACGTTGGAAATGATCCTGAAACAGGATATTTATTTGCATTAATATAAAGTGTAACACTTGAATTATTATTATAAGCCATAACAATGTGGTACCATCTAGATGCATTTAAAGTTATATTACTATTTAATATTATACCAGCAAATACTACATTTCCTGATGAATTTATATATAAATTAAAGTTGTTTTCACCAATTATATATTGTGATCCTGAAATATTATTAAAATAAACTAATACTTCATATGAGAATTGAGTAAGTGAAATTGCAGAAGAAAGTGTACCTGTGGTATATGTATTATTTGTCCAAGATACCGAAATAGTATTATATGTACCGGCATTTATTAATGTTAAATTGTTGTTCGATTGTAAATCTGTTACATTTGTACCACTACCAATATAAGATCTGACAAGGGCAAAATCCCAATAAGAAATTATGCCAGTTGTGATATATGGATAAGTAGTATAAGATGCACTATAACTATATGCAATATATCTGGCAGATGCCGCTTGAATCGCAGTTCCGCTTGGATTTGCAGTGCTATCGGGAATATTTAAATAATAATAAGGTGTAATTGTGAAAGTAGTAGCCGTATTTGCTGATAGATTTAATGTAGACCCTAAATTATAAGTCTGAATATTTCCTACTACTGCGGTAATTGGTCCCGACGAATAGCTTAAAGAAACACAAGTTATAATAACATATGTATATCCGGCTGTATTTGTCCAAGTAAAAGAAGATACAGTATTTCCAGTCGTAATTGCAGCTGTAAATGAAGTAATTGGTAAAATAGTAAAAGGTGTCTGTTCTATCAATGATTGATCATTTGAACTAATATTATTGTTAAATATATATAACCAATAAAGACCTCCTGTTAAATATTTATTATCGTAACTGCTATAACCTATATAATTTCCGGTTGCAGTGCTTGCGCGTGTTGGCGCAGGTATAACTGTATTTGTAGAGGCATTAATATTTTGACCGTTAACAAAAATTTGTCTACTATTATATCCTCCAATTGCTTGTGTATATTTATATGTAACGATATCACCTGTATTTGCTGTTAAACTCGAATTTAATTCAATTGTTCCATCCCAGTCATCTATATAATTACCCGAAGAGTTTATACCAAAATTAAGTGATTGATAAGTTGCGGCGGTTCCAGAACCAAGAAATGTTGTATTATTTGCAACACTATTATGCTTTAATATAATTGTATAACTTGAATTGCCACTTGGGACAGGTGATGATGCAATATTAAGATAATTATTGCCGGCGCCATTAAAAGAAATATAATTATTAATTGCATCTATAATTGGCTGAGATCCTGAATTATTTTGAGTCGCGTGATTCCCATTGCCTGTTTGATCATACCAAATTACTACATTTCCTTGATTGGTTCCTAGCCAATTTGCCAAAGAAATACCAGTACCATTTGGCGCTATTCCAATAGTACCATTTATATCTGCGTAGAAATCCATTACGGAATTGTTATTTATATTTCTAATTTGTATTACAGGGCCGGTATATAATGCATTTAATAATACAAGTCCATATGCGGCAGTACAAGGTGTAGAAATTTGATTTAGTGGATGAAGTTTTAAATAAGTAATTAAATTATATTTTTGTGCTAAATACATCTCCATTGTATTAATTTCTGATATAGTAAGTTGTCTAGAATATATTAACACTGTGGCTACCATCCAGTCAGATGACTGTGTGGCTTTATTATAACCATTATTGATCGTTAAAGTGTATGGCGACGTTATTGATGCATTTGTAGCGGTTGTTACATTTGAGCCATTAACTCTAAATAAATTTACTTGATCTGTTCCAATAATCCATTGGTTACCATATGAATTTACAGTATTTTGAGTAATCCATATACCTGCGCCATGTTCAGCGACTCCCTCGCAACCATTATAGAAACCTGATAACCAATCACTTGTAGTTGCATCAAATATTCGTTTATTTGTTCCTGCATCTGTACGTGTTGTTTGATTTTTTCCGGCATATCTTGCTACCCAAAATAATGTATATGTGCTATTTAACATATTTGCGGGGAATGTGATACCCGCACCAGTTCCACCTGCGAGATATGTAAATCCATTTAATGGCTGATATGCAATACTATTAAAATCATATTGAGTATTATTATATTTTATAATACTTCCAACAATAGTTGTTGCATGTGCACCTGATCCAGATACATCAGTCCATTGACTTCCATTCCAAGATTCACCTGTATAATAGCCAATAAGTCCAGAACTAATCGGTAGTGTATTATATAAAAATCTGGGAGCAAAACGAGTATAAATATCTGAGATGTTATCAGACGATAACATTGAATTATAAATTAGTAATAATCCTATATTACCCCAATATTGTCCAGATGCATATCCGCCTATGTATTTTAAATTTCCAATATGAAGTGCGCCATTTGGATTATTATTATTAATATAATAATTTAGAGACGATTGACCGTTAAATGAAACTTGAAAATATGATGTTTTTGAAGATTGTAATAAATTTATAGAATACATATTGAAATTAGTAGAAAGATTCGGCATATATGATACATCAAATGCGGCTGGATTATTAGTCCCATAAAATGTATTATTAGTATAATTGCTCATACCGATATAATTTGTACCAATGTTTATTGATATTTGTGCATCATTTCCAATATCACCTTTCAATAATGTTCTACAATCTGTATTATTATTTACTATTTCTGTAAAACAAATCACAGTTACTGCAGCGGATGGCGGATTAACCGTTAATGGCGTAGCAATACTCGCCAGACTATTTGTGAAATTCATATAATTTATTCCATTTATATTGGAAAATGCATTTGTATTTATAGTAAAATTAAAATTATTTCCGCTTACATCGGGCCATATTGTAGGTGTTAAAGTGGAATAATTATTTGCATCAAGGGCCAGTGTGGGTGAATATACATTTATATAAGAAGCACAAGTTGCTGATAAAGATATGGCAGTAGTTGTTCCAGATGCAGGAAAAGATTTCGCTTTACCACGAATATAGCTAAGACTAATTGGATCGTTGAAAATATTTAAAGATTGCCTAAGATTAGACATTTTTATACTAGAATTTGATATAGGAAGAAGTGTATTGGATGTCATCCCTCTGAAAAAAGAAAAGAATATGATTGGGAGTCTAATTTCGCATTATTATTATTATAAAACCATTGCCGGTGTTATAATATGTTCCACTCGATAATTGGGTTAAACTTGGATAAGGTGATATATTTGCATTTATAATTGATACTTGAGCAGATGCAATTGTCGTTGCGTTATTATTTAAAGAACTTTTATCATAACTCCCACCTCCTCCACCGTATTCATAAGATAAATCATATCCAAAAGCACCTCCACCACCTCCACCTGAATATCCTCCACCTCCACTCATTTGAGCTTGCCCTCCAAAGCCAGAAATACCACTGGGGGAATTAACATAGCTAGCAAAACTAGAAAATCCCCCCCCTCCAGATCCCCCGAAAGTAGAATTTTGTCCAGTATTTCCATCTGTTCCTCCGTTAAATGAAAAATATTGATGACTATTATCAGGTCTTAACCCTCCGCCTCGTCCGGCCCCCCCGCTAGTAGTTAATACGGCATCCATATTTTCTATTGTATTATTAACACCACCGCTACCTCCACCACCGCCTGCTATTATTAATGGATCATATGATGGTCCGCCAGTCGCAACAAATGTTCCTCCCCCGCCATAAGATCCATCACCTGGACATTCGCCAAGTACCATAGTAAGTAAAGTACCCGACATTAAATTGAAAGTATTTGATATTATCACACCTCTGCCACCGAGACTATTATTATTTGTAGACAGAGGTGAATTTATAATACCAGAACTTGCCCCCGCTGCAATAATCAAATAATTGCCATTAGTTGGAATGGTATATTTTTTCACTAATATATTAGGATTATATTTAAATGTATTTATTGTTGAACTTGGACTAAGAATAGGTGGAATATTATAAGATAGACCCATGCACAAAATACCGTTTTTTCCATTTTGTCCATTATATACGGGATAACTATCGCCACCATATCCACCTGTGCCCCCTGATCCATATCCTCCGTTTCCTCCATTTGCATAAGCATCTGTAAAATTAATACCACCTCCTCCGCCTCCGCCAAATATATAACCACCAATTGTAAAACCATATGAACCTGATCCATTTACATTATTAGCATTAATATTACTAGTAATTGAAGATGAACTATATTCGTAATATCCTGATCCTCCATTGCCGCCATTAATAGTTAAACGATATCCAGGATTCCAGTATGGACTCCCTTGAAATGAATAACCACCTGATGTTCCAGTATAATTAAATATATTAGTTGTTATCGCCCCACCACCTCGGCCACCGATATTAGTACCACTTATAAACTCGCTACCTTGCCCTCCGATTCCTCCTTGCCCGCCATTTGCAATAAAATTTAAATTTCCATTTAAAGATAATTCTGTATTAGTACCAGGTTTTCCATCTGATTTATCATATGATAATCTAGTTAAAACACCACCTATTCCACCAGTTCCTACAGTTATAGTAATTTTATCGCCTGCTGCAATTAAAAGACTTTTAATATAAATAACTGCTCCACTCCCTCCGCCGCCTCCGCATGCTACAACTCTACCTCCCGCATTGGTTGATCCTTCTTGTAAGCCTCCTCCGCCACCTCCTCCGCCAACCATAATAAAATCTGCAATAAAATTTATATTAAATGTTATGTTATATGTTTTTCCTGAAGTAAAATTATAAAAAAGGGGATAAGATAAATCTCCCCAAGATGGTATAGGTGCAAATCCTGTAAAACCATTAACTATTGATGCAGAAATATCAGAATCTATTGATAATATATCATTTGCAATATTTGATGGATTAATATATGGCGAAAGCGGACTACCAGAACTATTATATGGGAAAGTAAATTTAGCAGGATATCCAGTTGATGTTGTTGCTAAAATTACGGCGAGTTTATTCATAGAATTAAATCCTAGAAAATAGTTGCCAATGGGAATATTTATATTATTCTGAGAAGTATTAAATGGATTTGTACTATTGTTGGTATAAAATGGATAATATGTAAATATCCAATAATTACCATTACCTCTATTAATGAATTGCCAAGCAATTCTTGGTGATAAATTATCAGCAGAAGAACCAGAAGAATATATCAAATTATCTCCTCCAATTTGTAGATATTGAAAATATTGTAAATTATCATAACGTGAGTCATATTGCGATTGTTGCAAATCAATAATATAATATGCAGTTACTGTATTATTAAAATATATATAATTCAAAGATTGTAATACATATTTTCCAGGATTACCAGGTGAAACAATAGCATCAAATGGACCATTTGAATTTGGTATTATATAAGATCCAATTACACTTTGAATAGTAAAATAACCAAAAATATATACAGGTATATTATATTCAAAATATGTTCCTATACTTATAAAATATCTAATTGCAATTGTATAGTACTTATTAATTGTAAAATTATTAGTCGCAGATCCATTATAATTATATGGCAGTGATGTTATATTTTTCTCTACTAAAGTATAATTATTAGATGATTGTATGTATATAGATAGAGAACTGAATGATCCAATATATACAAAATTAATACTAAAACTTATATTATTATTAGAAGAAATATAAATCAGACTACGTATGGCTACATTATTTATAGATCCAATTGTTGATTTTGTATAATATGAAGATATAGAATATGTTGGAATCTGAAAATTATATCCTTTAATTTGTAAATAATAATTATTATTATATATACTTCCTCTAGTAATATTATAACCCGATATACTATTTTCAAATGTAAAACTAATATTACCAGAAGAAATAACTGATGAAGGACTACTTATAATTTCTGTTCCAGTAAATGAATTATAATTTGTACTTAATATACCAGAAAACGTTACGTTGGCTGGTATATTATCACTTGGTAATGTTGCAGATATAATAATTCTTGTACAGTTACTGCTGAAAGTAAATGAATTAAATATAATTCCATTAATATTATATATTTTAGCCAAAAGTAAACTATAATATGGTAATAACGGTGTAACCTGTATAGGTATTGTAGAATTATTATATAAAGTGCTATAAATATTATAAGTTTGTGTAGGTACAAGATTATTAGGTGTTGTATAGAATCCTGTAGTATTTGAACCAGATATTGTAGATAATGGCGGATTAGTTAAAGTTGAACCTCCGGGTATATCTGTTATTGTATATGTATTTGCTGTAGCACTGACACTCGAAATATAATAATTAGTATTTGGAATTCCATAGTAATCTAATTGTACAATTTGGCCAACAGATAATGTAGAAATGGGGCTAGTTATAGTTAATGCACTAGATGATAAAGTACTTGAATATACAATTGTCATATACATATTAGTAGACAAAGTTGAGCCCGTGCTTGATAATGAAATTGCAGTACCGCTACTTGTTAAACCAATTGTCATATATGCCAAATTAGATCCGAGAATAGTATTTACACTAGTTAAAATATAATAAGTAGTGCCTTGAGTAATATTTGCGGGTAATGTAGTTCCATAGAATTGAACACGGGTTCCTACGGGTATTAGTCCAGATGCAGATGTAAAATAATATATAAAAGTGCCACTATAGTTTGTAATTATATATGGTGAATTTTGAATTAATTGATCGTTGTACTGTGATGTACCCGTAAATGAATTCATATTTATCAATATTACACTCATTGTTTGATTATTTACCGGAGTTGTTGTTAAAGTTAATGGTGAACCACCAGGCGTGGATGATATTTGAAATTGAGAACTAGTTTGATTAAAGTTTGCAATATAATAAATAGTATTATATTTTATGCTTGTGCCTCCGATAAGAACTCCGCCAAATTGCACAGGAGCGCCATTATATAATGATAGATAATTTTGAATATTAGGCACTTGTTTAAATGCAAATATACTATTTATACAAGATGTTACATTATATAGTGAATTTATATTAGTCATTGTCATTATTACATTTTGGGAATTAGCAATCACATTAATTGTTATTGGGGTAATACTAGATAATGATGAAACAATTTGAAAAGTATTTACAGTAAGTGATGAACCTAAAATATAATATGCTGTATTTGAAGATATATTTGTGTCTATTGATTGCTGAAATGTAACAAGAGCACCAGCATATAATGGCGGAACTGATTGTAAATTTGTATATGTAAATGTATTTGTCGTCCACGCAGTAATAATATATTGGCATACATTGTTGTTTAATAAAACTATATTTGTATTAGATGTAAGAGAAGATTTACCAATTGTAAGAGTAGAACTTAAATTTGCTGGGTCATAAACTGTAAATGTTGTATATGACGATGATGGTACATTTATATAATAAATATTTGATGATAAAATACTACCAAATGAATTTGTAAACATTACTTGTGCTCCAGTAGATAATATTGTTGATGCGGCATTAAGATAATTAGTATATGTTATAGTATTTGTAGATACAGAACTAATGGGATATGATATAATTACTGCTTGTAATGATATAGGAGTAGGAGATAAATTAATAAGTTGAATACCATTTGAAGTATAAGTATTCAATCCCCCAATAGTCGAAGCAGTAGCAGTAACTGTATCTAAATAATAAATTTTTCCAGGAATTATACCGACATTGCTTAAATTACTACTTAAACTATCTATAAAATATACTGCCATACCCTGTGTAAGACTAACACTTGATGTTGGACTTGTGTATGATAATGTACTTGGTGCAGTAATTCGATTAATTGTAAAAGTAGAATTTAAAGAATTTATCCAAGATAGAGTATATTGACAACCAGCAGTTATTTGAACAGCAACATTAAACGAAGATAATTTATTTGCATAAGTAATATTTGTAATGGTTGGTGTCACCGTTGATATTGTTTGTGTTTGACTTACACTGCTAGTATTAGTCGTATCTTGTATATTATAAGGTGTAATAGTTACAGTATATTGTGTATTCGAATAAAGTACACAATTATTAATAGTGTAGGGAGCAATATAATCTGATGTATTATAATTTTGAATATTATTATAAATATTAATAGAACCACGATTAGGATCATTTGTTCCTACTGCTGTGCGATACCAAGAGAGTTGTACATATTTTGTTGGGAATGAAACTGGATTCCAAGAAATAGCGAATGATGTATATGATGGAATAATAGTAAAGCCGGTTATAGGCTGAAGCGGGGCAAAAGATAATGCAGGTCCAGATTGTAAAATATTTGTATCAGATTGTGATAGATTAGAATTAAATATAAATAAATATGTTAATTTTCCATTAAAAAACATATTTCCATTATTAGTTCCTATATAATTATTTGTAGTAATACTTGCTCGCGGAGTTGCCGGATTAGTTACATAGGTGGTAGAATAATTAACAGTTGTTTTAATACTACTATAACCATCATAATTGTAAGAAATAGTATTTGGTCCATTTATATTTGTAAATGACATATTTGGTGTTGTTGTAGATGTTGAAGTCCAATTATTATAAAAATATCCAATATTCGTATTAATACCTACATTTCCAACTGCAAATGTATTTTGTGCTGACATATTAGCTAGTCCAGATCCTAGAATAGTAAAAATCGTAGGAGTCGTAGCAGGTATACTACCTGCTGTATTATAACACGCAGTCACATTATATGGTGAATTACCAGAAGGCACAGTCCCATCTGGTAGATTTAAATATCCATTTCCATTTGCTGTAAAATCAATATTATTTATTGTATTATTATACGAAGGAGGATTTATATAAACTGGATTTGCAGATATATTTGATGCATGATTTCCTTTACCTGATTGATCGTATAATGTTAGAATAACTGCTTTATCATTTATACTAGCTGACATTATATTCGAAAAAGATTGCCCAGTACCGTTATATGCAGTACCTAAATTACCATATATATCTGCATATAAATCTAAAATTAATGTTGGTGTATTATTACTTTTTATTTTTACTACAGGACCTGTATATGATGATGATAGCAAAAACAGTCCATACGCACCTACACATTTTGATACAGCTGATATTGATACATTCTCAAGTATAGTAGAGCCAATAGATGGTTTTGAATAATTAAAACGTCCTGAAAAGCGATTATAAATATCATTTATTTGTGAGTCAGATAATACATTATTATATGCGAGAATTGATGCAATATTTCCAAATTTTTGTGTATCACTATTTATATTTGATAAATATGGTGTTGTTATTATTTCGCTTGAATTATAATAATTATTCGCCGATTGATTATTATATTTAAATGACATTCCAGAACTAATATATTTAAAGGTAAGCATATTGTATACACCTGTGCCACTTGGTAATGTTGCTGTATTAAAGTTAGTTCCACCAATTGATAATATATTACTTAAACTGGCGGTTGAAATAGTCAAATTTCCCAAATTTGTACCATTTGTAGATATTATTGTAGGATATGGGTTAGAACTATAAAATAAAGTACTTTTTGATGCTGATATATTATTAATAAATACAATGATTGTAAAACCTGCATCTCCTAATTGCAAACCGGCTACATTTTTGGAAGTTAAAGTTGAACCAAAATATTTATAAAGAGGATCGTTTGATATTGATGTATTAAAATCAGGCCCAATACCATTTAATACAAGATTACATCCCGGATTTGCTGTATAATTTGCATCCAAATATAATATAGGAGAGTATAATCTACTATTATCTTTAAATGATGAAAGAGGTATAATTGATGGATACGGTACTCGTAATTCATTTAATTTAAAATTTTGAGTATATCTAGCAACGCCATTTGTTACACGAATTTCGTCAAGATAACCATTAAAAGTATTTGTGGCGCTTGTCCCGCCTATATATAATACATTTCCCGCAGTTATATTTCCATCAATTGTTGATGGAAATGTAGTATATGCTATTGAATTACCATTAATATAAATTGAAAAATTATTATTATTTTTAACATAGGCAAAATGATACCATTTGATATTTTCAATAACACTAATTTGTTGCGTTTGTATAATATTATTATTGTAACAATAAAAAGTTAATAATTTTGATGATGCTGATGCTGATATATACCAATTATTAATATTAGTTATATTTGAAGAATTTCCAATAATATATTGATAACCGGTTACACCTGCATTTATATAAAAATATCCTTCTATAGTGAATGATTGAGTACCTAGTGTAAATGGGGAATTAACAGTTATATACGAATTGCTCGAATTAAAATAATATGTATTATTACTATTATTTAAGCATTCTGAAGAAGTTGATAGAGTTGTATTAAGAGTTAACGGCCAATTATTTAAACTAGAATCAATTAATGGAAACCTATCAAAATGTAATAATAAAGATACATTAATAAAATAGGGGTCATACTTTTGATTAAAAGCAGTTGCTTGGTTTTGATTTTTATTTAATCCCTGTATTGCAAGTATTTTTAAAGATGTTCTTGTTCCACTTGGAATTAAATTCTTTATTGAAACAGAGTTTTGTATTTTTGCTATATACGATGTTGACATATACACTATTAAACAAAAAGATTACAAATTCTGAAAATTTGATTTATTTGATTTATAATAAGCAAAATGGCTTCAGATGATCATTATAATGATCTGTTCAAAGAAGGTGAGCAACGTTTATTTGCGCTAGCAGAAAACCCAATGAGCGTAAATCCATCTGAATGGAAAGATTTCGTAGAAAAATTTAAAAATGTAGCTACATATGAGAAATCAGATTTCGAAATTATTGCGAAGGCTGTCCATGGCGAGCTTGATATTGCAACATGTATAGCAACTATTAATGAATCTTTATATTTTCTGGTTGAAGAATATGATGCAGCAATGGTTGTAGCAATGGTAATTGGTATAATTAATACAGATATTAGCATTTCGATAGATTATCTAAATGATTTGAAGATATCACTATCTCGCGAAAATATCGAAACTAATTATCTTTTTAACGAAAAAATAAAAAAATATATTGAAAATGCGCATATGCTCATAGTGCAAATTCTTGGAAAATATCATATTTTACTGACAATATCTCAATTAAAAATTTAGATAAGATATAAATACCATACGTATTAATGCTATATATTATTATATTTATAATGAATAATGTGGTTTTGTCCATTTAATTTATTAATCAAGAATATCTTTAAATTGTAAAAAAATAAAAATTTGATTGTAAAATTCAAAAATTTGATTTTCTTTTAAAAAATAAAAACAATTAATAATGACGACTGCACCTTAACGCTGTCGGGACTGGCATAGGTGGGCCCACAAGGATGTAATGCCAGTCCTGGAAACTTAAAATAAAACAAAGAGTAAGCCTGATCAACTTGCTTTTTACAAGACAGAACTTATGGCCCCTCTAAGTGTCTGTTTTGGTTTTCCAATAAGAATACATTCGTTTATCTATTTCATATTTATCCCAGAATTTTCTTTCTTTTATGGGAGCATTTTTAACCCATTCCCACATAATTTTTAATCCTGTTTCTAAAGAAACGTTTTCTTGATAATATAATATTTCAACTGATTTTTCATATGTACACCATGCGTGTTTTGCTTCATGGCGTTCTTCTAGATATACTATAACTTTTGTTCCTATAATTTCACCTATAATTTTTGCAATATTATTTAAAGATATTTCTTTTATTCCACCTAAATTTATAGTTTGATTTTTTGCTTTTTGTAAAACAGCAGCATTCCATATACAAGGTAGAATATCATCTACATAAGAAAATGCCCGTGTTTGATTTCCGTCGCCATATATTGTAAATGGTTTATTTTCTAAAGCATTTAACATCCATATACCTAATACATTTCTGTATGGATCCCATATATTTTGCATAGGTCCATATACATTATGGGGACGTAATATACAATATTCCAATCCATGTTGTTCATATGCAATTCGTAAATCCATTTCGCAACAATATTTTGCAACACCATAAGGATCTATTGGTCTAGGTAAATCTATTTCATTGAATGGTACTTTGCCATCTCCATATACAGCCATCGATGAAGTAAATATAAATCGTTTAATAGAATGTTGAATTGCTAGATTAATTAAAAATGTAGTGGCAATTACATTATTTTTATAATTATATTGTCGGATAAAAGGGCTGAGTCCTTCTGCGGCATATGCGGCAAAATGAAATATATAATCAACTGGGAAATATGGTAAAAGTTTTTTTTGTTCTTCTTCAAGCGTTAAATCTGCTTTTATAAAAGTAACTTCATTTGGTATATTTTCAATATATCCTCCACTTAAGTTATCAACACCAATTATCTCAATATCTTTATTTAGTAAATATTTACAAAAATTTGCACCTATTAATCCCGCGCAACCTGTAACTAATACTTTCATATTTGTTAATATATTAGTATCTTTAAGCCTGAAAAAATAAAAATTTGATTGTAAAATTCAAAAATTTGATTTTCTTTTAAAAGATAAAAACAGTTGATAATGACGACTGCACCTTAACGCTGTCGGGACTGGCATAGGTGGGCCCACAAGGATGTAATGCCAGTCCTGGAAACTTAAATTAAAACAAAGAGTAAGCCTGATCAACTTGCTTTTTACAAGACAGAACTTATGGCCCCTCTAAGTGTCTGTTTTGGTTTTTTATTAATTCATCTCAGTAGAATATAAAAGTGTATGAATATGTAGCGATTCTGTACGACCAACACGCTGCGCTCTACCAACTGCTTGAACTGAATCTATACCCATATTATGAAATAATACTAAATCAGTCGCACAAGATATATCAATACCACTACCTGCATAATATGTATTTAATAGAATAATCCGTAATTCGTGATTTCTAAATTTTTCTAAAATATTCATCATTTGTGATGTTGAACCTTTAAGTTCGCTAAATAAAATATTATTATTACGTAATAAATTTGCTAATCTCCAAAATCCATTATCAATTCGTGAAAAAACCAAAAATCTACCATCTGGTTTATCGCGTAATAATTTAAGTAAAGTTTCTTCTTTGCTTAAAATAATTGGAGCAACTTCATTTTCTGTTTTTTCTTCTTGTTTAACAATTGCAACAAGACCACGTGATTCTATAGGTGCTCTGCATTCCGGGCAATTATTACCATTGCGCATCCATACTAATAAACAAGCCCCGCAATATACGTGTGTACATGGCAATAAAATTGGGTTTTTAAATGTATCATAACAAATCGAACAATTTTTGTCTGATAACATAGATACTCTTTCGCGTAAATTTGTCATTTTGATATTTAATTTGCCGATTTCTGTATTTAAAGCCAGAATACGAGTTTCTTTCTGTTCAACGGGAATATCCTGATTACTATAAAATTCAATTTCACGTGTCTTATTATTAATTTCTCTTTGTATTTCACGTGTAACAAGATTTACTATATCATCTTCTGTTTCATTTGTGCCGCCCATTTCTCTAATTGCGCCTTTAATATCATTGGCATTAATCATTTCTCGTATATTAGAATTTAGGAAAGGTTGCAATGCAGTTATATTGGAAGGTAGCGCACATAAATATGAATGTTCAATTGGCTGTGGAACTATAAATGATGATTTTACAAAATTAGATTCGCTTTTAATTAATATTAAATTAAAACGTTCTTCCGTAAGAAGATCGCGTATAGCATACGACATTTGTGATTTCGCACCATATGCACGTGATATAATAGATGTGTATGTTCCTGAGATTAGCCATAAAAATTTAAATGAAAATATAGGCATCTTTGATATAATATCATGAGCTTCATCGATCATAATACGATCCCATCCTACAATAGGACTATTTGTATAAGATGTACTCGTATAATTATCAATTAGTGTTTTTAATGCTGTATTTTTAACAAGTACAACATCATATTTTTCAAAAAATTTCTTAATAGTTGCTTCTGATGATCCACTACTTGGGCAATATTTACGAATTGTTGGCCAAGAGTCAATAGAAATATATTTCAATTTTGTTTGATTTTTTAAAGTGTTTTCCCATTGTACATATACAGGCCCTCTTGGAACAACAATCAACGTACTTTTAATATACCTATTATCTATTATATTATCGTTTCTTTCACACGTTGCTGTAAAATTTGAATAGTTTTTACTATTATAGCTGTAAATTATTTCATTATCACGATGGATATGTCCTGATATATATTCTATATTATTATCATTAGACTTAGATGTTATATTATTAAACGCCACAATACTTAATGCTGTAATAGTTTTCCCATATCCTACAATATCTCCTAATATTCCTACATTAGATTTAATATTGAAATTTCCTTTTATTGTAAGTAATCTTCGATTATGAATATCAGTAATATATTGGGCGGGATTTTCAACATTATAATATATTTTCCCGTATTTTTCCATTAAATACATTTTATGCAATCCGGCCAATTGATGTGGCTTAAGTTGCACAATAATGTCATCAGGTTGTGTAATAACTGGATCGCTAGATTGTATTTCTATATCATATAAATGTTCAACGTTCATTTATAGTAAATATAAGAATAAAGCTTTATATGTCATCTTCTTTACGACTATAGAAATAATCGTTTATTTTCGCAAGTAATTCAGTTGGACATTCTTTCGTAGGTACTAATAATCCATTTTCATCAGTTTTAATATGTTTTAATGGATCATAATTATATTCAATTAATATCTTCCATCTAGTCTGGTAATGTCTATTTGCTTTACTACCATGATAATGATGTCGTATTATTCCTGGTACATATCCTATTCTTAATCTTTTAATTTTTTTTTCGAAATCCAATACGTGTTGTTTATATGAATCTGTTTCCCCGCGATTAACAGATTCTATTCCTTTACCAATTAAACAAAGTGCCATATTGAAATCTCCACTTCCAAGAATACCATATTGATAAATACCTCCTATTTTTTCATAAGCCTTGCGTGTAATTGCCCAAGCATATCCTGGATGAAAATAATTAATGCCCCCAAAAGTATATTTAAGACCTTTATTATATTGAAACCCAAATGATTGAAAAATTCGCATAGCATAATCATTTGAACTCATGTCAACACAGTGTGAAAATAATTGTATAATATCACGCGATCCATTTAAGATTTTTAATGCATTTATTGCCCAATTTGGTTCTTCAAATTCTATATCTGCATCTATCCAAGCAACAGCTTTCCAATTTGTTGGCAATAATTTTTGAATACCTATATTAATCATATTTTCTTTATGCCAAAGTAAATGTTTTGTGCGTAATTGTAAATGTCTTTTATTGCCTTCTTCTGTTATATAAAATGGTTCGTTTTTGTATGCAAGTTCAACTATATATAATTTAACGTTTTCTTCAAATTCCATACGTTGAATAAATTCTTTTGCCAATAAAACACGTCTTCTAAAATTACAAGGGTTCGACATTACAACAATTACATGTAGATATTCTTCTATAGGATCATTATTAATTATAGCATATTTAATCTCATTGTTTAATGTATGATGTGCAACCTCTAAACCTTCAATAACGGTCATTACTAAAAAATAAATTTATATTAATTTAATTATTTGAAACGATATTATAGATAATGAAAGGGGGCGGTAGCTGTATTTCTCTTCCTAAATCCAGAGCAAAAGATGATAAGAAAACGGGTATTAAAGCTAATTCTTTAGATATTGAGAGTAATAGTACCTTAAAAAAACGCGAATATAATTCATTTTCAGATAGAACAGTAAAGAAATATTTTATATACAAAGAAGCTAATAATTTATTCTACACTGGTAGAATTCTTAATGGTCGTAAAATTTATTTTAAAGTAAAATTTAAAGAAGAAGATAACCTATTAAAAATAACTATACCTGGTCATATCCATGGATCATATTATGGTGAAATGTTATTATATTATAATTCAAATAATCATTCTGTTTATTTAGGACTTTTAACAATTATACCACAGCAATATCCGGAAAATGCCTCTGTGCATGAAAAAAAAATATTTAAAGGTCTTGGTAAAATAATGTTATATTTTGGTCTAGAGTATTTATTATTTGAATGTCTAAAAATGAATTATTCACAAATAATTAATATGTCAATAACTTTATCTGCACAAAGTGGAACATCGTTAAAATGTGTAAATAGTATATATTCTAATTTATCTTATAAAACTGCATTTAATATTTTATTAAAATATCAATCGCATATTGACAATTTTGAAGATCTTATGCAACCAGATAATTTATATAATATGAATTATTTAGTATGTTTACTTAAAAATGAAAAAAAATTAGCAAAATACTATGCTACACTTGGCTTCAGAATACCTAATCCAGAAAATAATATATTATTACCAGTTACAAATGAGAACATAGATTCTTATATAGATATAGAAATGAATTCTGAGTATAAACCGAATGTAAGTTTATTTATGAAAACATATGTTGCACATTTAATAAATAAAACTCTAATAAAATAATAATGGCAGGTAATAGATTTGAAGATTGGATAAAACATTCAGATGTTCCGGTACCAATACAAATACAATTATTTAAATTTCCTGCATATGATTTTCCAAAATTACATCAAATATCAGAAGATTTGCGCAGACAATATGAATTTCCATCAGATATTCCAAAATCAGAACAATTGTTATCATTAGATCCAGAAGATTATATATATCTCAAAGGAATTGTAAAAAATATGGATAAGAAAAAAGGGACATATTATACAATAAATTATGAAGCATTAATATTATTAACATTGCGGCTTCGTGGATTTAGTAAAAAAATACAAGAAACTGAAATGTATAATATTATACGTGTTATGGAAGATTTTGCGCATATTGAAAAATGTTTAGTATCTAGATATAAAAATGGCGAAAAATTATATAAAATGATGCATAGTCTTGATGTGACATTTGAAAATTGGTTATATATATTATTAAAGAAAACAGGTAGTGTTGGTTCATATACTTGGCGTAAACATTTTACAGAATATAGAAATTTATTACAAACTGATTTACAACGCATTGATAATGGTATAGATATATGTTTTGCACAAGAAGAAGCACAACCGCGAGAATCAAATAAATTACTACAGACAGGTGTATCAAATGGGCGTATACGAGATTTTTATAATATTTTAAGAAATGAATTTATGATTTCTTGTTATAATTTAGGTATTCAATTACCAGAGAGGTTTGTAGTTACATTTGAGTTTATTCGACAAATAAGTGAAGTTATATGTAATTCACAAACTACAATTGATATATCATTAAAGTTTATTGAAAAGTATGGATTTCCGAAAACTGAAAGTCGTTTTATATATGCATTAGTAATATTCTATTGTAATTTCAGAAAACGAATACAATTAAACGATATAATTCAAATTATGATGGCGACAAAAGAATATAAAGATAAATTATCACAACCCATGATTAATAAATATGAAAAAGTAGCTACAAAACAAAAACTAAATAAAGTACCAAATACATTCGAAGAGGCGGAACAGATTGAGCAAGCAGAGCAAGCAGAGCAAGCAGAGCAAGCAGAGCAAGCAGAGCAAGCGCAGCAAGCAGAGCAAGCAGAGCAAGCGCAGCAAGCAGAGCAAGCGCAGCAAGCAGAGCAAGCGCAGCAAGCAGAGCAAGCGCCATATGAAGAAAAGAAGAAAACAGATTTATTAACAAAGAATTCAACACAACTTACAAAAACATTTAATTATATTTCAAATAATGGAATGGGTAGTTTACAAGATTTTATAATGAATACTGAATATATATCAAACGAAGGAAAAGCGTGTGTCATATATGCATTATATGCGATTAAAAAAAGTTTTCAAATAGAAGCCTGGAATCAATTCTCAAATTCAGTCAATAAACATTCGCAAATTGCACTTGGACGTGTGTATAAGGGACGTATTCCCGAACACCCTATTGAAATTATAAAAAAAGGAAATTTAATTCCAGTACTTAGACGCGATTTAGCATTTGGTAATTTATTAAAAGTCTTATCTGTTACATCAACTGTATATGGACCTACTATTATTGCTACTATAAGAGAACTAAAAGAAAATTATATATCTTAAATATAATGAATAATCAGGAAATAGAAGATCAATTTATACAAATGCAATTAAATGAAATTAATCAACATACTTCAAGAAGTAATTTAGATACACTTAATCCTACTTTAACTTCTGAAAATCTAGTATTATGGGCTAGAAGAGTTATAAGTGAACATAATCATACACCTGCAATGCAAAGACAAATATTAAGTAGAAATCTACAAACTACTATAAACACAAGAAGAAATATCTTTAATAATAATCAAGAATTAATATGTGCATATTTTATATTATCAAATGAAAATCAATATCATCAACAAGATGGAAGAACCACAATTTTGAATCCACTTACTGGTAGAGAATTATCAATACAAGGGAGTAGTTACGATGCTTTTATGGCACAATGCAATTTAAGAGCAAGAAGAAATAGAAGAGTATTAACACCATCAAATTTACAACCAGAACAAGAGACAAATAATATACAAGCGGCACAAGAAGCGCGCGAAACTATAATAAGAGAAGTAGGTAATATTGAATTTATAAGAGATCAGCATAATGAACGTTTAGAATGGGCGAGAAGAATACTTGGAACTACAAGAAATGATAATCTAATTTTAACAACTAGGCAGTTAAGAAATATGTTTACTGAACAACGTATTAATCGAGTAGAGCAAAGAAGATTATTAAATAATATATCAATTATGCGTGGAAATTTAACTGATGATCAAAAATGTGCATATTATATATTAAGTAACTACACTATCAATCCTTCTACCGGTTATACTATAACACGTAGAAATAGATTAATGCAGCTTTGTAATAGTCGTGTAGGATTTAGGGATCTCAATTATGTGCCACCAGTTGCACAACCAGTTGCACAACCAGTTGCACAACCAGTTGCACAACCATTTGTACAACCAGTTAATCGATTTATATCATCATCTTCATCTTCAAGTTTTTCTGAAGAACCAAATCCAAATATGGGAAATTCTAGTTCGAGTCGAAGTTCGAGTCCTAATCAGCAACCCAATGGGCCAATTCGTAATCAAAATAGAATAAATAATACTACACAATTGGCACAAACTGTAACTGTAACTCTAAATCGCGGATCTCCTAGACATTCAACAAATGATAATGAAAATAATTCTCATACTCGATATATACCTGAAATATTAGATAATTGTAAAGCATTGTTTGGTCATATTGCAGATACTCCAGGTCCATTTCAAAGTTTTGGAAAATTAATGTTACGTATTTGTTCAAAAGCGGTTATAAGAAATTCAAATGAAATAAACAAACCTAATTCTACGTGTCCAAATACTAGAGATATACGAATCAGATTATACAATATATATAGACCTATATTTCAATCTAGCAATAAAATAACAGTTAAAAATGTCGATTCTAACAATATATTGCCATTTATATTCAATGCCTGGTTGAAAAAACCTCCTGTGCAAAGAAAAACATTTTTTAAAAGAAATATAAATAATGGTTTCTATATTTTACAAAATCAATTTTATGGCGTAGGAATTGATGCAGGTGGTGTAAGTCGTGCCATATTAAGTAAACTCGCTGAACAAATTAAAGATTTTTGCACAGAAGGGTATCCTGACAAAAATGCTGCACCTGAAACCAAGTTGTTTATAGAAAGTGTAACTGATAGTAATAGATATATATTAAATCCAAGATTTAGATTGCGAGAAGATATGTTTAGAATGAATGCGTCATTAATAGGATATAGCGAAGATCAAATACTTAGAGATCAAAACTTACAGAAATTACATAGAGGCATAGGAGACATAGATGGATATAATCAAATTAATGAAAATTATCGTCGTAATGGTAATTTAACTCAGTTGATATATGAATTTGTAGGTGCATATTATGCATTTTGTATTTTAAATTCAATTAATATTGAATTTCCTCTAAGTCGCAATATATTATATGGATTATACCAAAATCAAAGTTCGTTTGATAAAAATAAAATAATAACATATTATTTAATAGATAATTCTGGAAAACCTGGATTAGCAAGAACAATTACTAAAGCAGGTGATAGTTATATGCAATCTCCTGATATTTATTTATCATCCGATAACGGAGAAGAAGGCCTCGCTGGATCATTTAATGATTATGCTGAACAATTCCATAACGATTTACCACGATTCAACATAATTGAAAGAGATCAACCAATTAATGTGCAAAATTTGAAAGATTATATATATCGTGTTGCAATGTATGAAAATTTTGGGATTTCTATACCTACACATGGATTATATAAAATTGCACAGAGTTTTTACAATGGTTTTAACTCATTTGGTTTAAGAGAAAGATTGCATATAATTTTAAAGAACAAACCTATTATTTCACTTGACAGAATATTATCTGCATATATAATGCCTAGTAAGCCATTACTCGGAGAATCTATGTCATATCCTCTAGTTTATATAATACACAGTAAAGATACTACTACTATGAAATATTTTATAAATTACGTTATGGTACCAGTACCGTCTGTTTTGACTGGTAATAATAACCGCATATTTACGTGGATGAAAGAAATATTATTTAATTATGGAACAGATTATCCAGATACATCAAATAATCAAACTTCTAAAGTAGAATTATTTAAAGAATTCTTTAAAAAATTAATCGCATTTTGGTCAGGTAATCCCGCGATATTGTGGAATGTACAATATAAAATAAATATTGTTCATACTATCACCCCTGGGAGCATACCAATATCTCATACTTGTTTCTATACATTAGATATACCAAATAATGTATCTTCGAAAGAAGACTTATATCGTCGCTTAATTACATCTGTATCTTATTCTGAACCTGGTATAGGAAATGCAGGTGGTGGGAAGACTATGAAGAAATAGTTAATTGTCTAAAAATATTTGCTTTAAATGGATACCATCCCATATGATTTAGAGAAATATTTGTGGCTACAAATATTTCTCCTCCTAGTTCTGTCCACAATCTACTAAATCCGTAGTCTTCACTTTCAAATCTATGTGTATTTGGATTAATTGTTAAAGGAAAAAAGTTATAAAACATATTCGGGTTTGCACCTACATATCCATCTACATCATTTTCATAAGCGAGTTCTGGGTGTTTTACTGCGATTTGTTCAAATACATTTCTTTGAACAAGTAGAAAACCAGTTGTTGCGTATTCTACTTTCATTAATTCTGCAGGAACTTGATTTAATTGAAGATGAATTGATGTCTTTGTAACGAGTTCCATAGGATTCTCAAATTCTATTGGGCTATTGAATATTTTTTTCATAGTTTGATTATTCAACCATTTTTGCGCATAACCCGCGCATATTACAGGTTTATCAGCGGTAATTAATTTAAATACATCATCTAATTTAAATTCTATATCACTATCTATAAATAGTAGATGAGTTGCTTCAGTATCGCTAAGAAAATGTGCAATTGCTGCGTTTCTTGCGCGCGATATTAAACTGTCAAAAACAATTGGATAAATAATTGTGGGAATATTATGATCTTTTAAAGATATTACAAGTTGTAGAAGACTAAACATAAATTCAGTATTGCAAGTATGATTATAACATATTACTGGTATAAATAACTTCATTTCTATTTTTAGATATATTAAAATCTTTATATCGTAAAATTATATTGAATTATATTAGATGGATAATCTTTCTAAGAAAAAAAAATCTTATTCTACCTCGTCGTCTTTTACTAAACTGCCAGATGATACTATATCTTTAATAATTAAATATGGAACTTTTATAGATAATTTGAAACTATTGCATGTTAATAACAGATTACGTCAACTCTTTATGGCTTATTATAGCAAACCAGATATATTAAAAAATTTATCATTAGTTGAATTATTTACTTTACATAAAAAATTTAAAAAAACTAATGCATTTACAAATGAATATAATAGAATAACAGATGTCACTGCAAAATTTATGGAAAGTATGAGAATAAGTGAATTGAAAAAATTAATTAAAGATGGAATTATTACTGTAGCAGCAGCAGAATTACTTAAGAAAAAAATAGAAGAATATAAAACAGAAAATTATGATTATTTATTTCCGGGCAATCAAGCTGGTGTAAGCGCGCGTGCAAATAAAATAGTTTCTAATTTAGATAAACTAGAGGCATTATTAGATAAAAAAACTCAAAGTCGTAGCTTACATACCAGTCCTTCTGAAAATTATAGATATTATATAGATAATTGGGGAAATAAAGTTAATAGTCAAGGAGAGCTTATTGATTAAATCTTCGCAGAAAGTCCGTTGAATATCTTGAGGCCTAAGTTCACCATTTTTTTTATAATACAGACTTAAGGATTATATTATTATTAAATTATGTAAATGAAATCATGCAATCACTATATGATATATGGTTTGATAATCCGCGATTTTGGTTTTCTGCAACAGACGCAGATAATGATTATCTAAAAGCAAATTTTCGAAAATGGATTAACAAATATAGTAATTGTGAAGAAACTATTAAGAATTTTATGACAATTATTATATTATATGATCAAATACCGCGAAATATAAATATGCGTCAAGATGCATATGATATTATTGCAAAACATTATGCGTATAAATTGCGCGCAATTAGTAATAATTATAAAGAATTATCTGCAATTGAATGGTGTTTTGCAATGTTACCATTTAGACATTCTAATAATGTAGAATTAATACACGAAGTTATTGAAAATACTTGGAAACGGATTTATAATAGTCTAAATCAAAATGATATTCAAATATATAAGAAATATTTAAGAGTATCGTATGAAAAATGCCCATATTCAAATGATATGGTAAAAGGTATATATCCTATTAATAATATATGGGATGCTACTAAATATAAAAATATTCTTGAATATGCACCTTATGATATACCAATATTAAAAATAAATAATGATAAAATTGTAAATGGATTTATAGACATATTAAAACAAGAAAAGCCAAAGAATGTTATTATATCTCTTTCTGGTGGTGTAGATTCTATGATATGTAGCGTAATATTGCATGAATTACAGAGTGAATATAAATATAATCTTTGTGGAGTACATATAAATTATACAAATCGCGATAGTTGCGCAGATGAAGAAAAAATGCTTGAAGACTGGTGTGGATTTTTAAATATACCATTATATATTCGCCGATTATCTGAGATAAAAAGAAGCGACTGTATGAAATATGAATTACGTTCTACATATGAATCATATACACAGAAAATGCGTTTTATGACTTATAAATATGTGAATGAGAATTCTAATTCTAATTCTAATTCTATGCCATTTGTAATATTGGGACACAATTATGATGATGTTACAGAAAATATATTAACAAATATAGCACAGAAAACAAAATATGATAATTTAGCTGGTATGGAAAAAATATCAATACGAGATGAAATCAAATTTGTACGGCCAATGTTAGAAATAAGCAAAGTTGAAATATATAATTTTTCTAAAATATATAATATTCCACATTTAGTAACATCAACTCCTGTATGGAGTATGCGAGGTAAAATACGAGATATAGTTAAACCGGCATTATTAAAATTAAATACAAATATAATGTCTAGTTTAGTTACATTGTCTGATGCAGTGAAAGATATGAGTGTAATATTAGATAAACATATTGATAAAACTATATCAGAAACTAAATTTGATGAAAATAGCTACAAAATAATAATACCATTATGCGATTTGCTTTCTAAAAAAATATTTTGGCAAAAATATATAAATAAATTAACAAAACAGCAAATTTCATTGCAATGTAGTATATTTTTAGAGGAAAAGATAGAGAGATTTAAATGTGATGCTAAAATAAAAATAATGAAGATTTCGTTATCTAAATCAATGCGTATATATTTTACAAAAGAAGCAGATTCTTGTGAAATTAAAATATGTATGTTTTGTGTAGATGGTAAGAAAACACAGTAAAAAGCGAAATCATAGTGGAAATATAGCAAATAATGTATATACTGGTGTTGCTATTTATGGTCGCATCCAGACTGTTATGAATACTATATTTTTTACATTTATTTCAATATGTTTAATAGGATCTGGTGTATATATATTAGTTATGAAGAGACCTGTTTATGATACTAATACAGCCCAGAAAGATCCTCCACCAAAATGGTTGGGGGTGGTATTGCTTTTATTAGGACTATTTTTATTAATTTCAAGTTGGATATGGTTATATTATGTATGGACAAATAAAGGTGTAGCGGCAGTTGCTGGAGTAGCTGATGTAGCTGATATTGGAGATGATTATGGAATAGGTGATGCTTTTAGCGATTAATAAAAAATGAAAACGTATATATATATTATATAAAATGACAGCGACTGATAAGTTAATAGATATTGAAGCAATAAATGAAAAATTTGATAATCATATAGCGAAGAAATTTCCAATTCCAAGCAATAATGATATTCTTAAATACAAGCCAATGATTGATCAATTATTGCAAAATGATTCTTTTATTAAATTGAAACGCGAATATTCATATAGTCACAAAAATTCATTTTTATACACTATATTTTTAATGATCTATCATAGTAATAAAAATATATATACAAAAACGGATCATATATATATTAAAAATAAATTACGTATTAAACCAGGAAAAAGTCATTCAGGTATTATATCAGTTACTATATTTACTTCGCCTGAGCCATCATATATTAATAGCAATGGCACTAAAATAATACAGAAGTTCTCTTGTGCTTTTAATTGTAGCTATTGTCCAAATGAACCAGGGCAACCACGTAGTTATCTTAAAGGCGAACCTGGTGTATTACGTGCGAATCGAGAAGAATTTGATTGTGTTAAACAAATGCATATTCGTATGGAGGCTCTTTATCTAACTGGTCACGAAATTGACAAACTCGAAGTTCTTGTATTAGGTGGAACATGGACTTCGTATCCCGTAGAATATCGCACAGAATATATACGAGATATATATTATGCAGCAAACACTTTTACTGATTATATAAAAAACACATTATTGAAATATGGAACATTACGAGAACGAAATTCTTTGCAATATGAGAAAACGTATAATAAAGAATTATCAGAGTGTAAAGTTATTGGATTGACTCTTGAAACTAGACCGGATACTATTAATGCAGAAGAATTAATACGATTTCGTGAATATGGATGTACACGCATACAATTAGGTATTCAACATCTTGCGGATGATGTACTTGATAAGATAAATAGGAAATGCAATACGAAAATAACAATAAAAGCAATTGAAACTCTAAAGAATTGCGGATATAAAATTGATGCACATTTTATGCCAAATTTGCCATTTAGTTCAGTTAAAAAAGATGAAGCGATGTTTGATGATTTACTGGATGTAGTATTAAAAACCTATGATGGGGATATGATGGAATACGAAAAATGGATTTTAAAATGCCCCGAATATCAAGTTGATCAATGGAAGATATATCCTACAACTATTACTCCATATACTGAAATAAAGAAATGGTATGATGAAGGATCGTATATTCCTTATTCAAATGAAGAATTATATAATTTGATATATAAAGTGAAGTTACTTATTTTTCCTTGGATACGCCTTAATAGATGTATTCGAGATATATGTGCAGATTATGTACCTCAAATAGATTATAATCCGAATATGCGCGAAATGATTCAAATTGAGATGGAAAAATCGGGATTATATTGTCAATGTATTCGATGTCGTGAAGTAAAAGGCCGCGAATATAATGAATCTAATGCAATTATTGTAATTCGCGAATATAACGCATCAAATGGCAAGGAATATTTTATAAGTTGCGAAACAAAAGATAAAAAGATACTATATGGTTTTGTGAGATTGCGTATTTGTACAAATGTGCATGCGCAAAATATTTTCCCAGAATTGCGCAATTGCGCATTAATACGCGAATTACATGTGTATTCTGAAATGAAACCTGTTAATGGGATCATGCAAAGCATGCAAAGCGCGCAACATCGCGGGATAGGGAAGAAACTTATGGCAACAGCAGAATCAATAGCAGTTAAAAATAGTATTTATAAAATAAGTGTTATTTCTGGTCAGGGCGTAAAAGGATATTATGAAAAATTAGGGTACTTTAATAATGGAGGCGCCGGAGATTTTATGATGAAACATCTCCTTTCCATTTACTAATTCCGCCATCTAAATGCCAAGTATTATATAAACCAAATTTATCAAATTTTTCTTTTAATTTATGCGCGGCATTACATTCATTACTCCAGCAATAAATAACAATGGGCGTTTCTTGATTCGGATTACCTAATTTTTGCATAACTTCTTCACGTGTATGATGTTTATTATGAGGAATAGAAATAGCGCCTGTAATATGTTTTTTATTATAATAGCTACTTGGAAGTGCATCAACTATAATGAAAGACCGGAGTGTTTTTTTATTTACATCACAGAATATTTTATGGTTTGTAAAAGTCGCAAGATCCCATTTCCCATTTTTCCAATATAGAAAATGAAAATGTCGGGGATGAATCAGCTTATCATCTGGATTATAATAAAGTCCTGGACATTTTAAATATATCTTGGCTACACCATTAGTATTTATACGTGTTACTCCTGAATTTTTTAATGATCCATATGCATCTGGAAAATTTTGTATATTCTCATTATTATCTGCTGCAAAATAGAATATTGTTTGATTTGGTTTTAAACCAGTCACTTCAATTGCTTTTTTAACACTTTTGCAATGATAAGGTTTAATGCTATTTGGATAAAACTGATATGAATAATGTGTCTCAGAGAATAGTAAGGGCATTTCTTGCAAATAATGATATATAAAAAATGTTGCAGTTTACCACAAGTTTGTTTGTATCAATTTCCCGATACGTAATAATTATTTCACTATTTATGAGGTAGATAATGAATCTGCATATCGTCTTTATATACTGGTGACGCAACAATTTCATTAGGCATCTCCCAATCTGTATTATTTAATTCTAATCGTATGCGCAATCCATTATAATTTAATATTTGCGCAATATGATGTATTCCATTTTGAATACGAATTATATATGATAAATTATTGGCTTTCTCTATAATAAAAGCCTTAGCCGCCACCGGGTCGATATAAGGTGGCAATGATGCAATAAACGTATCAATTTCTTGAATATCCCCATCATCGTCTGCATCATAATCATCATCAAATACTGCTGAATAGCTATAATCAAATGGGCTACCTGTATTAGACCCCATTGAATTGTGGCGTTCTATATACATGCAAGAAAATAATCACCGGCGATTTGCATCAATGAATAATTGAATGGCTTTTTGAGATGCTTCTTTTTGATCTACAATTGGCGGTGGATAAGCGCAGTCTGGATATTTATCGCGGACAGATTTTTGACCCCAATTATGTATATCTCGAGGCGCCACATTTGCGAGTTCTGGTATCCATTTCTTAATATATATACAGTTTTTGTCGAACTTGCTCGATTGTATAAATGGATTAAAAGGTGCGCGGAAATACGGCGCAGAATCTACACCTATACCTGCGCCCCATTGCCATCCTGCTGTATTGCTGAAAATATCTGCATCAACTAAATTCTTGTAAAAATGGCGCAAACATTCTCGCCAATCTAGTAGCAAATATTTTGTAGCCACATTTGCGACAAGCATTCTGACGCGATTATGTACCCAATTTTCTCCAATGAGTTGCCTCATACCTGCATCACATAATGGGAAACCGGTTTTGCCACGTTCCCATGCATCATAATATTTTTTATTGTTAGACCAAGGTATTTTTTTATCTACAGAATCATGAAAAGCTTTGCCATTTTGTAGCTCTTGGTCAGATGCATAAATTCTATAATAAAAACTGCGAAAGACTAGTTCGCGAATTAACGCATGGCCTCCAACATTATATAATGCCCAATACATTTCGCGAATACTTATACAACCAAATTTAAGATATGCAGATGCTCGCGTAGTTCCTTCAATTGCGGGATAATCGCGCAGTTTCTGATAATCTTTAAAATCTTTATTTGTAATCCTGTGTAATATTTTAAGAGCTTCTTCACGACCTCCGTGGACGTGAATATTTTCATTTCTTTTGTAGAGATTAGAGAAATAAATATTTTCTTGATATTTTATTTTTAAAAATGTAGCTACAGAAAATGAAATAGGTTTTCTGACTTTAAGAATATTTTTTTCAAATTGCTTATAATATGGTGATAATACTTTATATATCTTACTTTCTTCCATTGTAATTAAATCATAATCTTCAAAATCTTTATAGATTATATTCTTTTTATCTGTCCAATTTTTAATAATTTTATCACGTTTTATAGCATATCTAGAATAATCGCGATTACTATAAATTGCATCAAATCGAATGTGTTTATGTATTTTATCTAAAATATTAGTATATGATCCTTTGAATATATATAATTGACCTCCATGTTTTTTAATTTGTTTATCAAGATCTATAAGAGATTCTGTCATAAATTGAACAGCTGCATTAGAGAAATATTTATTAATTTTAGGATCTATTTGTTCTGGTGGAAATATAAAAACTGGTATTATATTTGCATATGTTTTTATACATTCTATTAAAGCCGTATTATCTTCTAGACGTAAATCTCTATGAAATATAAAAACGGCAGTCATTATAATAAAAAATGAAATAATTATCAGATTAAAATAAATGGATGCTAATAAATATGTAACGAACGTCTATAAATCTATTTCTGCGGACTTTGATAAAACACGATTTTCTCAATGGGTTGGCGTAAAACAATTTTTGGATACTTTACCGGAAAATAGCATATTGGGCGATATAGGATGTGGTAATGGCAAATATTTATCATATCGTAAAGATATGATCAGTATAGGGTGTGACAATTGCAAAGAATTAATAAATATTGCAGCAAATAAAAATCCTTCTGCAAATACTATTATGGCTAATGCATTGAGATTACCATATCGCGATAATATATTTGATAATACAATATCTATTGCCGTATTACATCATATTAATAATATAGAAGACCGAAAAAAATTTATCAAAGAACTTGCACGAGTTACTATAAATAAAATAATGATTTCAGTATGGGCAACGGATGCCCGAAAAGATAAATGGACACATATAGGTAATAATGATTATATTGTACCATATATGACAACAAATCGGAAAGAAACATATGATAGATATTATCATTTGTTTGAAAAAGAAGAAATAATAGAATTATGCAATAATATCGTAGTTATTGAACATATTTGGTTAGAAAGAGACAATTGGTATATAATCGCTAAATAATAATAGGCTTTTCGTGTCCTACACGAAGATCGACATTTACATAAACAGTATGACCAGCTGCTTGTAAATTCTTGCAGAAATTAACATCTTCGCTAGAAATATCTACAAGTTCTGTACCATCTTCTTTTGTTATTCTCTGCAGATCTCCGTTGAAGAAAGGATAGTTTAGTGTATTTAATACTTCTTTACGAACAGCGAAAAATCCCATACCTACATATGAAACCTCCATAAATTTCGATCCAGTCTCTTTTTTCCATGAAGCAATATAATCTGGTGTTAAAAACTGGAAAGTCCCATTCTTTGCAAAATGATCAGTATCCCAGTCTTTTACAATTACAAGTGATCTGCAATCAGACATCATATAATAACCAGCTACAACTGGATGAATTTCTGTATTCTCGATTAATTCAATAATATGCTCAGGTGTAAATACAATATCACTATCTATTGTAATATAAATATCATATTCAAGATCATTAAATGGCTTTTGGTCCTTGCCGCGTAAAACATCTAAACCCAATGTTTTCATACGAGCAAATGTAACAAACGACGAAACGCCAGGGGCAACAATAACTTCATATTTACCAGATTCCCATAAAGCATATAGAGTTCGGGTCCAACATATCAAGAAATTATTACTAAATGAAGAACCTGGAATAGCAATAACTACACGCTTTTTAATCTTTTCGTTTTCCATATTATCTAGAAATGCTTAATCTCCTTATATAATTTTATTTGCGAATAAAATAATTGCTAAAAAAACTATATTTAGTATATAAGAATGACATCAATTCTAGGAACTCACGATTTAGATATATTTTCCGCAGATGGAAATTCTGAAGTAGCAACATTTGGAAATCCAAATCCTGGTGTACAAATAAGATTTTATGATCAGTATAGTCAAGATGGTGTAGGAGGATATTTAACTGGAATAAATAATTCAAATTATTGGATTATAAAAGATAACGGTAGTAACACGCAAGTTGGTATTGGTACCACATTACCTGGAGCGACATTGCAAGTTCAAGGAACTATGTTAACAAGTAATATTGGGACTTATAATAAAAATAATAATTTATATTTTAATAATCAAAATATATACGGTGTAAGTAATATTGTTTTCAACGGATCTTTAATAAATGGACAAAATTATCTTAAATTTGTATCAAGTCAATGGAATACCACTTTAAATAATGATATACAATTTAGCGGTAATGTAGCAATTGGCGCAACAAATGTTACTACATTTGGTTCCGCTTGCAATTTATTAGTAGTAGGAAATATGCTTGTAACTGGTTATATTACTGCAAGTAATTATATTAATTCGAGTGATGTAATGGGAATATATAATTCAGCCACATTGTATAATGCTGCAGCAGATGGCTCTAAAACTATATTAACAAATGACCCTACGCCTTCAAATTGCGTATTGTTTTCCTTTAATCTGGGCCCTGGACGTTATATATTAAATGCTACTATACCATATCGCAACCTTACGCCTATGATGGCGCTTGATACGGCAAATTGGGGCACTATAGGATTATACCAGGCCACACCACAGACATTAACTACTTCATCTGTGCCATTGCGTTATTCACAATTATCAGCAATAGGTAGCTATATTACAAGTGATTTGGAATCGGTTACATTTTCTTGGTTTTTTGATTCAACAACTGTTAATCAACCTTCATATGTAATTGCTATATTTGGTAAAGGCCATCAATTATTATTTGCACCATCGGGGTATAATTTCCCAACACCTTCATTATATATAGTACCTATGCGAGGTATAGGTTATGATGATGTTATAAGCGTTAGACAGGCGCTACAGATTAATCCGTTTAGATTATCTACTACAACAAACGCCTCATTGAGAATATTTAACGTAAGTGGAACAGGATATTATACAGCAACCGCTTCAAATGTAGATGTTTATATTAATGGTACTAAATTATCATCAGGTAACACTGATTATACTCTAACATCATCATTTGATGGTACAAATACAAATTGGACCATTACAACAGCAATTGCATATCAAAGCGGCACAAAAGTAGATATATTAGTATGGCCGATTGTGAATCCTGCAAATAGTTCATTTTATTCATCTGGTTTCTTGTATCAGCAAATTAATACATCATCAACACCTTGGTTAAGTGTTGTTAATGGTAACGGGGGTGCACGATTAGGCAGTGATTGTGTTATTGATGGTAATTTATATGTAAATGGTCAAGTATTTGGGCAATGTAATACATCTACATTTATATCAGGACTACAATATACAGGTACGGCTCCATTTAATATTGCAAATAATACAATTGGAACAACAAATCTTATAAACGGTGCCGTAACCTCTTCAAAACTCAATTTATTAAATAGCACTGTACCGGTTGGTACATTAATAGCATCATCATCAATTGGTATAGGAACCGCGGCACCTACTTCAAATTTACACATTATAGGAAATATGCTTGTTAGCGCACTAAATGGAACAAATGCGATTAATACGGATGGTAATGGAAATGTAACAATTGGTGGAAATTTAAATATGGGTTCTACCGGGACAGGTATAATTACAGGAAGAATAGGCAATTTATTTAATGCAGCATATCCTTGTTGGAATTTAAATGGTGCTACTGCTATTTCTGTTACTCCAACATTTACACCGGGATCTCTTGGGTGGTCTTCATCGGGTAGTTTTATATATGGTGCTACCTTTTCTTCCCCAAATATTTCAATAACTACAACTGGTATATATTCAATGACTATTCAAATAAACCCTCAATTTGCGGCTTCTGCAACTAATTCATATACAGTTTACCTTCGTAATACAACTACTTCAACAAATACATATTCGTATTTTATGCAACAGAATCAACCTCAGATAAGTAGTGGCAATAATCATAGTTGCTGGACTATATCGGCTATTTCATTAACTGCAGGAAATGCATATAGTATTTATGTGTCTGCTGCAACTGTTGGTGGCTCTACAGGTACAAATCAAATTACTCCAGTTTTTTGGAGTGGCGCGCTTATTGCACAAACTACTTAGCTTAGCCTATCCATAGTATTCTTTTCTCATTATTTGTTCAACTTTAGCAGCATATTCTTTTGGTGTTTGACACCCATCGGGTGTAACTTCTTCCATTATAGTTACTTCTGTTTGATATAAAGATCTGCGAAATTGTAATTGAAACATTTTAATAAACCACTCTTTGAAATCTTTCATATGAGTTTTATCTTCATTAAACCATGTACCCTTATCATCTTTATATTTAATTATAACAGGCAAGACAGGTTTCATAGGTACAAATGCACCTGATGCGAATTTACCTATTTTATCATCATATTGTGCATGAGAAGCGGCGGGCGCCATTGCAAGATATTTGACTTTAGTTATATCATTTGCATAATTTATTATTTTTTGTGTCGTATCTTTTTTAACTGGATCAACAACGATTACTTGATAATTATTTACATATTGTTTTACAAATGGTATATCTGCTACTTTTGAATGAATTAAGAAAGTTACATTGGCTATGCCAAATACCGCAGTTAATATAAAATTGTCAGTATAAGAATTATGATTATATACAAGAATATTACAATCGTGTTTATATTTTCGTAGATCTCGTATAATTGGTTTAGCAAGACCAAATGTTAGATTATTTAAATATAGCAGACAATTAAATAATTGCGCATTATGACATAAAATACCTAATACATTTATTATAATAACAAATATGATACGAATTATATTAATCATTATAGAAAAATAAATATAATAAAAATTAATATGCAAACTTAATATAACTATATGAGAGAAATACTAATATTTTATTTATTTATAGTCGCGTTTTATTTATTATATATAAATCATATGGTTTCTTCATATACGGAAAATTTCAGTGGAATAATCGTAACTACAAATAATCCTGTAGGGCAATGTTATGAATGTACGGCATTTTATTCACAATTACTGGGTTTAACAGATAGTTCGCAGATTATGCCAGAAATGACGGCATTAAATAATTTATTTGATAACTTCTTTGCGTCCCTTGATACATTTCTCCAAGATCAAAAAACTATTTGCGAAAATGTGGCTACAATTTCGGATTTTATAGATTGTATGACAAATTATGTAAATAAATTACCTTGTCCAGTGGGTCTCACTCAAGCAGATTGTGTTATTCGCAATAATATATTAACTACTATAATTTCGAAAGCAAATATTTGTAGCGATGGAGGAAATTGCAAGACACTGAGTGATTTCACTGAAAACATAGTTATTGTATTAGCATCTATAAAAGAAGATTATGCTACTTGTAAAAATAATTTTGCAAATGCCACATCAGCTTGTGTAAAACAATATTCAGATGTTATTTCAATTAATCAAGCAGGTAATACCGATACAGAAAATCAACAAGCTAATGATGAGTCAACTTTAATGACAAAAGCAGATTTAAATAATGCATTATTTGATACTACAACATATATAACTACTATTGGATATAAGGGTTAAAAAGAAAACTATTATCGTAACATAATGCTGTAATCAATATCGCAATTAAATACAGACCGCAATACCTTTGCGGCAAATTCAGAATCAAACTCTGGATTACAACAGAAAATGTCCATATATGCCATATTTTTTTCAGGATATGTATGGATTGAAAGATGCGATTCAGATAATACATATACATATGTTGCACCAAATGGTTCAAATTGGTGTCCGGCTTCCGCAACAACGTGCAAGTCGCACTCTTTAACTATAATATCTAGTAAAGGTTTTATAGTCTCTATTTTTTCTAATATAGTCGTGTTAGGGACATTTTTGATATTAATAAGCATATGTGTTCCAATATGCTGATGCATAAATGTACTATAATTTATAATACATATAAAAAATAAAACTCAATTGACAGCGACGGGATTTGAACCCGTGAGGTGAAAACCACACGATCTTAAGTCGTGCTCCTTGGACCAGGCTCGGACACACTGTCAAGTAGCGACAAAAGCTATTTTGCTCAGTCACATACAATATAGTTGTCTTGTCTTTATATAGTTTTATCCTCAATAATTTAATTTCATTTACGTAACCCAACATGAGGGCCTCTGTTATTTAAATCCTCAGGTCGTACAACATAACCAGCGTTAATGCCATTCAATGGCGTAGGACGTGTACGAATTTTTTGTGTGTTCGGCGAAGAGGAATTATTAAGCTTATTTATCTCTGTGTTAGCTTGCTGAAGCATTAATCTCTCTATTTTTGAGAGGGGGTCTGTAAATTCTTGAATGAACCTGAGAGTTTTATAAGTTCCATGCATATATCTATAATCGCTTCTATCTGATCTAATATTAACTCCTACATCTGATCTAATACATGCAAATATTACAGGATAATAATTAAAATTTACAATTTGATTTATATATTCTGGATCTATGCTTTCTGATAAAAATTTTAAAAATATATTTCTATTTATACTATTTTTATTTTTAGGTAAGAATTCATTTGTTTTAAATGATTCTCTTAAGAATTGGTGTGTTTTATTTATAAATTCTCCCTCTTTAATTAAATTAAATATATAATTTGATTTGCAATTCTCAATTAAATTAATACTTGCATTTGTCAGACTGCCATAAATTGTAGTTAGTGTACCATTTGGTAAAATACCAGCCTTAATATTGAACTTAAGTAAATAACCATTTGTTCTTTCTTCTGTAGTTTGCAAAAGTTGAACAGGGATAGTTCTGTTTGTCTTGATAGTTCTGTTTGTGTTTCTGTGACTATTTTTAACAGCACGATAATACGCATTTGCTAATTCAGATGCGTTTATTCTAGTGCTACGAACATTCCAAGTGTCCGTATTACATAATCCTCTAATAATATCCTCTGAATATTCATTTCCTCCTAAGTCTACTACTGTAAAGTATCCTATATTATTATTCTTAAATGTAAATTTAAATCTATAAAGAATATGACTTCTAGAACTCTCATTATTATTTGGAGTAAATTTAATAGTACCTATTGATCTTCTATATTCATTTACTTTCTTTAATAAGTTAATAAAATTATTATTAAAATTATTAATATTCGCGGGATTATTTATTAACATACGCGATTCTCTAATATCAACAACATTAATATTAATTTCACGAATTTCATGTTTCGTAAATCCGTTTTCATTTTCATTCAAATAATTTAAATTAATAGGGAAATAATGCTTTTCTTCTTCTGCAATTTTTTTATCATCTAATAATATACTTCCGTCTCCCGCACTTCTGCCTATTTTTTTATTAATTTCATTATTTAATGGATGTATATTTTCAAATACACACATATGTTCTTTTATATCAATAATTTGTATAGTATCTAGATTTGCTTTAAAGACAGGATCTTTCATTAATTGAAATATTAATGAAAGATTGGCATCAGCCGCAGTAGCCGCAGTAGCCGCAGTAGCCGCAGTATCTTCTTCAGTACTATTATTTAGCAATAAATGACTTTTGCCACTTCCTGAAAATCCTATTCCAATAAAAACTATAGACAGATTATTTTGAGAGTTGTATTTTTCAAATAAAGGTTTAAGTTCTTTATTATAAATATAATCATTTGTTTCTGACTTTACAAAAAGCTGATTATAATTAGTATATTTATCTAATAATATATTATTTATTCCTATAATTTCACTTAATTTATCTGCATTGTTGTTACGAATATTCTTGTTTGCTCGTAAATAATCTATGTATTTCTCAAAGTCACATTTAATAATGCTTGTATCAATATTACACTTATACTTATACTTATTATCATCATCTTTAGGGTTAATAGATACTAATGGTATTTTTATACTTTGCTCATTAATTTTCGTATTAGTGGTAATTGTTTGATTATTAATTATCATAGTCATTAATTGATTTAATGGTAGTAAATTAAAATCACCTAGATGACTTCCACCATACATCTTTTTCATATATCCTCCAATAGAACCTGGAAGTAAACTACTTAGAAGATATTTTGGTATACGAAAATCTAATTCTTCTTCAGTAGAAGAAGTACCATTGGTTTGTACAATTAAATCATAATATAAATCGTTATTTGGCCCAATTGTTAATGGGAGATCAATATTATTAGATGGGCTGCCACCTATTCTTATATATATTCTTCCTAATCCGAATAATACTTCTTTTACAGTATTGATATGCAATCTTATAAATTCTTCAAGCTTGGCAATTTTTTTGCTTTTCCAAGATTGTGGTATATTATCAATAATTCTTTGATGAATCGAGTCATCAGTATCAATATTTTTATCAGAATACTTAATAAAATCATCAGGATAATAGTCATTATTATATCTAATTGTTGTTGGAATATATTCTGTTTTCTGTATAATAGCTTTTAAACTATCAGGAAATTCTCTTTCTCTATTGAACTCTATATAGAAATTACCTATATTGGGTTTTATAAATACAGTATTTAATTGACGTAATGCATCAGTTAGCTTTTGAATAAGAGGATCACTCTCTTTACTAAGTCTTCTATTCAATGAGTCGCGAATTCTTAAATATAATGCTGCATTTTGACTGTGTAATGTTTCATTAAATAAATTAAAAAAATCATATCTTATACTATCAATATTTTTTAAAAATTCTATAATTTCTTCATCTCTGTAAGTAGAATCAGACAAAGCTGTAGATATATGTGACGCTGCCAAAGATGACGACGCAGATGACGACGCAGATGGCGACGATGATGACGATGATACTGATGTTTGCGACGTTTCTGCCGCGAGAGGAAAATAATATTGATTACTACGCAACATGTTATAAAAATTTTCTTGTATATTTTGAACTCTTGTAATATAACTATCTAAAATTGAATTATCTCCGAAATACATTTTTTCAAAATATTTAATTTTATTAGAATTCGGATTCGGATTTTCATCGTCAAATACAGATACAGGTACAGGTACAGGTACAGGTTCACTATATATATCACTATTGAAATCATTATCATCCTCCAAGAATGCCGCCTTCTCAAGAAATTTTGGAAGAATCAACCTTAAAATCACTTTACAATTATTTAGAAAATTTAGAAGGTAAAATGAATCATCTGTAAAAAATTTTTTATAATCTTTAAAACTTTCTATTTTTTCTTTATCGGTAAATAGATCATCTGTTTTTGTGTATTTGCGATCATCTTTTCGTGCTATACTTATGGGAATAGTTATATCTGTATTATTATCAATTGTTTTATTACGCCAGAAAGTGCAATATAACCATATTAAATATATTAATTTAATGATAATATCTTGAATATTAAGTATATTTTGATAATTATTAGTATTAAATATTTTATCAATACAATCGATTAATTCTTGCAGATTTAAATCATACTCATGTATGTTGTAAAACATATTTATTGTACAATACTCATTTTTTTCAAAATTTTTAAATATAATATTAAATTCATATAAAGAATCATCAGCATCCTCGAGAGGATAAATTGAACTATAAATTAGATCATTATTATTTATTATCGAGGGTTTTTTCATAATTTTGCTTATATTTGCTAAAGTAGTTTCTTTTCCACCCATTCTTATTTCAGATGGTTCCATATTCTATTATTTAATATAATATATAAAAAAGAAATATTAAGAAACGATAAAGATTTATTTTATTTTATAAATATAATATTTTTATTCAGTTGCTTGATCCTCCCCTTCGGCCCCTTCGGCCCCTTCGGCCGCTTCACCCCCTTCGGCCCCTTCGGCCCCTTCGGCCACTTCGGCCATTTCAGCCTCTTCAGCCGCTTCTTCTGCATCTAATTGATCAGGTATATTAGCAGATTGCGCGACTATTTCCGCCGCTCTCGAAATCAACGAATCATTGCGCTTTGTTGTTAATTTTTCTTCTAATTCTTTAATAGTATTTTTCAAAGATTCTATTTCTTCATTTTTAATTTTTAACTCAAAACGTATAGTATTCGATAATTGTTCATACTTATGGTTTAAATCAGAAATTGCATTCTGAATTTTTGCAATTGGATTCGCCATATCTATTTATATACTAAAGATTAAAAATTAGATACAATTAATTTAGTTCCCTTATGATTTGAACAAGGATAAGCGGCTATTATATGATTTATATATAATTCTTTAATAAAAGCCGTTTCTTTAAATAATCCAATACATTTAGATTGGTTTTCTGAAAAGACTCTAAATAAATTAATATGATCTTCTTGTGTAAATTGATTTACTGCGTCATTTTTAAAATAATAATTAATTGGAGGGTCAATAAATATAAAATTCTCCGGATTATTATATTCTCTAAAAATTGACAAAAAATCTATATTTAATAATTTTGTATTCCGTAGAGCATTTTTATATCCTGCATCTGTTAAAATATTATAATCTATAGTATTATTATTACCATATGCGACATTAAATTGACCGAGTTTATTGAAACGTAACATACTTCTGTGGCAAGTTTTGCGCAAATAATAAAACTGCGATGCTTGTTCGATTGATGTAGTTGGGCAATAATTATGTAATATATCATAATATGTTTCTTTATTATTTTGATGACTATCCATAAAATTTTTAATTTCATTTCCTTTATCATCTTTGATTTGTTTATAAAAGTTTATTAAATCTTCATTAATATCGTTCAAAACAGAATGTATATTTTTTCTCTGGAAGTATGATGATAAATAAAAAAAAACAGAAGCACTGCCCGCAAAGGGCTCAATATATTGAGTAATAGAATTATTATTAAGTGATTGATCCAAAAAAGGCATAATCATATTTATATCGTATGACTTGTTTTTCCCCCAAGAAATAATTGGTTTCATTTATATAAACTATAGGATTTTTTCCTGGCAGTGCAGTTCAATATCTTTTGCCGGCTCAATATTTTGTAGATTTGACCATTCATAAGGTTTTACTATACGGTGATCGTAGTCATATGAACTCTCTTCGTACTCTGTGTAGAATTCATCAAAGGTGCGTTTTTTGCTATTTCGATAGAATCCTTCCCAGTTAGAGTTATTCATATTTTCCTCGAGACACTCTAGATCAAGTATAAGCATCTTATACTGAGACGCGTAGGCATATTCAAAATTCGGTGAAAGGCAGTTTTTCAAAGATTGCTGATTATCAAATATTGGCTGCGACTCTTGTGGTGGCTGCGGTGTGTTTGCAATCCATTCAAAGTGGGCATCATTCAAATTGGACAACTTTGGCTTCTTGATGTTGGTATTTGATAGAAAAAGCAGTATTCTGTATAGCATGCTCATGTTTCCGCTTTTCGCTTTTTATTTTTAATTTAGTACTCATAAATCAAATTTTTAGAATTTACTTTATAATAAAAAATAAAATTAATTGATAGAGATAATTAATGCCGATTATAAAAACAGGAAATAAATATGTAAACGAAGCCACGAATAAAGAAATAAAAAATGTAGAAACATTAGAATATATAAAAAGCTTACGTATCCCTCCTGCTTATAAAGATATTGTAATTAATGATAAAAAAAATAAGATATTGGCATATGGATACGATGATAAAGGTCGAAAGCAAACTATTTATAATAAACGGTTTATAGAAAAGCAAAGACAGGAGCGATTTGCACGAATTATAAAATTAAATGGAATATTTGCGAAAATTCAAAAACATATTAAAAAACACGTTAAAAATTATTCACAATATCCTATTAAAAAAGCTTTAATATCTCTAATATTACAAATAATGATTTTATGCAATTTTAGAATAGGATGCGAGAAATATCTCCGTGAAAATAATTCATATGGTTTAACAACTCTTGAATGGAAACACATTGAATTTCTAAAAAATGGTAAAGTACATATTAAATTTATAGGGAAAAAAGGAGTTTGTAATGAATCTACATTGAGAGATAAAGCATCTATTGTATTTTTAAAGAAATTAGCACAACAGCAAGAGAATGGGCATTTTCCGGTTATAGATAAAAGAGTTTTTAAATATTTAGATGAGAATGGAAATATTCATCATATAAACGCACCAGATGTAAATAATTATTTACATAAATACGATCCGGAATTAACTTGTAAAGATATTCGAACCGCGATGGCAAATTATCTATATATTAAATATTATAATGAAAGTTCTATTGAGGTAGATTCTAAAAAACGACAAATAGAAGCAATAAAGAAAGTGGCATACGAACTGCATAATACACCCGCGGTTTGTAAAAAAAATTATATTAATCCGGCAATACTAAAATTTTAATATGTTAATATAATGGATGAAGCAACCGCGCAGTTATCGAAAGCTTCTTATAGTATTTTAAGCACATTAATTATTGCAGGTTTAGTAATTGGATTTTTGATATTAATAATTTTATCATTGATAGTTCGAGATACTAAATTTATATCGGAAAATCGCGGGAAATTTATGACAGAATTATTCTTAATGAGTGTATTGGCATCATTGCCCGTCTTTTACATAGGCTATTCGCGAAATTTGTCAATGACTTCAACTGTGAAAGATTTCTTATTATTAGTATGCAAATTTGGTTTAGCTCATATATGCTTGCAATTATCAGGATTTTATACTAACTTATTTAGCGCTTAGCTTTTTCTTTTGGCTTTGGCTTTTTATTTTTGCCTCCGTTTTTTTTTTAGAACTAGTAGATTGTATAGAGGGTTTTCCATGTTTTTGTTTATATAATTCAGTAACAGTGCGTGTTCCAGTTTGTGGGGTTTTAACACCATATCTTGAAATATCTGACATTTCTATATAAAAATACTAAAATATTTAACGCTTGACTTTTGGCTTTGCCTTTGGCTTTGGCTTTGCCTTTGGCTTTGGCTTTGCCTTTGCCTTTGGCTTTGGTTTAGATTTCTTACCACCATTACCATTAAATCGTGGTGGTGGTGGTAGACCACTAAAGCGAATACGCGGCATGTTCGGCACTACCTGTGGTGCTTGAGGTGTTCCTATTCCTGGTAAAGGAATTTGACTCGACGAAACAGATTGTTTTCTTATACCATAACTGGTATCTGGTCTTTCAGATTGCTTATTCACGAGTGATGGTAGTAATAATCCTTTATGTGGCGGTATTTGAGTTTCTGATACTGGATTAGAATTGCCTGGGCGCGATAATGATGATTTAAAAGGGTTCGGTTCTCTAAAAAACTTTCTATTAGGATCAGACATTCTTATTTCTATAATAAAAATATATAATAATTATAATGTTAAGTTATATTTCGATGCCGGTTGTATTGGAATATTCAATAATATATATACGCATTCCAATTCCTGACAAAACTGAAGATATTGGGAAAATAATTGCAGAAAAAATTGTAAAATAGATATAGGGATGAAGAAAGGCCTAGTATATGCAAACGATGGTACTGCCCCTGTAAAAGTTTCTTCCGTGAATGCTAATTGGCATTATAATTGGAATACAACTATACCAAGTGGTATTTCAGTACCTTATATCCCACAAATATGGGGCCTAAAAACTCTTGCATTTATTCCAAATCTAGGTCAAGATTATGAGAATACTTTATTAGGATTCAATGAACCAGATGGATCCAGGCAATCTAATATAAATGTAGAAGATGCAATTGCAAATTGGCCACAATTGATTGCAACTGGTCGCCGCCTTGGTAGTCCCGCTACTGCCGGAAATCCTACCGCTGCAAATAGCTGGCTATCTCAATTTATGGCACATGCAAATGCTAATAAATATCGCGTAGATTTTATTTGTGTTCACTGGTATGCCCCTCCAAATCCAAAATCATTTTTAGCCGAAATAGATGCAATATATGCAATGTATAAATTACCTATATGGATCACAGAATTCTCACCAGCTGATTGGAATGCTACCATTTCCACGCCATCTAAATATACTGCTCAAGATGCTATTAATTTTATGAATATTGTAATACCTGAATTAAATTCGCGCAGCTATGTTGAACGTTATACTTGGAAAACAAGATCTACTTCTGATATTAATTTGGGATTCGCAGCATTATTTAATGATGATGGAAGTTTAACATCTGTTGGTCATGCATATGCTAATATGTAATCATCAAATTTATGCCATGTTAAATACATACAAATATGATTAAATGTATGCCATAATGCCGCGGATATACTTGGATATATATCTTTTTTGTAAAATATATACATTGCTATAATCCAAATTATTGTAATTTTATAGTCGAGAATATATGATGTCACTAAAAATATTAACGCATGTGCGTACAGTCCTATAAATTGTTCTTCATGTTTATTAAAATCACATAAAACCAAAGATAACAGCGAAAATGGAAATAATAATAAAGTTATTTCTATTTTATGAGGACTTAATAAAACTAAAACATATACCAAGAATTGCTGACATAATAAATCTATTTTAAGTAATAATGGCTGATATTTATTTAAGTTTAATGCTAAATAACTATGATAAAGCATTGAACCAAATATAATTACAATATAGCAATAACACGGTAATTTATGAATTACATTTCTACTTTCATAATATATCAGCGGAATACCAGGGATCATACTTAAAACTGATATCAATTCTGGATTCATTTTATTGATTTATATATCTTCTCTTATATAGAAAATTATTAATGCTGCGTACACGTATTGTATCTATAATTCATACTAATATTTTATTTTTTATCGAAATAAAATTTCCCTTTAATTTTATATATTTACCACCACGTTTTCCTAAATAAATACATTTATTTCCCCATTTTTCAGTACTCTTGACATATTTTTTATTTTTGCGATTTCCACCATAAGTATAAGGATAAGGATAAGGATAAGGATAAGGATTAGGATTATCGGCAAACTCCAATAAATTTGTTAAAATTTCATATAAAATTCTTGTTAATTCTTCCGATATTCCAAAATTCAAATTATAATTATGATATAATCTCATCAGAACTGCAGCCAATGCGAAATGATCTGATTTTTTACAGAAATATGCTGAATTATTTTCAATAAAATTTAAAGTAGTCTTACGAGTACGAGTAAGACCATGATATTTAATTTTAAATTTTTCCATAGACATTTCAAAAATGTAAAAATTATTAAACCATCTAATCCATTGTAAATTATCATTATAAAGATTTTTATCAATATAATATATATTTTCAGGATATATAGATAATATAGGAAGTATACTTCCGAGTGTACTCGGGATACCTGAATCTCTAATACTTCTATTAAATTTCAAAGTTCCAAAATCACATAATTTAAATTTATCGCTACATTTTAATATATTTGATGGTTTAATATCCATATGTGTAATATTATGGCTATGCAGGATATTCAAAAAAGGGATTATGTTATTGTATACTTCTATTGGATCTATTATTTTTTTTTTTTCTAATAAAGATTCTAAATCTGCAGAACATAGATTATTTAATATTATCTTTATTTTTGTGTATTTGCGTGTTTCACCTTCCTTATTGATAGTTAAATTTAAATATGCATTATTGAATGTTATTATATAAAAAGCACTATTATTATATTCATAATATGTAGTATAATCGTTTATCAATCCTTGTCCTAAACTATTAATTAATTTATATGCATTATATTCATTCAAATAATCTGCGTCTGATTCATCTTCTAATTGAGATAACATAATCTTAAATCCCTTAAATAATAAATTATTTAAAAAGGTCTCTTTATGTGTTATTTCCTCCTCCATATCATTATATTGTATTATATTAAATTTATCTATATTTTCTATAAAAATTGTATATAATTCATGTGTAAAACTAATAAAACATCCAAACGCGCCTGAATTTAAGCATTCTGCATTCAAACGTGTACAACTCGGTCCGTTATAATAACTGGCAGCAGTACCATTTGGTTGATTATATACAGGGAAAAATTGATCTGGATGTTCAGGTTGAACAACATTACTATGACGCGTACATAATGCGCCCATATATAATATATAGATAGATAAATTTAAGATAAAACAATATAAGGATAGGGAGGAGGAAATAACACATAAAGAGATCTTTTTAAATAATTTATTACCTTAAGGAATCAAGAATCTGGTGGGTGTAATTATTTCGATCATTTACAAAGGATCTACTTTTGTCTATAACTTGTTTAAATACGGGAACACTACCGGGCTTGTATGTTTTTGATATTGAGGATACGTCTACAATATTGTTATCTGCATCAAAAAATCTATATGGTCCTTGTCTACTTGTTAAACCAAAATACTTTCCGGATTCATCCCATCTGTCATATGCTTTTGATATCCTCAACTGATTAATTATTTCTTCTTCTGATTTTACACCCCCAATTAGTTGTGTCTTGGTTAAGTTGTTTCGTTTCTTGTTGTATTCGTCGCGCGAAACACGTATTTTATAAAAAATTATTCGACTCTTTAAGCAGGCAAAAGTATATAAAGATTTCACATCTTATTAAGATGTGCGATGTCTATTATCGCACATTTTCCTCAATAGCTCAGCGGTAGAGCGCTAGGCTTTTAACCTAGTGGCCGAGGGTTCGATCCCCCCTTGAGGAGAAAATAGTTTTATTTTTATGCAAACTGGAAAAATAAAAAATAATTCCAGTAAATTTATTTAAGAATTTAAGACATTTTATATTAGTAATGGCAGATCTTAAAAGTGTACGTCGTGGAATCCACGAAATAAAACATAAATTTTATAAAAACATTGACAATGATCCAAATATAGCTGGGTTTTATAAAAATATGTTAGATCTTTGTGATGAAGATGTAAATAAGAAAAATGATTACGGTAGAACACTTCTAATGTATGCGGCAATTAATAAAGATACATATATGATTCGATATTTGTTGCGAAAAGGCGCTTCGATTGATATTCTAGATAATGAGGGAAATGATGTATTTTATTATACTTGGAATAAATATATAAGACAAAGAATAAAAAGGGCTACTATTATGAAACTATGGGATAATTATACTGATTCATATGATTATCGCGATCATATTATGCAACATTTGACAATAAATAATTGCGAATAATTGAAGCGTGAGATAATGGTTTTGAAGTATTTTCGATATCATCATTAGTATCATAATCTAAAAATGCTATTTTTTTATATGTTTTTAGTTCATTAATATCATCACGCAAATATGTTTTAAGTATATATAAATATGTAGGTATATAAATGATTTTTCTCGCGGAAATATAATCTAGTATTTCATCTCCATACTTATGACCTATAACTTTTCCATATTTGCGGCAAGTTCTTTTTATATTTTTCATATTCGTTATATTAAATTTGCTTTTATCTATTCCATAATTTTCGAATATTTTAAGACCTTGCCATATTCCTTCTACAGAAGAGGAAACATCATTGCTTCCCGGAACAGGTATTGAACCGTGGGAATAAAATGGTGAAAATTTACTATTTGATTTAGAAGTTACATCAATAATTTTTCCATCATATTCTTGAATTTTCTTTTTTGCTCTTATATTTATAATATCAATTTCAATAAGAGCCATAATTATTGGTGTATAATTATCAATTTCATTTTTTCTTTTTATAGCAACATGGGTCATAATATTTATTTAGACGTTCTTCATATCCATCTTTACAAGGAGGCCTTCTTTGTTTTGGTAAACACATATTTTTAGCTGCTTTATCTTTAACTTCTTTATTCTTAATATCAACTCGTTGATTTTCTTCAGATAATGAAAATATCGATTCGGCATTATCATTTGATGATGGTGTTTTCTTATTTTTATCGCGATTTCTATAGAGCTTTCTAAATAAATAATAATCAAATGCAACTTTACGTAGAGCCGCCTCTGATACTGAAACTTTAGCATTTTTTCGATGAATTACATTATCATATATCCAAGCATCAATACTTACATCTTCTTGTAAGCTCTTCATTGCTATTATTTCACCTCTATTTGGAGAATTAGGGTATTTTAATTTATAAATATGAACATTAACGTGACGCTTTAAAAATGGGTGATCTAATGGAATGTCATAATGAGAACAGAAACGTATCGCACGGCCTTCAACTTGTGTTTTTGTAGATTGATTCCAAACTGGATCAAGTAAATGATAGTCTTGTATGTGCTTAAAAGATACGCCTTCTTTCATTGCAGGTGATCCTATTATTACACGTAATAATTTCCCATCGATATTTTCTATACTATTTGCAAGCGATTTTATAGCATCTTTTTCGGTATTTTTTGTAATTCCATCCCAAGTCGCATAACATTTATAATTTTGTGGGTTAGCTACATTTCCATTAATAACATCTTTAATATTAACCCATCCTCTTTGTTTTAATAATTCAGCGACAAGATTAACGCCATATTGTATAAAATTACTATATACTAATTGCTTTCCTCTCATATTCTCAATATTATTTATTAACGCGTTTATCTTAGACATATATCTAGTTGGATTTCTCAAAGCTAATGGTAATATTTCTTCAAATGATTTTTTATACGCATCAGGTATATCTGTATCAATAATACGTTCAAATTCATTATTATCAATATATGCAAATATAGCAGCGCGTCTCTCCAATGAAAAAAATCCATTATTTGGTTCTTCACTAGTAAATTGAAAAGGCCGTATATATTGACACATATTCATTTGGTATTCACTTGGTTCTATGTCATGAGATATATAAGATACACTCGGATATGCAGTTACTGAACTGCCTGGAAAATAGCTAACTTTTCCTGCGAGAAATGGCATAAGTTGTTTAACGCCTGTTATTTTTTTACCAATAGTTTCTTCTAAATCAATAATTTGAGGATTCATTATCTTAACAAGTTCTGCAAATTGTCTAATATTATCAAATACTGGTGTTGCTGTTAAAAATACAAATCGAGTCTTGGCTTCCGCAAAACGAAGCATTGTTTTCAAAAGTAATGTTCCAATTGATGAAACTTTACTTCTTGGTAAAATATTGCTAGTAATCATATCTAGGTATTCTTTTTTGTAGCGAAAATTTATAAGATTATGAACTTCATCTATTATAATTACTTTATTACGTGATAAAGTAACTAGGTGATCTCTTGGTTTTCGAGATTTTAAAGCATCAATTCGGAAACGTTCAAATGATATTACTGTATATTTACGCGATACTTTATTTATAAACTCTGTATATATATTTTTCTTAATTGTATTGCTTGTTGATGCAGATATATAGATTATATATTCTTGTTGATTAATATATTCTCCATTACCATATGCTGAAAAGAACATTAATTCATTGTAAAAATTAGTTTTTAAACGTGCTGGTAAAATTACAAGCGACTTCATTGAAGTATCACGATTCATATATTCTTCAGCAATTGTTATAGATGTTAGCGTTTTGCCACTTCCAATGCCATGATATAATAATAATTCGCGAATATTCGGATGATCATTTACAAGTTTCTTAAAGAATTTTTGTTGTGTTTGTAGCTCAAATGTAGATGCAGAATTTCCTCTGCATAATAAATCGATACTTATATTATTATATCCTTGAACATCATCTTTATATTCGCGTAAAATATTTTTTCTAGTTATTGCCATTACTATAAATAAAATTTGAAAATTGTTTTCCGTTATATTTATAATATAATGGCATCTGTTGGTTCACCTGTAAAAGAAGGCAATATGATTCGAAGCGGGACAGGTTCTTGTATTTTATTGGAACCACCTATGTCTAAAAGCGAATATTGCGAAAATTGTGAAATAGAAGGTGGTGAAGTAAATGGAGTTAGAATACCTCCCAATTCAAAAAAAATAATTAAAATTTTATATAAAGATATAATAAAAGATGGTATAACAATTACTAAACAAGAGATTTTTAAGGCAGAAATAGCCGCTGCAAATATTTTAGTACAAATTGATCCAACACAAGAATATTTCTATTATGTAATTGGTGGTTGTAAAATTTCAATTCATGAAACAATAGAAAAACTAGATAGAGAATGTAAATATCGTGTTCCAATGCCAGATGATATATATTTATTAGAAATGCAAAATGGAAGTACTAATGGGGGTACTAATTTAATAGATATGTTTCCCCGTTCTGGTGAAAAAATAATAGAAATAATTAATAAAATTATAGATATATTTAATTTTTTACATTTATCAGAAATAGGACCTATTGCTCATGGAGATGCACATCCATATAATGTTTTAATAGATAATGACAACAATATACATTTTATTGATTTTACTACATTACAAAAGAAAGGAGATAGAAATTTTACGGGTGCTCTAAATCTAGATTATGATTATTTTATTGCAATAATTAGAGTACTTTCTAATAAAATTATTGAAAGCGATGATAGTATATACAAAAAAGCATTAAATGATAGTTTAAGAATAAGAAATGTTCCAAAAGTAAAACCACCAAATTTTATAAATAATTTTAAACAAACATTAGATGGTTATTTAAATAAAAGTAAAAGACCTAGAAGTGCATCTGATGCATTAGGTAGTTCTTCCCATCGTAGTCCTACTCGAAGAAGACCTCTAACTGCTGCCGTTAAAAGTCCTCCTAGAGAAAATCAGTTTCATCCCTCCAGTTATAGTACTCCTCCTAGAGGAAAGCAGTTTCTAGAAGATCCCGACAGTTATAGTACTCCTCCTAGAGCAAAGTCTCCAAAACCTGAAGATTTTAGAACTCCTTAATGAGCTTCTTTTATAGAAAGGCAAAAAATGAAATTTATTTGGATTTATAAATAATTATCATATGGAAATACCTTGGTATTTTAGACATTATGCGAAAATAAGTTTTTTTTATACAAAAAGCACAGGTAAAAATGCTGCATTATTTCCTTCTTCATTATATCTAAAAGAAAGTAATAGTATACCTATACGTATATATATACAAAAATGTATAAATACTCGAAATCTATTTTATATACACGGTAATAAATATTTTAGACCACGCGAAGAACATACAATGCAATCTGATTGTATAAATTTTATGCAGAGATTAAATTGGGAACTTGTAGCACAAGAATGGAGTGTAATTGAAAACAATTATGATATTGGAAAAGGTGATCTTGTTTTTCGTAACCATAAAACATATTGTGTAATAGAATGTAAAAGAAAAACAAATAGAAAAGTATATGAACAAGCGAAATTTTATGGATCATCATGGAAGTTGCATTATGCAAAGAATAATGACGAATATGTATTATATGGAATATGGACGCCAAAAATACAAGAAATTCTAGGAATTTTACATTCAAGATCAGATGCATTAAGTTTATGTAAAAGAAGATCTCCTAGATTTACGGCTTAAGATATTTTAATTGGCCAGTTATGGCGAAATATTTCGCCTATTTGTATAAACTCTTTTAAGATTGTATAATCTCTATTGATTGTATATGATTTATTTTTTTGACACATTATGCATTTTGATTTACTTAATATAGAACTTGTACCAGATTCCATTGCAATTAATAGACATTTTGGATGATATCTCGAATCGCAACATTTTAGTTTCATCATTTTATTACAGAAAACTTCGTGACATATAATGCAATGTCCTGTAAATGGCTCATTTACAATTTCGATATCTTTAAATATTCCTTCGATTGTCCATTGTTTAGATATCATTTTGCAAAGTCTATTCCATGAATATCCATTATTATATATAAAGACTGCCTTTTTTTGAAGGATATCATTTAATATTTTTGTTAAAAAATCGGTTATCATTGATGGATTCTGTGATTTTTCAAACTGTGAAGAAAGACGAATTGAATCTCTATCCATAATAAGTGAATTACATTCAAAATCGATATTTCCAAATGGTGGATCATATTTTACATCCTTCAATAATACTATTAAATCCAATATTATAGGCTTCATTGTTTGGATTGTTTTTGCAAAACAATTTAAATTTAATAGATAATCCTTCATTTCATATGGCACTAGTTTTCTAATATCTATCAGTAGACTAACTATTTTTTTTTTATCTATTGGCGTAATATGAAAACGTTCATGACGAACCTGATTTTCTTCAATTTTAATGTTTGGAAAATATATTTTGAGATCGCGACTATATAGTTTTTTCATTTCACCTCCCATTTTTTCTTTTATTTTTTCAATTAAGTTATCGTACTTATCTATATGAATAAGTGCGTCAATATCATTTGGAACTACCCATCTACCGAATAACTCTGGATGAAAAGATTTGTCATTATATAAAGCATTTATATCTATAGTTTTTTGTACATTTTCTTCAATCAGTTTATTTATTATATTATAAAACTCGAAAGAATGTGTATCATGTAAATATTTGTCTCTTACTGCACCTCCAAATATCTCTCCATCATTTTCAATTATCACATTAATTAGTTTATTATTAAGTTTCCATTGAGATTTTTGAGATGGACTCGCCGTTCCCATATTATATATTATAAAATTTGAAAATTCATTTTTTTTCTTTAATATAAGAATTTGGGATGTATTTTTATTTAACAATGCCGTATCCTAAAACAAAACACTTATTTAATAGAATTGGTGAAATATATTCTGATATATATAATATATGTGCAAACATAAAACATATCGAAGAGAAAAATAAAGAGTATGATAGGCGTTTGCTTGAAATAGAAGAAGGTATTGTTTCTATTCGAAATGATATTGATATATCTAAAATTAATCGCGAAAGTACAGGGATATTCAATATTAAATTTTTCTAAATAAAAAATGATATTGGGTTTTAATGTATATAAATATGAATGAAAGTAGTAGCGAAAGTGATTCGGATGAACGTATTGATGATATTCGTGAAGAAATTTTGAGTTATCTTGAAACATATAAAAGTGATCAATCAAAACATATTGAGATATTAAATTATAAGCCGAAATACAATGCAGAATATTATGATAATAAAGTTTTACTAGAAGTTAATGATATGAATGCCTTTGAACCTATTATAGAAGAAGTTAGTAATGAAGACCTTACTGATTTATGGATATACTTCAAAATAGCGACTTCAAGTATTGCGACATCAAAAAATCCAGGTAGGAATATAAGATTTTTGGTGAAAGATGAGAATACGCAAAAATATATAGGAATACTTGCAATAGGTTCTGATATTTATCAATGTAGTGTTCGTGATAAAGAAATTAGCTGGGACTGTGATAATCATGGAAAAAGAATAGAGAATATAATAAATATATGGTGTTGTGTAGGACTTCAACCTTTAAGCTATAATACAAATATAGGAAAATTATTATGTTCTTTGTGTTTTAGTAAAGAAGTAATAGATAGATATAATCAAAAATATAATATAAATATTGCAGCAATAACAACATTTGGAATAAACGGGCGCGCAGTTCAATATGAATGTCTACCCTTTATTAAATTTATAGGATATACTAAGGGATATGGTACAAATCATATGCCTAATTATTTATTGCAAGAAGCATGTGATATACTAAAAAGTAAAAATATTGAAGTATCAGGATATAATAAAATAAAGAAATGGAAGACTGTGATGAACTATCTAAATATTCCAGATATTAAACTAAAACACGGAATATTAAGAGGCGTATATATTGGATATCTCGATGGTAAAAGATCAAAAGATTTTTTACAGGGAATTTGTAGCGATTTTGAAATTAGTAGCAAATTAAAGACTATAAAAGAAATTGTTGAATGGTGGAAGATACGATGGGGTATAAATCGTATACTAAATTTGAAAAAACGCGATAGATATAAAAACACAATGTCACCTGAATGGACATATAATTTATTTGAAGAAAGGAAAATAATCCCGCATTTAGAATTAGAAAATAGAAGCATATCAGTATCAATTACAAAAGAAATAATAGAAAATTTACCTCAATTATCAGCATCATATATTGCGGGATTAATGGATGGCGATGGATGTATATTATTTAATAGAAATAGCACTATATTGCCTCAAATAGAGTTATCTCAGTGCGATCCATATGTTGTATTTGCACTACAAAAACAATATAATTGTGGAAAAATACGAATTGTTTCATCCAAGTCAGTAAATTCACGACAACAATTTAAGATTAGTATATTTGGATGTCGAGAATTATTGATATGTCTAAAAAATTATTGTATTATTAAACAAAGAAGGGCGGAAATTTGTTATAAACTATTTGAAGAATTATCGGGAAAATATACTGTAGAATCAATAAAAGAATTATTTAATAAATATGAAAATGCAATTATATTATATGAACCTGATAATGATAATATATATGATACCAGAATAAATGATGAATATGTTGCAGGTCTATTTGATGCAGAAGGATGTATAACTTTCAAAAAATACGAGAAATCAAATTCAGTAACTTTAACAATTACACAAAGATCAAATCCAATTATATTGCATAAAATTAATCAATATTATAAAATAAATGCAACTGTAACAGTACAACGGTTCAATCTATATTCGTATGAAAAATGTGAACAATTTCTTAATCATATTGAGAAATATGTATTATTAAAGAAAGATCAAATTAATACATTTAGAGAAGTATTAGAATATCGTAAAAAACACAAGAAATATGATTGTGAAAAATTTTATCAATTAAAGAGAAAAATATATATTCCAGATGATTATTTGATTAATTATGCTAATATGAAATATATAACAAAAAAGAAAACAGAACAAAGGGATCTAAAACCATTATATGAAGCGGGAATATTAATAGCACGGAAGAACTATGTGCGAACTCTGCCGTATGTTGATAATATAGATCATCGTGTAAATATAGCAATTGCAACTATAATGAAACGTCGCAAAATTACAGATGAAATTATATATATTGTTCGAAAGAAAATAGAAAATAAAATAACACAGAAAGCAATATGTGAAGAAATGGGATTATCGCGTCATATAGTAAATAATATTGCAAGATATAAATTATTGCCATTAGATTCTGATAGAAATATGGTGAAAGATAAAATTATTGCGAAAAAACAAACTAAGGAAAAACGCATTACAATGACATCTGAAGAAACAAAGAAATATGATATAGAAAGCGTAGCAATTAGTAAAAGAGCATATAATGTGGCGACAGCAATACAAATATTGAAATATGCTATAGAGAAAAGAGAATATATAACACAAACTCTATTATCTAATAAATCTGAAGAATTATTTGGAGTAAAGTTATCAGTGACGCAAATACAAAGTTTATTACTTGGGCGTGTTTCTATATATGAAAGAGAGTTTAGAGATAATGAAATAAGATATGATGACTATAAGAGTTTATGCGAAGAAGTTAGTAAAATAAATTTTAAGGCGAATGGTAGAAAATACGCTTCAATAAGTCAAAGATCAGTTGATGGAGAAACTATAATTAAGGTGTTGAAGAATAAAAATAATTTGACGCATAAAGAAATAGCCGCAAATATAGGAATAAAAGAAGAACAAGTACGTGGAATCTTGCGCGGCACTACAAGAATGATGCCATTTGAGTTTCCTTGTGGAGAAATTAGTTGGGAAGAATATAATCTTCTAATGCGGTTCTAAATTGTCTTTTTTATATAAAGTATAAAAAATAAATATTTTGTGATTTAGATTGCTTAATTGCTGTAAGCACTCTTTTACCTCTAAGTTTCCCTAGAGGGATGGACTGTATCTTAAGCCATCTCAGATTGTCTAGATCTTCATAGATAACCCATTCCCGTTCAGTCTCTGACGCCCTATCATAAGCTTGACATAACGCTATTAGATAGTAAGCATGCGGATTGCCCAATCTTTATCATTATTACTATACCCAAGTTCCGATTCTTGGCCAGATGATACTTTCGTTAATCATCCTTAGTAGATAAAGCTCTAAGGGGTTTCCCGAACAACAAGGAATGTCGCAATTAAATAAATTAATTACTAGCAGCAAGCCTGGGGAATATTTGCGACGGCATTACGTTTTTTCTATAACAAGAAATCGCTTTGTTATAGACTGCTGCTTTTTGGCCCTAGTTATAGCAATTCTTAATAGCGGTATACAGTACGTATACGCCACTAATTACTAAATGCAAGGCCGCCCATGCCGCTCATTATTCGAAGAACATTGTAGTTAACTGCGAATACATATAAGCTGGCAGTACCTACGCTACTAACCTTAGTCTGAGAGCTATCGAGGTAAACAACAGTGTTACCGGCGCTAACTAAAGGAGTATCTAAGGTTAAATATGCGGTATCAATACGGGACATATTTAAGGTCCCGGATGGTTGATGCTCTTCTGGTTTTAGAGCGAAAGAATATACATTAATACCGCGGTTAAGTGGTACATTCTCATGGTGTTGATATGGCTGTACTAAGGAGAAGTAGTTACCATCGCGGGCATTGAAGCGATCTTGGCCATTTAATTGAATCTTTGTGCTATTCATTCCAGATAGATTGCCATTGGCGCTGTTATTTACTAAGTTGAATGCGGCGGTTCCATTGAATGAAGAACCATACCCGCCATACCCACCTGAAGTAGCAGTAATACCTGGTTGAGCAGTGAAATTGGTCCATTGGTTGCCACCTACGTTGTAGGCATCTGGGTTGATCGCCCAGACAATTTCCTTGCAGGGATGATTGAAATTCATCTTATAACGGATACCGGTGGAAGAATTAATAGTCTCTACACCTGTAAATTGTAATTGTTCAATTAAATATTCATGGGATAGCTGTGCGAAACGGCGACGTTCGTCAGTATCTAAATAGATATAATCTACCCATAGAGAAGTTGCGCCTAAAGAAGGAACCGGTGATGTATTAGTAGCTGTAACTACGGAAAGTAATTTATTAAAAGGAGCAATATCAATATTAATTTTTACTTCATGGTATTGTAATGCAATTAGGGGTAGAGATAAACCTACATTGCGGCAAAACCAGAATTCAAGTGGAATATATAAAGTGGTTGCAGGTGCACCATTTGTTAAAGTAGAACCTTCACCTGTCATTAAATCGTAACCGTGGCGTTTGCCGAATGGTAAAGATAACTGATTCCATATGTATAACCATTGTGGATAATGCTTGTCAATACGTTGGCCACCAATCTCAATTTCGACATCATCCATTAAACGGAGACCTACGTAATCTACCCAGTCTTGGGTAGCAGTTAATGCAGGCATATTTACCTGTAAATATATACGATGAACTAAATCACCATTGCGAGAAATCTGGCAAGTTATACGCTTGCCGAAGTCTGGGCTGCCATTGAAGGTATTTTCAATGGCTTCAATGGCGAAGTTGGTATGTCTACGGTAAACTACCTTGAAGAAAGTAATTTGAGGATTACCTGTTAAATATACATCTTGCGCACCGTATGCTACGAGTTGCAATCTTAATTATTTTCTGCAAAATGCAAAAAATAAAAGAACCTCTAAGTTTCCCTAGAGGAATGGACTGTATCTTAAGCCATCTCAGAATGTCTAGATCTTCATCGATAACCCATTCCCGTTCAGTCTCTGACGCCCTATCATAAGCTTGACATAACGCTATTAGATAGTAAGCATGCGGATTGCCCAATCTTCATTATTATTACCATACCTAAGTTTTTTCTCTTAGCCAGATGAAACTTTCGTTAATCATCCTTGGTAAATGAAGCTCTAAGGGGTTCCCCGAACAACAAGGAATGTTGCAATTAAATAAATTTAATTACTAGCAGTTAACTAGGGTATTACAGGAGTCAAAGGGGTTATCTATAATAAGAGCCTGATTATTATAGCCTACTGCTTTTCGGTCCATTGCAATTAGTTTAGACCACCACCCATTTTATTGTTCTATAATATACCAAAGAAAATATTTTTATATTCCGGTTTTATGAACTTTGTGCAATAAATCGGTGTTGTTTCTCTCTTTTAATAGGATTTAAGAAGTTAATATACTAATTTTATTTAATGTTTAAAGAAAAGACTTCAAAAAAACGTATTCATATATCGGAGTCTTCAAAAGATACAACTACATTGGATGCACGTCATTTAAATATGATACAGACTATGCAAGATAATAAAGCTTCCATTGATGAACTTTTACAGCTACAAAATAATACAAAAAAAATTATAAATGATATTGAAGCGCGTATAACAAAATTTAAAGAAATAGGAGAAATAGATTCAGAAGCATATAATATGGCTTGGACAAGCAATATAATTTATACAGAAAACTGTCGAAATATTCAAAAAAAAATAGAGCATTTAGAATCATATAAAGACGAAATTGATTATTATCAAAATACAGGAGATATATTATTTCGATATTATGATATAATTGATCGTCAAAATACAGAAATCAGTGTTATATCTTTACCTCTAACTAAAGTATCTCGAAGTAGAAAAAAAAATATTCTACCGGTTTCTATAAATATTTTAGATGCGTTTAAAATGATTGGATCAAATAATGCAGAAATAGAAAATGTAAAAGCTCCTACAGTTGATAAAGCCACATTAGTAGCTGATTATTTATCATATATAGATCCTACTATAATTCGCAATAAAATCGATAATACACTTGGCAATTGTCTTAATTGTAAAATTGAAATGGTATGTATACAACAGGATAGCGTAAGTGTATGTCCCGGATGCGGATATCAAGAATCTCTGCTAGTTGAACAAAATCGCCCGCTTTTACGACAACCAAATAAAGAAGCTTCTCATTTCTCGTATAAACGTATAAACCATTTTAGAGAATGGTGCTCTCAAGTTCAGGGTAAAGAAAGTACAGATATTCCCGAAGAAATTTTTGAGCAGATTCTACAAGAGATTAAAAAAGAAAAAATTCAGGATACTAAAAAAATTACATACAATAAAATGCGTGAGATACTCAAGAGATTACGTGTCAATAAGTACTACGAGCATATTAATTATATAATTAATCGAATTAATAGTGTGCCGACTCCGCATTTTTCTTTAGAACTCGAGGATAAACTTTGTAGTATGTTTAAAGAAATTCAAGGACCTTTCTTGAAACATTGTCCAAAAGACCGTAAAAATTTCTTATCATATTCATATGTACTTTATAAATTATTTCAAATACTTGGAAAACACGAATATTTGAAGTTTTTCCAGCTTTTAAAAAGTCGCGAAAAACTATCTGTACAAGATCAGATTTTTAAGAAAATTTGTGAAGACTTAAATTGGCCATTTTACCCTTCTTTGTAAAAAATGAAAGTTGTCATTTAATACACAACAAATGAATAAATATAAATATAGACTTTCAGAGGGAGATATAAATATATTACAACAAATCACTAAAAATTATAAATTAAACGAAGAATTTATAATAAAGCATTATGAAATATGTGGTATTAATAAATCATTCATATTAAATAAATCACCAAAATATTTATATGAAGTCAAAGAAATTCTATATTTATTAAGTAATATTAGCACACTTCTTAGAGATAAACTCACATATTACGTGCCAAATTATAGAGCATCATTTAATCGTGCTGAATATATACGTGATAATATACAGACTCCGAGATTTAAGATGAATGAAGAACATCAAGAAATATTATCAAAGAAAGAAATGCGCAATTTTCGCAAATTGCTTTTAATCACTGATAATTTTAATAGTTTATATGATGATATACAATCTGTTATTACACCATTGCTAGTTCAAGAATATAGAGATAAAGAAAAAATAAGATTACAGAAAATCGCTTTTAGACGTTCAGTATATCAAAGATGGTTTATATAGAACAAGAACAAGAACAACGATTTAAAGCTTAAATAAATTAATCAAAATAAAACAACATTAAATGGAAGATATAATTGCGGATTATATAGACGAAGAGCAATATTTGTCAGATGATAATTCAATATTAAGTTCAGAATATGATTTTACAGATGATGAAATAGATATTTTTGAAAATGATTTGCATATACCATTTGAAACAAGAAATCCAACACCAATTAGATGGGTAACTATTAATCTTCATTCCATTAAATTAGATGTTTCAAATATGGGAAAAATAAGATCACATAAAAGTTTATATGATAGTACAGAAGGCATTCCACTACATGGAACACCATATCGTATATATCAGATACAAATTGATAAGGATAAATATAAAAATTATTATATTCATGAATTAATTTGGCAAGCATTTAATGGTAAACCACCAGATGGATGGGTAATTCGCCATAAATGCGAATATACATCTAATAAAGCAAAAATTAGATATAATAATAAACTTGCAAACCTTACAATAGTACCAAATACAATTTCGGAATTATATATAGATAAAGGCGTATCTTTACACAATTGTAGCGAATAGTCCATTTTCAACTAATTGTGCACATATATTTCTTGCGTCTTTTTTATTTACTTTTATATATGTTTCACCTTTTATATTTACTTCATCAATATATTTATGTATAACAGTTTCATCAATTGTAGGAATAGCATCTAATAATATTAATGAAACTGTTTTTGAATTTACAAAACCCGAAACTGTTTGATCTGCGCCACCTTGTAGTAATATATATTTATATGGTGATTGCATAAACCCTGATGTAGGAGGAGACAAACTTTTAGATTTAATATTAGACTTAATACAACAGTTTTTTACTATTGGAATTTTAATTGGATTCATAATCTACTTTAGATTACATAATTATTTTTAAATCTTTTCATATATAAAATATGATTATAGATATGGACATAGATTATTATATGGATATTGACATATATTTGGAAGATTATATGGATATTGATTGATTAATATCTTTGCTATTTATAGAATGTATATATATCCCGGACGTTCCTTTTATATGCCTTATTTCAACAGACGCTGTTTTTCAAATAGATACCCTTATGAGCCTGTATGTAATGATTATGATTCTGATAGCAGTTCAGAATGTGATTCAGTTGAATTATTAGCCACAAAAGTTATGCCTAGTGCAGCAGTATTAAAAGGCAATTCTATAACACCTGTAATCTTTACACAGCAACAAATTGATGATTTAACTGCTTATATAAATAATTATAGAAATATTCATCAAGCATCACCTATTGTATGGGATTCTACAATTGCTGTTTTTTCGCAAAATTGGGCAAATTATTTGTTGAAAAATCATCTATTTCAACATAGTGACAACTCATTATATGGAGAAAATTTAGCATATTTAAGAGGATATGGTAGTGATTTAGTTGCACTTATTAAATTATCGATAGATATGTGGTATAATGAATATAAGCTATATGATTTTTTGAAACCTATGTTTTCAGAAAAAACTGGACATTTTACTGCATTAGTATGGAAATCTACTACACATTTTGGTTTAGGTTTTGCAATAAATAAGAAAACTAAAGCAGCCTATATTACTATGAATATGTCACCTCCTGGAAATGTAATAGACGAATTTGATGTAAATGTTTTACCTGCTATTTCATCAGTAACATTATCAGCTTCTACGCCCAAACCAATTATGATAGATGCGGAGAATATAAATAAAGTTAAAGCATCGAAAATGGCTAACTCTAATGAAATTGATACTGTAAAATCATTATATAAAATAATAAATGAATTAACTAAAATTAATAGCTTATAATTCTATATTATCTTCTTTTCTATCTATAAAATATTGTATAATATCATTTTCCATTCTTTTTCCAGTTTCAGTTAAATTTATTAAACCTACATCATTATAATATATATCTACTTCTGGATTATATTTATGTTTGATAAATATTTCCCATCTCTCTACATATTTGCGGTCTTGTAATCTTCCGTGCCAATGATGTAATATTGTACCATTTATATAAGATAAATTAAATTTATATATTCTGATGAGTGATTGATAATCTTTAAGCTTTTCTAAAAACGATTTATCAGTTATATTATTAGGACAACTTTGTTCAACTTTATTTATTAACGCAAGGGCCATATGATGATCCCCTGATCCTAATATTGCATAATCTATTAACCCGTTTGTTTTTTCATATGCATAACGAGTACATGCCCACGCAAAACCACAATGCCAAAATCCATATTTGTGATCAGTTTGCCAATCTGTATTACTATTTTTATGCATATATCCAAAACTTTTATCAATACGCATTGCTTCATTATTAGGTCCTAAATAAACAGCTGTTGTAAATAATTGAATAAATGCACTTTTATTTAATTCTTCGATTGTATCATTTACCCAATTATCATTTAAAAATGTTATATCTGCATCTATCCAAGCAACATATTTCCAATTAATAGGAAGATTATGTATTGCTACATTTATTAAATTTTCTTTACACCAATACTCTGAATGTAATTTATATCCGTGATGTTGATATATATTCTCCATATTATTTGGTAATTGATATGTATCTGTATTTGTTGCTTCAGATACTATTATTTTTATTCTATCATATTTAGATAATCTTTCAATAAATTCTATAAATAAATTGTATCTTCGTTTTGAATTACAAAAATTAAAATATGGAAGTATTACATATAATATATCATCTTTAATAGTTTCTGATTCAATGTTTTCATGTGTAATTTCTTTCTTTATCTTAGTTTTTATATATTTAAGAGCGTCATTTGTATACTTATCTGTTTTATTCATTCCAAAACATTTTAACATTCCTTAACCTTAATATTATATGCGATATTTCTTCTTATATATAAATAGATATTATATATAGATGACTGACACTACTACCGAAATCCCTTTTATTTATGAATTTATATTTAATGATCAATATGATGATGCTATATTTTCAGAATATAATGAAGCATCCGACGAATTAAAAATACAAATTCAAATAACTGCGAATAATCTTAAAAATATTTTAAAGTTAAAACCAGGTATTCGTTCAATATCTAGTTTTGCTCATTATTTAAATAAATCATATAAAGTTACACTTGTAAATACATCATGGGTACTCTTACTGCCTTAATAATTTAATTTCTCTTTTAATTTATTATTTTCTTCTACAAGATGTTGTACAGTTTTTACAAGATATGGTATTATTTTTTCGTATTTTATTTTCTTATATTTCTCATCATCTCCGGGTATACTAAAATCTCCTGTAATCATTTCACATACTTCTTCCATATCTTGTGCTATAAAACCAATATCTTTTTTACCAGCCATTTCTTTATTATAAATATCTGTTTTCCATTTGTAGCTAACTGGTTTTAGTTTCATAATTTTAGATAATGCATCATCGCATTCCAATTCTTCTATTTTTTCTTTAAAACGTCTATCACAAACTGAGCCGAACGCTGTTATATCCCCGGTAACAGTCAAATTTCCTGCACTAAGTTGCATCATAGCAGTATTCCCACTATACCACATATTTGTAGTACCTGTAGGAACCTGGTATCTTAATGTACCTGTATTATATCCGAAACCATAAAAACTATAAGCACTCGACGGTGCATCACCATTTGCTATATCATTTAGTACCAGTAATTTATTTATAGATGCACCGGCCGTATTTAAGTTAATAACACCATTAGGATAAGCTTGTAAACACGGTGTAGTTGCACTTGATGTTACTAATGATATAGTACTACCGCTTCCAGTTGCATTAATAACAATATTAGCATTATTTTGAATTAATAATGAATCGGCATTTGCAGCTGGTATAGTATTTGTATTATTTGTGCTACAATATTTGGTAATTGACGCGATTGTTGCTGTATCTGATTTTAACTGTAAGCCACATAATGCAGAACTACTTATACTTTGGATAGTTTGTTGAGTAATACTATTACTATATAAATGTAAAATACTAGATGGGATTGTAATACCTATACCGATAGACCCGGATTGAGTTAAAGTTAATTTTGCATCGGCAACTGTTGGATTATAAGATATACCTCCGCTAAAAGCAGCAGCACATATATAAAAATTCTTATTCGTATTAAATGATGCACCAAATGAGAAATAATCTGTTAATATAGTTCCGGTTCCTAAATTTCTAAATTGAATAAATTGTGCTGGATTGCCCCCTGCACTATTTTCTTGATCATTATCTATATATATAGCACTTGGAATAGTAGTTCCAGATGTTCCATAAATATGTAATTTTTGTCCTGGAGTATTAGTACCTATACCAATATTGCCATTATTATAATAATAGGAAGCAGGACTTGTATTTACTGACCATAAGCCGGAAATTGAAGAGGTTGTAATATTACAGGTGCGCCCATATTGATCAATTGATATAACTGGGACAGTTGTATTATTTCCGTATGGAGTAAAATATGATAGATTATTCCAATTATTTATTAAAGGTAATACATTTGAAGATAATGCATTATTGCCTATTATTTGTGATGCCGGAATATTTGTAAGTCCTGATCCAGAACCTGAAAATGTACTAGTAGTTAAATTCCCTGTACGTGTTAATGACAAAATATTTGCAGTTGCGGCATTTGCAAAATTAATATTTCCGCATATTACAAAATTATTTGTATTTAAATTACCAGTATTGATCTGGCCAATACTCCAACTAGAACCAGATAACCCACTTATATCAAATCCTATAAATGGTTTTCCCGCTAATGCACCAGATCCTGCCACACGTATTAAAGCAGATGCACTATTACTATTTGCTGTTGAAGAATTATACAGATATAATTGTCCATTGCTTGGATCTGTAGTAACCGTAGCGTAATTTACAGTTAATGTATTTTGAAAATTACCTGTACCATTTACATCTAATTTTGCAGTAGGAACTGAGCTACCTATGCCAACATTATTATTTGCGGGTGATATATTTATAGAATCTACTGAATTTACACGCCAATATGCGCCGCGTTGATTTGCACCAGATACAGTTCCTATACCAATTGATGCTGTTGCAGACGGTGTTCCTGTTCCCAGTGAAGTAGAATCAAAATATATTTCATTTGCATTATTTGTAGTTGATGTATTTTTAAGAATAATACCTTGTGTAGAATAATGATTATATCGCGCTTGTCCATATACATCAAGATTATATGATGGTACTGCATTTGTATTTATTCCAACGGAACCATTATAATATATTGGATTACCAGATGTCCCAGACCATTGACTCTGTGTAATCGATGCAGATGACAAACCAGTTACAATACCTTTTGTATTTACAGTAATAACAGGTACATTTGTAGCATCTCCTTGAGAACTAGAAGGTAATGCAGGAGACACAGTTGGTAATACTGTATAATCAGATAATGTACCTGTCAATGATCTTACTGATATCGATGTGAGATTTTCTCCAGATCCATAAAATCCATTATTTGCGTGTATTGAACCATTAACATCTAATAAATAACTAGCACTCGGTGTAGTTATACCTATACCAACAATACCAGATTGAGTTATTGTTAATTTTGCATCAGTAACAGTTGGCAATCCGCTAACAGAAGAAGCACATATATATAAATTTTTATTAGTATTAAAAGATGCACCAAATGCAAAATAATCACTTACAATAGTTCCAATTCCTAGATTTCTAAATTGAATAAATTGTGCCGGATTGCCACCTGCGCTATTTTCTTGATCATTGTCTAATATTATAGCACTTGGCGATGTTGTTCCTGCAGTGCTATAAATATGTAATTTTTGCGCAGGTAGAGTTGTATTTATACCTATATTACCACCAATTGCGATGCGTAATGCAGGATTGGTTATACTATTATCATAAAAATCTGCTATACTTGTACTGTCAGATTGTATAACAGATAATGCGGGTCCAGGGCCCTTATTAATAATAACTACATTACTAGTATCAATAGTATATGCATTAATAATATCTAAGTTGCCAAGAATACTCATATTACTTGTAAATAATGTACCATCTATATAAGCATTTCCTTGTACTTGTAATGGATATCCAGGGTTTGTATTTCCTATTCCTAAATTACCATTAAAGAAAGATGAACCATTTACATTAAATGTATTTGTCATATAATTCGTATTTATACCAACTCTTCCTGAAGAATCAATTACTATACCTGTTTGATTTTGAGATAATATATTAATTTTTCCAGAATCGTAATTAATTATTGAAGCATCTTTAATATTTGATTGCGAAATAATAAATCCAGCTGAATTACCATTCTTTATAATTAAACCTCCATTTGTATTATTTGCATCATAAATAATATTACTTGAATAAGAATTAGCCACAATATGTAAAATACTTTGTGGATTTGTTGTGCCAATGCCAATATAATTATTTCGAATTGTCATAATGTTGCAAGCATTTGCTTGAGATAAAATTGTACCAATAGGATTTTTTGGATTTTGATTTGGTCCCCAATTTTGAAATTGATGTATAGGTGAAATATATCGCAATTGATTTGTTACAGAATCTACAAGAATTGTAGAGTAATTTGAACTTGGTGTTAAGTATGACATTCTATACAAAAATAATATTATGTTTGTAGCTATAATTTCGCAATGCGCAAACGTACACTATTTAATTAATTGTCACCATAATTACTTCATAAGGATGTTATATGTTACAGTTACTGTATTTAATAAATAAATAATTAATAATATCCACGCCCATATTTCACATTTACCGACAATTACACAATTAATATTGTAAGCAGCAAGGAAGAATGAACCTGTAATAACTATACCAAGTAATGGATGAAGTTTAAATGAAAACATTAATCCAATAAATATACCACATATTGCCACAATAAATGCAAATAAAGACATCTTTAATTTTCCAATAACCATTTTTCTATGTATTATATCATACATAGTTCTAGTTTCTATATTTATATATGAAATTTATTTTTATACATTTATCCAATACATATGTCTTAATTTAAAATTTAATTGATTATTATCAAAGCATTCTTCTATATCTTCTATTGTGTCTATATTATTAATTGTACTTTCAGTTTTATGCAAGAAAAAGCCATAAGAATTAATTAAATTATAACCTATGAAATCATAGCAATATTCTTTTAATAATTTTACATATGCTTTTAAAGATGCTCCATAATACTCTTGATCATATTTTTTTGAATCAAATTCGTAATCATATGGTACCGCAATAGAATATATAGGTCCAATTGTTTTTACATATTCTATCATTATTATACGTGGTTTAATAATATTAGAATCTAATATTTTTTTTAATATCCAATAATCATTACCTTTTAATGTAATGATTAATAAATCGATATTATTTTTAAATTTTGACATAGCATCTAATATTATTACTACATTATCAGTGGTAATAAGACCATTAACAAATGTAACTAAATTTAATTTTTTATGCGCTTTATAATATTCCATAGCTATATGCATTTTCTCTTTATTACTGTCACAAAATAAGCAATTAAAATTATGTTTTAAAACAAAATTCTCAGAATAACAATTTGTACCATTTGCGCCAAAATGTATAATTTTCTTATACATTATATTAATCTTACGTAATATGCATTCAATATTTTCATAACAATATTTTGTCATAATATAGTAATAGATGGAATATAATCTTAAATATATAAAAGCGGTTTTATATGTTGCAGCAACTGCATATTCATTAGCATTATTTACATATTTAAATAAGCTAATACGTAATAATAATAATATCTATACTACATTAGCATATATATTATTAATTGCAGCATTTGGTATATTAACATATGCAACATTTAAACACGCTATTTATAATAAACCAGATGAAAATCTATCGCCAACACATAATATTACATCGAGACCTGGTATATTCGGGTATTCGATCTTATCATTATATTTTATGTTAGCATTACTCTTACCATTCGGACTATATTTTAATTACTATTATGTATTCGCTTTGCTAGGATATACTTTACTTGCTTTCGGTGAAATAGCAGGGGTTTATTTATTATGCATATTCTATATTTGTAGTATTTTCACAACTTTTTATTATGCACGTGCTAATATAGATATAATTGGATTATTAAGTAAAGTTGGCTTAATAATCTATTTTGGAACATATGGATATATCAGCTTTACTAAAAATTATATAAAATGAATATAATGGAATGTATAAAACAAGTATCTAATTTTACAAATATAGCTACAAATTTAAAATTGGATAATTCAAAATTTGATCCTAAATTTCTGGAAAAAATTCTTTCAGAAGCCTCGCCAAAACTGGAAGAAATGTTTAGAAATATCGATAAAATTGATCCACTTAAAAAGTATAAACATTGTATTTACATTGATTTTAAGGGTGTTTATGCAAAAATTGTAGCGGCTGCTTTTATTGCAAAAGGATATAATTTAGTTTATGATAAACATCAGAAACAAATAGAAGAAACTGAACTACTAAAGCATTCTGGAAAGAATTTTCTATTTTTGTCAAGTTCTACAATATATGGAAAACCATTTGGCGTGAGATTGCGTAAAAACTTAATGAATGTATTTAATAGCCGTCCGGTTAATATTGAAGGTGATCTTATTCGTTTTATTATATTAGATTCTGGATTTAAAGAAGGTCTTGATTGTTTTGATATTAAGTTTGTTCATATATTACAGAATCTGGCAACACCATCTGAACAAAAACAAGCAATTGGCCGAAGTACTCGTATGTGTGGTCAGATGGGTCTAGTGTTTAACTCTAAAAGAGGATGGCCACTGCATGTATATAAATATGATGTATTAATTCCAGATAGTTTAAAAGAAAAATATGAAAGTAATACTTTATTTGATTTATTTATGAAAAAAAGCAATATTGATATTAGAAAAATTATATTAGCAAATCAATTTGAGAAAATAATAGCTGAAACAGCAGCTGATAAAGAACTTACAAAAACTATTCACAATTTTTCTATTAATACAGATACGAGTATTTCTACAAAACCATTACCTCCCGATTATCCAAAACTAGATGTTGCGCCGCGTTCTTTTAAATATATAGTGCCGGGGGGAAAGGGTCGACAATTATTAAATAAACAAAGAGGAATTATACAGAAAAATAAAGATAATAGGGGTTACCCGCATCCTCCAAAAATTAAACGTACATTAAATGGAGTTAGTAAATTTGTATATCAAAATTTTAATAAATATAAATGGGAAAAAACTGTATTAGAAAATAAATGTCAACCTCTTAAAAGTGTAGGTGGAATAGGCGAGCCTGTTATTGTAGATTTAACGCCTTCGCAAAATTTTATGAGATATTATTTCCAACCCTCTTCTGTGTATAAAGGTATTTTAGCAAATTGGTCTACTGGTTCTGGAAAAACTTGTTTAGGGGTCGCAGTAGCATCTACAAGTTGGGAAAAGAAAGGATATACTATTCTATGGGTAACTAGGCACACATTAAAAGTTGATATATGGAAAAATATGTTTAATCAAGTATGTTCTTTGATTGTAAAAGACCAGATTGAGAAAGGCGATTTAAAATATCCACTTAAGAAAGGTCTACATAATTATCGCTCAAGTGCTTGGGTTGAACCTATAAGTTTTAAACAATTATCTAATTTATGTGAAGGTAGAAATGAAATATATAGAGAAATGGTGAAGCGAAACGGTGCACGCGATCCTTTAAATAAAACATTAATTATTTTAGATGAAGCTCATAAATTATTTGCAAATGATGTAATTGGTTCAGAGAGACCAGATACACCCGCAATAATTAAAGCTATTCACAATTCTTATAAAGTATCAAAAGAAAATTCGGTCAGAGTTCTTTTAATGACAGCAACGCCATATACATCAGATCCAATGGAATTTATAAAATTAATGAATATAATCCGAGAAGAAAACGACCAAATACCTGATACATTTCAAGAGTTTAGTGATATATATTTAACTGACAATGGTGTTTTTAAAGAATCTGCACGAGAAGATTTTATGGATTCTATTGCAGGTCAAATAAGTTATTTAAATCGTGAAAAAGATGCAAGACAATTTGCATATCCAGTATTCCATACAATAAATGTACCTATGTCAAGAAGTAATACTCTGAATTTTGATAACGATATTAAAAAAAATACTAATGAAATTGAAATATTGAAAGATACAATTGAAATGGATAAAGAGGAATGTAAAAAACTTCCTGTAAAACAAAGAAAAGAATGTAAAGATAAGATAAAAGAAGATGAGAGTAAAGTCAAAGAATTAAAAAAAGAAACACGTAAGCTACAAAAAGATAAAAAGATAGCCGATGCAAATGACAGAAGTCAAGAAACGGCTCTTAAAAAATGTAGAATATAATAATAGAGTCATAAAATGCCAAATATAATATTTAGATATAATCCAAGTAATTCTACGGAAATACTTATTGATCATATAAATAATGATAATAATCCAGCAAGTCTAACGGCATTTCAATTAAATTTATTAAATAGACTTCGTCAATATAGATTACATACTGATACACAATTAAGTGCTTTAAGTGATACGAAACTAAATGATATCAGAAAATGGCGATATTTGGTTTATTATATTGATTATAGACTACAAACTAGAAAAAGAAGACGATCACATTCTTAAAAAATGAATTAAAGACATTTGTGTAAAAGATACTAATGGAGATGGAAAAAGTTAAATTCTTATTTAAATTGATACCATCCGAAATTCAAGATAAATTACTATTAGATGAAGAAGCATTATATAGTACTACTGATCAAATGACGGGAAATCGAATTGCAAAAGAAATAAATAATTATATAGATTCAAATGGGACAATAACAGATGCGACGGCATGCATTGGTGGATCCGCATTAGCATTTGCACAAGTTTTTAAAAATATTAATGCCATAGAATTAAATAGAGAACGTTTTAAATATTTAGAACATAATATTAACCTTCTAAATTTGCAAAATGTGAAATGTATATATGGAGATTCGCTACAAATATGCAAAGAAATTGAACAAGATGTTATTTTCTTAGATTGTCCTTGGGGAGGTCCTTCTTATAAAGAAGCCACAAAAGTTATGTTATATTTATCTGAAATACCTCTATATGATATTATACGTTTACTAATAAAATCTACCAAGATTTTCTGTATAAAAGTGCCTACTAATTTTGACGAAGAGCTTTTTATAAAGAAAACATCAGATATTATAAAACTTGAAAAAAAAATAAAATTACGTAAAATGAATTTATTAATTTGTTTAGTCAATCGGTAAGCAACACGAGAATTTAAATTTAAAAAATAAAAATTTTTGTTTTTTTTCTATTGTATTTTCTGCTAATGAACTAAATTCATCTATCGTATATTTATCACTCATACTTTTATTACATGCGCCACATATGGGTTTTAAATTATCAATTGTATTTTTGCCACCTTTTGAAAAGGGTATATTATGACCTGCTTCAAAATTAAATGGAGTTATAATATTTTTACACCATTTAACAGTACATTTCGATTTAAAAACCTCACCATTATATTTAATCCATACTTGTTGTCTCAGTGCACTTGGTATATTTCTACGCATTTAATTTTATAAATATTTATAACTTTATATATTTTATGAATTTGCGAATATTGCGTTTATATTTATAATTTAAAATACGCATAATTATTTTTATATCATCTTTAGAGAATCCTTTTCCAAAATTATAAAAATACTCTGATGCTGAAGAATGCAGATCACTGTTTAATACCTTTACGACAAATTCCTCAAATATATTTGAAGAAGATGCAATAGAAAATATTTGCGAAATTATTCTTACAATAGCGACTTGTATCATCAAAGTAATTATATCAACAACAGAGAGTTTATCATTCACTTCGCGAAATTCTATAGGAATACTATTTTGCAGAACAAATGTTGTAATATCATAATTTTCTGGAAAATATACATTAGCATGTTCGTCATTTTCCATTAATATATCAGCTTCTTTTTGATTATTAGTCATACATATTCCTTTGATTTTATGTTTTTTAACATTGTCTATAAATATATCATATCTTAAATTATTTATGCGAATATGTGGCATACACAAATTTGTAATTTGACGAGAATTTTCAGTTATTTGTATTTCCGAAACAATCATATTTGGAGTTGATACCGGGATAGGCAACATTATTTATATTAATAAATATAAATATTTTATCAAATTTTTACCCCTGTTATTATATGAATATTCATTTCTTTATATTTTTCATCCTTGGCAATAATCCTCTCGCGCCATTCCACATACTGTTCTTTACTATCGAAATACATTTTTTCAACACCATTACCTGTCATATCAACTGGCATAACACGGAAATATTTCTTTTCATCTGGTGTTTCTTTTCTATCTTCTGTAATCATCCCGGTTGCAGTTATAGTTATAAAAGGCGATTTTTCTGTTTTTTTCTTCATTTTGTAGCTATATAATATTAATGCAAGATGTCTTTAAGTTTCGATAAAAGTATCTTTTTCTTGTCAAAAATTATATATTGTTTATTTTTTCTGTATGAACAACTCGAGAATAGTCTTTCTTATTTTTGATAAATTTGACTTTTTTGAAATATTTCCACTATAAAATAAAAAATTTTATTCAAGTGGTTGGCAGTAATAAATAAGTGCTTCACGTGCTGCGTTATTCTCCGCATCTCGTTTGGAATCTCCCTTTGAATTACCAATTACTACATTATATTTATTTTTTACACAATATGTAAAAATTTTGCGATTATTTTTAACATCAACAGATATTTCAAAAAACCTCGGCGCATCTTGAAGTGTATGTTGCATATACTTCGTAAGCATATCTTTGAAATTCGTTTTAATATTAATTAATTCCGCAAAATCAATATACTTTTCTATAATAGTAATAATCCATTTTTCTGCGATATAGTATCCTGCTCCTGTAAGAGGCATAAATTTTACACCAACAGATGCAGGTATCGATACATAATCTTCTTCATTTTGAAAATCCATTGCAATTGCACCAATAAATGCTTCAAATACATCTTCCATAATTTTATAATTATCTCTGCCACCACTTTCTTCGATTTGTTTCGAAATAATAATATATTTGCTAAAACCTATTTTCCCCGCTAAATATCCTAGCATTTTCCCATTTACAAGTTTTGTGCGAATACGTGAAAGAAATCCTTCGGGTTGATCTGGATATCTTTGATATAAATATGTAGAAACCGCAACACTCAATATAGAATCACCTAAGAATTCAAGTCTTTCATAACTCATTTCTTGCAAAGGTAAACAATCTGCTGGGCATTTTTCATTTCCTTTGTCAAAATCTGCATTTTTCATAGTACAATATGATCGATGAACTAGGGCATTTCTATATAAATTAATATTATTAAATGCTACATCATTGAGGCCATTTTCATTAAAAAGCGCTTTCAAATCATTTTGTTGTAATAGTATATTTTTCGAGTTATAAGGTAATTCATCGGTTTCTACTTCTTGTGTTTTATTATGTAAAGAAGTAAGTCGCGAATGCATATATATTTTTATATTTATAACCTTAACTAGATTTCATTTTTTCCAGTTCCAAAATTTACTAGCTATAGTTTTTTTTTTAGATTTCTGTTTTTCTTTTATCATTATGGATTTCTCTTTTTTTGAAAGATCATTTGCAATAACAGGAGTCTTACTATTTATCTGGATACTTGGGCGACAAGCGGGATAATAGTATTTATTATGAACTGCACCGCAATCTTTTCCAGTTTTTATATCTATCCATTTTTCATGGAACCATCTCTTGAGTGGCGAAATAGTGCTCTTTTTCTTTATTTCTTCTATATAAGCTGGTTTGCCTTTTTCGCGCATAACTCTTTTATATTCAGATACAACCATTCCACTCGCATATGCACTGGGCCACCTTACTACGCGAGCCTTTATTTTTGCAACAACTTTATCATATTCTTCTTGATCAGATATTATAGCCATTATAATAAATTTCTAAAAAAAATTGATTTTTCTTTAAATTCTCTTAAATATATGCATTTATTATATATTCTTACCTGCCATGTAAGGTTATATATAATAGAACCATATCACGATATTATAAGAGGGGATTCTAAAGGGTGAGCTCTACATAGGCACTACATTCCACGTAGTAATCCTATGGAATAAATAGCCTTTAGAGTCTAGCAGAAAGAAACGTATACACCGCTGCTATGATGGGAAGCCCAGTCCATACCTCGAAGGTAACAAAAACCGTAAGGTTTTGCAAAATTGAACAATCCATGTAAGTTCAATTTTGTTTTTATTTACTAAATATATCATTTCGGGTTGATATAAATTGTCTTAATTTAATAAAAGCAGAATCTATTCACAAGTTATCTAAACAAAATTTAATTAATTTGATTAGATGTGCAAGAAAAGAAAACAGAAAATTATCTAATATATTTATTAGATAAAATGTTTACAGATACTGTTAATAAGCAACCTATTCTTAAAGGTGCGAAAATTATACCGCGACAATCATCTAAAACCGCTGCGCGATGTTCTGAAGATTTCAAGAAGAAAATTGATGAACGTCGCGCTATTTTTGAAAAAACACGTAAAACTAATCTAAAAGAACTTCACAATAAACTTGTTATTATTTCTAAAGAAGAAATGAAACTTACTAAAGAAGTATTTAATGAAATAGTACCCCAAGATACTATTGATAAATTAAGAAATTTATTCGTTTCAAAAGAAATCGTCAATGTCAATGATGATTATTTTAATGAAGCCGTTTAATTGTATGGTATACCACCAGATTTGAGTAAATATAACCCAACTATAATTATAATTAATCCGATATATTGTCTATTCGTTTTTAATCGTTCGCCTAATATTATAAAGGCAGCAATTGACTCTATTATTGCCGATGTGCCATCCCACATTCCATTTACATATAATATATTCCCAGTTTGTAAGCATTTTATAAGAAAATATATTACAGCAACATATCCTATAATACCTAGAAATAAATCTTGTGGTAATGAATTACGTGCGTAATCTTTTAATTTGAAATCGCCGAAAATTTCAGCAAAAGATAAAAGAAATATATTTAATGTACTCATTTATATCTCAAAAATAAAAAAATACTAGTAATGTACAAATATCCAGCATTTAATTTTCATACATCTTCAATACATCTTTAATTACTGGATGACGAACTATGTCATTTGCGGTAAATTCGATTATTCCAAAATTCTCATTTTTGTCGTCTTTCTTAAGTCTATGTAGGAAGTCTTTTAAGCCATTGTCAAAATATCTGCGATCATGCTGTTGAATATCACCAGTAATTACCATTTTGCTATTTTCACCTATGCGAGTAAGCATCATTAACATTTGATTTGGTGTACTATTCTGCATTTCATCAGCCACTATAAATGCATTGTCGAAAGTTCGTCCACGCATAAATGCAAGTGGGCATATTTCAATTTGACCCTTTGCTATCATATTTTTAACAGTGGATGGAGTAATAAACTTATGGAAAACATCATAAATGGGAGTCATCCACGGCATCATTTTGTCTTCTAGAGTTCCTGGAAGAAAACCAATTTCTTCATCTGTAGAAACCGCTGGCCTTGTAATAATTAATTTTTCATATGTACCATTCAATAAATTTTTCATACCAACACAATTACATAAATAAGTTTTCGCGGAACCCGCTGGACCAGATGCAATTACGATGGGAGGATTCGGATTTTCTAACATAGAATAATAATTCTCTTGTGTTGGATTGCGAAGAGTAATCGATGGCATACGTGCGGCAGTATATGAGCGATGTGATATGGCTTCACTTTTAAAAGAAGAAAACACCGGCGAAGATCCTGGGAAAAAATTGTCGTCTTCGCTATCATCATACCAGTCCTTGTCGCGATTGCGTACTTTGCTATTCTTACCCATAGTAGTAATCTTCTTCCTAGTTATAACATTAGAGAACAAAAATGTACGCATAATACTACTAGTACTCATTTTTAGAAGCATATATTATAATACTATAAATCTTTATATAGATAAAAGATTTTATTATATTTCAGTGATTTTCTATATAAAACTTTGTGGTTTATATAAGTCAAGTCATATATGTCTTCATTGCCACCAATAATTGGTTTATTGGGACGTTCGAGGCGTGGAAAAGATACTATTGCAAATTATATAATTAATAAATATCCTATCTATAAAAATATTAAACTCGCGCGACCCATCAAGGATGCTGCTAAGTCTCTTTTTGATTTTTCAGATGAACAAGTTGAAAACGCACAAAAAGAAATCATCGATAAACGATGGAACATCTCTCCAAGAGATGCAATGGTATTTATCACTACATCACTTATGAATAAAATGGGATCAGATTTTTTTAGTAAAAGACTTTTTGATAATATATTACCAGACGATAAAGTTATAATATCGGATGTTAGATACGATAATGATATTACTGAGATTAGAAAGCGCAACGGTATCATAATTAAAGTTTTACGAGATATAGAACCATATCATCCATGGGAATCACATATAGACCATCATACATATGTGGATTATACAATAGAAAATAATGGATCATTGGACAATCTTTATAAACAAATTAATCAAATCTTATAAATGAAGGGACTTGCATAATAGTATTACGATTTATGTTTTTCTTAACCTTGTTTAAACCTGCTAATTTATTTTTAATTATTTCTTTTTGATAAGAAGCCATATGATCTTCTATTTCATCTATATGGGTTTCGATATATTCTAATACATGATTTCGAATAGTCCATCTAAAAAAATTTAATTGCCCGATAGTAGTTTCAATAGTTTTTAAGTTTGGTTCACTTTCTAAAATAAATGTGATCCGTTCGTGTCTGCGAAAAGGATCGAAAAACATTTTTGTATATGATTGTAATTCTGCGCGATATTTTAAATATAAATGAAATTTGCGCAGATTTAGATCAGAATTAGTATCTGGATATTTTTCTATTATTTCATTTTTGTTATCATCTATCCAAAATAAAATATCTGCGTTTTTTGCATAATGTGTTACAAACCAATCAAGTATTCTTAAAGATAATTTCGATTTACCATGAATTATATCATATAATATTTCACGAGATCTAGGATTTCTATTATAATAATTTGTTAGAGATGTCAATAATAGAGATTGACTAATATTTGACATATAACACTTATTTACTTTTCGTTCTTATTCCTTAAATAAGTGCGTTTACAAGAAAAGAAATTTATATTTTTTAGTACTGATTACAATAATCAGTGTTATTTCTAAAATATATAGAATACATTTGTGTAGAATATATATTTGCGAATCAAAAATTTGATTTTAAATAATAAATTGTTTTGTATCTCTCACTACAAATGGTGTTTCGGCACTTCTACCAGAAGACTGTCGCCGTCATCGATGAAATCGTCGCGCCGTTCAAGTACTTCACAGAACAAGAGTTCTGCGACAGCCTTTTCTTCACGCTGCTTTCCTTGATGCCGCTGCTTGCAGCGGGTGCCCTTAATCACAACGCCAAGATGACAAAGAGCCATTTTGGGCAGATGGTGTGTGTTATTATGCAACTCAGAAGATTCAAGGCTATATGGGAAACCTTTTGCAAGAATCTGAAACAGAAAGAGACATCGCTTGATATACTTTTCTGCGACATATCGTTATATATGATCATCGAATATCATCTGTATCAACTTGGCAAGTGAAGCATATTTGAAGCACGATCTTGACATTCCGGAATATTATCTGGCATCTCTCTGGACAATTTCTATCATCGGTGTTCCGATCACTTACTAAAAACGCAAAATACAAAAAACCGAAACGGTAACGTTTTGGTTTTGTAAAATAAATTCGATCATTTTAAATAATGATAGAAATCACAGCTATTACAGTAAATACTCAAAAATTAGAACCAGGTGAATATTATGATTATAAAGAAAATGATAATTGGATATTAATTAAAGATACTGAAACAAAAGTATTAAAAGAAAATGGCGAAGTTTTGTGTCATTATAAGCCTGCTGCAATTTCTAAAGAATTGTGTGATTTAGCAATCGAATCTTATTTAGATGCTGGTAAAATGATATCATCTAATCGCGGTGCTGCTGCTGGTATGAAACATAGAGAACGCGGTTTAAAAGTAAAATACGAATCTGGTAATAAAGCAAATTCAAATATAATAGGGTATATAGATAGCCCAAATCATAAGAAACCGTGTCGTTTAACTATGTATAGTAAGAAATATTTTGAGAAATATATAAAAGGATTACCATTTATAAATGAAATTAATAAATTATTTAAAGATACTCTTCCAGAAAAATATAATATTCAAAATGTAGCCACAAATTTATTTAAAATATCTGATACATCATTTAGCACAGTAACAGTAAATTATAATTTTAGAACAGCTCTGCATAAAGATGCAGGTGATTTTAAAGAAGGTTTTGGTAATATGGTAGTTTGCAAAACCGATGGATTTAAAGGCGGGCATTTACTTTTCCCAGAATATAAAATTGCAATAGAAATGAATAATGGAGACTATATTGCATTAGATGTACATGAATATCATTGCAATTCTTCATTTACTATTTCAAATAATGATGAGTTCCGGCTTTCATTTGTATGTTATCTACGCGAAAAAATGGCAAATTGTAATAAAATAAATGAAATACTTGAGAAACTACAAATAGATGGCAATCGAAATTGGAATACAGATATTATCTTTGATAAAATATTTAAATCAATTGGAGAAAATCTACCGGAAAAAATAAAACTAAATGATAATACAAGATGGTGGTCTATGTCAGCGGGAAGATTTGTATTAACATATAAAAATAAAAGATATGAATTATTGGATAAAATAGCTAATAAGACTATTCAGAATTTAATGTGTGCATGGGAATATGCTAATTCAATTTCAATAGTCGCCGCCAATCTCTAGTGGTCTACGTCCAGTTCCGACATCTGAAGGAGTGATAGTAGATTGCATCCAAGGAGATACATTAATTTGAGGATTAGCAGGTTCAGATCGGAGTTGTAAGTTAGCATTCTTTAAGCTAGAGCCTTGAGTATCTACGCCTACATGATATCCGGCAGTTAAGAAGTTTTGATCACTTACATCGCCCTGGCCAGATGGATTTAATTGAGCCCATCTGCTATTTGCTGCATCTTTTGGTAATAGATCAGTGGCTGTTAAACGATCACGGGGAAAGCAAGTTGCTGATCCGGATGCAACCATATTTGCTGGACCAACCACGCGTCCAAACATTTCATCACCTTGATCGGCATCAGATGGTTTGAAATCACCTACGCCATCTTGAGCAATTGCAGTATTTGGATTCGATATAGAAGCAATAGATTGATTTGCTATCATTGGATCTGGGAAAGCATTATTCTGAACAGATACGAAATTTTCAGTATTATAAATTTTCGCTCTATTATTTCCGGAAATAAATAAGAAAGATAATAGTACTATAATTATAAATATAGCAATTGGAACGTATACTTTGGTTGCCATCTATATTCTTATATAGATAAAATTTAAAAAATTCCATCATAATATTTAATAATTTTTATAGATAAATTATTTAGCATTTTATTCCATTCTGTATCCAGAATTTTATTTTTAGATTCTTCGAATTTATCATTGATTTCCATTTTAAATTCTTTTAATTTGCTAATTTTATTATGTAATTCATTACAATTATCATCAATATTTTTATTTAATATAATTAAATCATTTTCCCATTCACATTCTATATCTTTACGATCAAACCAATTTTCTAAATTTTCATCCAAGTTGTTAGTATTTATCATTAATTTTCGTATAATCCATCGTATTCCGCACTTTTTATGGAAAAAATATAGACCTTGAATTTCTATCTCTAAATTTAAATCTGTATTACTGAAATTAATATCATTTAATGAGTCTACTATATTATTATTATAAATAATCAATGCCTGTTCTGTATTTTCGTTTAATATTGATAAAGTATTATTTAATACATCTATAGAATTTCTATAAAACTTTTTAATATCTTCTAAAGATAATTCATTTTCAAACCAATTTTTATTATTATTTATTATAGTATCTAAGACAGTTTCTTCTAATTTGGTAATAATAGTATTAATATCATGGCTTTTATTATCAAACCATATTTTTAAAATACTGCCTTGATTTGATGGGATTCTTTGTAATGATACAAATTTAGCAGAATGTATTTTTAATCTATATGGTTTATTATCTTTAGTTGTTACTTTACCAACATATACGTGTTTTTTTTTCACGGGTTTTTCTATCTTTATATCAATTTCCATATTGTCTAAAAATAAGAAAGGGATTTCTCACTATTATAATAACGCATAATGAATGATAATACTATATTCAGTTTTTTTACATATATTTTAAAAAAAGAACTTGAAAAACCCGAATGGAATGAATATATATTAAAGCCTATATTATTAAGTTTATTACCATATATTCTTGGTGTAATTTGTCTAAATTTTTTTATGACTATTTTAGCAATAACTTTAGTTTTATATATAAATAAAAAATAATATTATGTTATTATATGGAAGGGGGCGATAATAATATGTTATCAAATGAAATTCTAGGTGGTGGCAAGAAGCGAAACCGTCGTAAGACTCATAAAAAAGGTGGCTTCGGATTAACAGGCGCGGTTTCAACAGGATTACTTCTTGCTGCGGAAGAACTTTACCGTGAATCTTTAAAGAAACACAATAAGAAACACGGTGGTTCTGATCAATTATCTTCCCATTTAGTAGATCAAAATCATTCCATGAATCTATTAGATAGTGAACAGTTACTTAATGGCGGCCGCAGACGTCATCGTCGAATGCATAAGAAAGGCGGCGATGCATCTAGTTTAAATGGTCATTTTTTAGAAAACCGAGATGGTGCTTTATTATCTGAAGCTTTTGATAATCTTCAAATCAAAGGTGGTAAAAAGGGTCGTGGCCGCCCTCGTCATTCCCGCTCTCATTCACATCATAGAGGTGGCGCACATGCTGATTTTGCTTTTGACCATGCAGATGCGCCGAATAATACAAATGAAAATGTATCTATGCCACCATCAATGTCACCATCAATGTCACCATCAATGTCACCATCAATGGCACCATCAATGTCACCATCAATGGCACCATCAATGGCAGCATCAATGGCACCATCAATGGCAGAACATACTGGTGGCCGCAGACGTCATCGTCGTGCTAGCAGCCCGAAACATAAATCTAAATCTATACCAATGTATATGTCACAACCAGTGCATAATATTTGGGGAGGAAATAATAAATTAAATGGAGGTCGTATACGCCGGAGCCGCAGCCATAGCCCTAAGGCTAAGTCTAGATCTAAACCTAAACATATGTCTATGTATTGGGGAGGAAATGATGAAAATCAGCAAGAAGGAGGTCGCAAGAAACGTCGTGGTCGCCCATGTAAACACAAAGGTGGTTCTTCTATGGAAGAACCGAATCCTCAATCTAATATGAACGGTGGTATGGGACAAATGCTAAATAATCTAGTAGGTCATTTATTCTAAGCCGTAATATCACATTGAGTAAAATGCATTAGCGCTTTCTTTTTATTTTTACGTAACCAGTTTTTTAATAATTGCTTACTTGTTGTATCATCTACCGAATCTATAGATTCAGTATATTTTGACCATAAATCCAAAAAACTCTTTAATGCAGTAGTATATTCGCGCGTTTCTTTATAATATCCTTTATGTACTGTAATAATTGCTTCAATAAATATCCATTCTTTATCATTCATTTTATAACCCATTGGTTTGTAGATACTTTCGATCTGGTAATAAGCAATACAAGACCGTTGTTTATTTTCTATATTTTCATTAATACGTTTATGCAACTTATATATAAACTCCGGTATTTCGGATATATTATGTGGTGGACCGCATTTTTTTAAATGCATTATTAAATTATTTCGACATTTAGGACAAGGCAAAATAATTCTTAATGAATCAAATAAAATATATATTTCATTGATCGTTTTAATATTAAATGATAATCGATGTAATATTATCCATCCGGATTCACCCCATATATTCGGATTAATTGCTCTAATTACTCCCATACCTGTAAATCATACCGAAATATTTTGTATTTAACCAGATATGTGATTTAGATTCTTTTTCTCTTATTGTTATCTCTTCTTTTGACAATTCATTTAGAATATACCATGCGCGCAATGTTGCATTTTCATCAGATTCTTGTGGCGCTTTTCTGAATTTATGCATATAACCATTATATCTAATTACTACATATTCAATCATTGGCAAAAATATCATATTTATCTTTAATACTTTCATTTTTTATTTGCGTATTCTTTAAACTGATTTAATCCTGATTATTATGATAATGAAACATATTCTCGAAGAAAAAGATAAAGCCAATGCATTATTAGATAATGCTACTGCACTTGATACTATTCATAACAAGTTGTCATGGGAATATAATGAAAATAAGAAGGTAGATATTATTGATTCATTATGGGAAGATTCTGGTCTAGAAAGTTGGATAAAAGCGCAACCGCGAACATACGGGGGTTCTATGTATATTTGGGATATTGTAAAAAGACCTACATATGATATAGAATTATTACAAAAAAGACAATCTGCAATCGATACATTACCCACAACAGTTGATACAGATTTAAAACTGCTCGCTACATTTGAAAAAGATGTAGCATGGTTATTCACATTACCTCCATTAAAAGAGGCTTATCCTATAAATATATTATTTCCGATGGTACCTGTATTAAATTCGATCAATAAATTTCCATATTTCTTAACATTGTTTCATATATATCGTATATCTATTATGCCTTGGTTTAATCTCTTATCACCTATAATGACTATTTTATCACCTTGGTTTTATTTAAAAAAACTAAAAATCGAAATGAGTCTTAAATCGTATTTATCTATAATGTGGAAAGGTGTATTACTTGGTCTATCAGGATTTGGTGGTAAGAAAAAGTTTTCAAGGATTGTAAGTATAATTATATATATTGCACTTTATATTTATGGTATAATACAGTCATTTGAAATGGCATCAATGTTATATACTATACGAAACAATTTGAATGAAAAAATGGAAAATATTAGAAGATTTATTTCTATCGGACAGAATTTAATACGCTCAATTCCTGAAGAAAGTATAAAAGCATATTCGCATAATTATACAACACGTAAAGAACTCATTTTACCGTCTGGATTAGCAGGATTATATAGTATTATGACTGAAAAACCACTTCAAGGTACGTTATTGTCTATAATGAGAGGAGTATATGCTATAGATGTATGTTCTGTTATCAATAGATTAAGACATACCAGACAATGTTGTGTAGTATCATATAATAGTAATAGATCTACAAAAATGTGGAATATGGGCCATATAATTTTACAAGATACACAAGTTAAAAATCCGGTGTCTTTGACTCATAGTTTAATAATAACAGGTCCAAATGCTGCCGGTAAATCTACATATGTACGTGGTATATGTACTAATTATATTTTAGCGCAAACTTTTGGGATTGCTTCAGCATTAAAAGCTAATATAAATCCAGTACATGCAATAGGATCATTTATTAGAATATCTGATGAATTAGGAAAACTCAGTTTATTTGAAGCAGAAGCAAAGAGATGTGCTGAATTAATTAAACAAGCTGAAGAAATTTCTCGTTCAGGGAAGACGGCAATTTATTTCTTAGATGAACCAATGCATTCTACACCGCCGATAGAAGGTACAGCCACATCTATTGCAGTAATAGAACATATAGGAAATCTCCCGGGTATAAAATTATTAGTAACAACACATTACCACGATATTATAAAATTAGGTGACGACAAATTATTCAAAAATATTTCTGTAGAAGCAAATATTATAGAAAACGATATTGTAAATTGTAGCTACAAATATAATTTTCCGTATAAAATAAAATCAGGACATTCTAGACAGTGCATTGCCTTAGAACTTCTATCTGATAAAAATTTACCTAAAAAAATAATTAAGCGTGCGATTGAAGTTAAAAACAAAATATATCCAATAATCTTAAACTAAAATGTTAGCTGATTCTTCTTTACTTCTTCAAATGCAATTAGCTTTAATTGGTATTGTTCTTGTAACAGGACTATTTTATTTATGGAGATCAATTTGCCGTATCGAAGATAAAGTTACTCGTTTGGCTGTAAAAATTAATAATAATAGCGGTAGATGTGGATTCTGTCCATGCCCTTGTCCCGTCCCTAACCCAAATAAAGGATCCGGTTTGCTATCTGAACATAGCAGAGATGATTTTAGACTTAATCCTATTAATTTCGCAGATGCAAATTTACAAGCACAAGAAATTATGAAAGAAGTATTCGGTGAAGATGATGAAGTTTTATCTGTAAAAATACCTAACACAAATGTAATTGTAGAACATAATCAACAACTAGAAGAGAGCGCGAAGCAAGCGGAGCAAGCGAAGCAAGCGGAGCAAGCGAAGCAAGCGGAGCAAGCGAAGCAAGCGGAGCAAGCGAAGCAAGCGAAGCAAGCGGAGCAAGCGGAGCAAGAAGTAGTATCTGAAGCTGATACTGAAACAAACCCTTTATCTAAAAATAAATTAAATAAAATGAATCCAGAAGATCTAAAGAACTTATGTCTTCAACGAGGGTTATCAGGTGAAGGTTCCAAGAAAGTATTAATAGATCGTTTATTAGGAATTACTCGTGATTAATTTTATCACTTTATATTTTAGAAGATGACTTCCTGTACTAGCTGTGAAGCTAAAAATCCACTATCTGAATGTCCAAATTATATGGAAGATGGTCGTATATTTACTGATTATCGCCCAAGATGCGCTGTAAATGCTGAATTATTTAATATGGTTGAACAAGCGAATATGGTTCATTCATCATATGAAGCTCGTATGTATTTACAACAAAATGCTAATAAAATTATGGAAATTGAAAAAAATAAAGCCATTAACCGTGGCGCACCTTGTGTACCTTGTAATGCTGCTACACCTTCTACTATGCTTCCAGAAAGATACATCGTAAGATGCAATGGTGTATCTTGTGAAAGACACGAAGTAAATCAAATGGGCATAGGAGATGGTCGCGATTTTTCTAATTAAAATATATCAATTATATAGCAATGGAATTTAAAAATGAATATGTATCTGGTAAAGCTAATATAAATTTTAATACACAAACTGTTTATTTGCAAGGTATGGTTCCAAATTTTGCAAAATATGCAAAAGTTGCTATTATTGCAGCAAGACCCCCGGATCGTATGACATCATATGCTGGATCGGGATTACCATTTCCTTGTTCACAAGTTGCATTTGATAATAGTCCAAATAATACTCTTGTTGATAAATCTGGGACTTTTAATATTATATTTAAATATCCTAATTCATATTATGCACCGGATATGCTTACAAAAATACCACCTGCAGTTTATTTTGTGTTCTATAAATCACAAACTGAAGAATCTTTCGCATCTCGAATAGATTTATATGATAATTTACCAGTAAGATCTCTCGTATATAGAGCGAACTTCTATAAAGGACCAGGGTTTTATAGTGCAAAAGAACCATTAATCGGTATCCGCAGCGCAGAAGATACAATGCGAATGCTTGCAAAATATAAGAGCCTCTATGATATAGCTTAAGTGGACCTCTATGATATAAATTTTCAAATTTTTAATTATAAAAATTTGAAAATTTGAAATTCATTATTTTTAATTGTATTATACATAAAAAGATAACCCACCGGAGAGAGCTCTACTCAGCGATACATTAACGCGATTATCAAGAGCCGGTTAAAAATTGTTGCCCACGCGATGATCATTTCACATTAGAAATGCTAGCGGTGAGTCAGCGGCAATGGGTTAGGGATGCATAGATAAGGAAACTCCAGCATCGCCGGGATGAGCCACGGGCCCTCTTTTTTGGATTTTTATTTACCAATATTTTCTTCTGTAATACAACTTGTTTTTGCATAAGTATCCGGAAAATATGTATGATATTGTCCATCGTCGGCTAAAAATGATTCACGTTGTAGCCTTTTACTATATTTAAATATAGAACGCGAAACTTCTCCTTCTTTACTATGTAACATTACTAATATAGATTGTAGCGGCGCATCACCCCATCTATAATAAAATATAGAACCGTTTTTATCGACTGCTTCAATATCTCTCTTAACTTCTTCGCGTTTCCAGAAATCTGTTTTTGTAATGAAAAAATTGTTATAATACATAATAGGCATCTTAATTTTTATTTTTTCTTCAATTTTCGGCATTTTATCTACAGAATGTGTTATTGATAAAAGAGTCCGAAATGGGTGTATAGAGACACTACGCGAAGGTATTTCTTGTTCTACAAACATTTGTCCAATTTCTTTGCTTTTATTTGGATGTAATATATCAAAAAATTCTTTCATACCATAACAGCATATACCACAATCTAAATGCAATAAATTCGAGGTATATACAAGATTCTTATTCTGCATCCATTTGAATAAATCCGGAACAGGTTCTTCTATGAAAGAATCATCATCTATTCGCATTATATAATCATATCCATCTGCATATTTTATCATATGTACTATCCACCATCTACACATCATACGATATTTTGCATTACGCCAATATGGCGTTGGTTTTGTGGCTATACATCTTTTCATTTTATTTTCATCGATATGCGCAGGTAAAGTAAAATCATCGGCATCAACTGCCTTAAAACTTACACAAGATCTGCAACTTCCTCTTACACTTGTAATAATTTCTCTTTGTGATTTTTCATCAAAATCGCCTTCATGAAATATAATTACAGGATATTTATGTTCACTATTAAAATTTTTGAACAAAAAATATAAAGATGTTTTTAAATACGTTCTACGTACATCAGTATTCTGACTTAAAATAAATATTGCTGCGTTCATTAATAATTTATTCTTTAAATTCTTAAATACTTGTATTTGTATTAAGGATTAAAGTTTTTAGTAAAATAAAAATGAGGATTATCGCGTTGCAATCAGTTTTTGTATTTAGACCAGGCAAGAAAATAGATTCTGTAAAAATATGTAAGAAATGCAAATTCTACGAAGCCACAAATGAACGCTGTAAGTTATTTGGAAATCTAGATGTTGTAACAGGCAAAGTTGAATATAACTATGCATCATTTGAAAGACGCGAAGGGGGTGAATGTGGACCTGAGGCAAAATATTGGAATAGTAATATTGATAATATTATAGTTAGCGACCAATTGCTGTTAAAAAACTAGATAAGAACGAGGTATCTATTTTCAGAGGTGGAACAGAAGGCTGTGGTTGCGTTATGGTGACTTTATTTTCTGAATTAGAATTTGCGTTTTCATATGATTGTTTTGCTAATTTTTGATATGTATTATCAAATGAAGAACGTTGTTTATGTTCTTGTTGTTCTTTTTCTAAAGCTTTTATCTCAGCTTGTAAATTTGCATAATCTTTTGCAGTAGGGCTTGCTTGCGCAGGTGTAGCAGGTGTAGCAGGTGTAGCAGGTGTAGCAGGTGTAGCAGGCGCCGCTGGCTTTTGGCCTAAAGTTGGATCTATAATAGTACCAATTCCAGTATTGTTTGGATTAATATTAGATAATGCAGCCTCTGCTATTGTATTTGGTGATGGAATATCTGCTATGGCTTTTTTTATTTTTAAAACATCACATTTTTGTAGTTGATCTGGTGTTATATTTGTTTTACCATTTGGATTATTTATTTGCCAATCAGATAATTTATAAGGTTGATGTAAATCATTTGAATTACCCAATTCTGTAGCCGATAAACTACATAACGCTAAATTTGCATTACAATTTCGTAAATTGTCTTGCAAATTAGATATTGCACCATTCCCATTTCCTATTGCAAGTTGCAATCTATCATATGCAGTCATCGCAGTGGCTAATTGCGCATTTGTAGCAGATTGCCCGGTATATTCATACATAAAATATGTATTTAAATTTGAGATATCACTTTGTGATAATGCGCCAGTATAATAAGCAAATGCGATTAAATTTATATCTAAACTCTGAGCAGAGTTTATTAACATTGGACTATATCCCAATTTAATTAAATTATTTACAGGTACTAAATCACTAGTTTCATTTGAAACAGATCCAATATAAAATATAGCAATTGGCGAAGTCACATTAGTATTATCAAAAACGAGTGTGTATAAAGTCGCATTATGACCAGATAATAATGTATCAATTGGAATTGCCCAATTATATTTAGTAGCAGCATCACCCAAGATTAGTTGCACATTTATATTTACTGCATCATTTAATATTGGAGATAGAATTAATTTTACAGTATTTGGAGTTTCAGCAAATGCTTCATATAAAGGTGCTGGGTGTATTAAGCTTAATGAATTAAATTTTGCATAAAATGCGATTGTAAAGCTACTTAAAATATCTGTTGTATTCGATGGCTCAATTAATAAAATCGAAGAAGGACCTGTTAATGTATTATTTAATAAAGGAAGGCCAGATGGAATACCTGATGAACTCGCGCCAACTGCAGATGCATAATTATATGTCAAATATTTGGTATTATCAGTCTGCATACACCATTGATTTGTTGCTTGTGTCATTGCATTTTGATTATTTCCGAAAGTATTATTACTGTATATTCCCGGAGTACTAGACATATTAAATAGATGCATATAGAGCAATAAATTATTATTTGGCATTCTAGGTGTATTTAATGCAGGGCTCACTGCCACTCCTTCTTGCCTTGCTGTACTTGAACTTGAGCTTGAGCTTGCAGAACCGCTTCCATCAAATAATTCAACACCAGTATCTTTTACAAATGTTGCATTATAATATAATATGATAACAACTAATATACCAAATAATACAAAAAACCAATATACATTATCTTTTTCCATCTAAATTGATATAAGAAATAGATTTTAAATAAATAAAAATGAGCAAAATTGAAACTTTGAGTAATGTTGATTCATTATCAGATCCAGAACGTCTTGAAGATTTAATTAATACTGAACCGTTATATCATGTACTTGCAGAATTTTTTCAAACATCTGATAATAGAAATGTATCTACTGTATTAAATGATATATGCAATGAATTAAAGCTAATCCGCTTGGCATTAACAAAGTAATATAACTACACTGCATTAATTTCTTCTTTAGTTATTATTCCATTTCGCACTTTATCCCATAGATTCACCGGTAATTTTATATTGCGTTTTTTTTCAATTAGATATAAACCATATTGACCAATATTAATACTTCTATTTGTACCTTTTATTGTAATAGGGAGTGATATAATAAAAGTAATATCTTCCTGTGTTATATCTTTAATTTCTAATTTCTTCCATTCCAAATATGACTTTAGATTATAAAATTTTTTATTATGAAAAATTGCAGCACCATATTTAGTATTTACGATATTACAAGAAATATCAGGAAATTCTTTAATTATATTCGATGAAGATGATATAATATCTGGAACTGACTCTTTAAATTTACTATAAAATTCATTTAAAATTATTACTTTTTCTTTTTTATTATTTGCGATATCATCGAGATTATTCTCCATTTCACTTGTAAATTTTGGATCAATGATATATGGTACTTTTAGTTTCAAATAATTTATTACTTTAATACCCAATTCTGTAGGAATCATTCGATCTGTTTCGTTCCCACCTATATGTATTTCTTTTATTTCTTCATCAATTATTTTTTTTTTCAAATCTATTTCATAATTTTTTGAAGATAATATTGTTTGAGGATTCTGTCCAAGTTTTATATAACCTTTTTCCTGTATTTTATCTATAATACTCGCATATGTTGATGGACGTCCAATATTCTCTTTTTCTAAAGTTTTAATTAGTGATGATTCATTATATAATGAATTTGCACGTGTCGCTTCTACGATTGCATTAAATTTAACAGCAATAGGTATATTATTAGATGAACACATATCAATTTCCTGTCTTAATTCTATTTCAGGGCTATATATCTTTAAAAATCCTTTGTCTTTTAAAACAGATATTTTATCTAAGAATATATATTTCTTACCAATTATTTTTATATATATATCAGTATATATTGCCGGAGTCATTTGTGATGCAACTGTACGTCGCCAAATTAAATCATATATTTTTTTATCATTATTTGATATTCCGAGCGATTCAATATCATTCTTATTAATATCAGTAGGATGTATGGCTTCATGTGCACCTTCGCCAAAATTAGAGGAAGCCGCGATCTCGGATCCAGACATACTAAGATAATTATGAATTGCAGTTCGGCAATCTTCAGATAAATTCATAGAATCTGTTCGCATATATGTTATTAATCCAAGTTCATATAGATTTTGAGCAATTATCATAGTTTTTTTCGCAGAAATATGGTATCTTTTATAAACTTCTTGTTGTAAACTTGAAGTAATAAATGGCATCGGGGGATTTTTTTTGCTTTGTTTTTTCTCAATAAATATTGACCATTCTTCTATATCTTTAAGCTCTAGTAGAATAGTCCTTACTTCTTCTTCTGTGCTTATGCGATATTCTCTTTCAAGTTTCGCGTTTATAGTAAAATTATCAGATAAAATAAACGTACCATATATATTCCAATAAAGTTCAGCAATATGATTCTTTATGTCTTCTGATCTTTGAACTATGATATTTAATGCAGCACTCTGAACCCGACCAGCGCTTAATTTAGATTGTGAAAATTCCTGCCAAAGTAGTGGACTCAATTTATACCCCACAATACGGTCTAAAATGCGGCGAGTCTCTTGTGCATTTACCATTTGCATATTTATATCACCTGGATTTAAGAATGCAGTTTTTAAAGCACTTTTTGTAATTTCATTAAATGTAACACGATGATAGTCATTTCTTGTTAACTTTAAAATATTTCGCAAATGGAAAGATATTGCATGTCCTTCCATATCAAGATCGCTACAAAGATATATTTTATCGGATTCTTTAGCCGCTTTACGGAGTTTAGCCACAATTTCTTTTTTATTTTCATATGTTACTTCCCATGTATCAGTATTAATACCTAGTTTTTTAAGAGGTAAATCACATATATGACCACAACAAGCAATAACATTAAATATATATTTATTACATAATTCTTCAATAGAATTTAAATATTTACATATGGTCTTGGCTTTTGTGGGAGATTCTACTATTACTAATGCAGATCTTCTTATCATTATAATAACAGTTTAATAAAAATAATATCATTTTTTATATCTCTAAATTCATAGAAACATTAGGTTTTTTACGATTGAGAGACTGTTTAATTACTGAAGGTCTTTCACTATCAAATAATTTCTTTATGATTTCAGATACATTAACCATAGTATCACCTAATTTCTCTAATTCACTGCGAATATTTTTAAGTTTAAGTGGTATTTTTACTGTACGCACATTTGATTTTATAATACCTTGTGCTGTATTTAAATTATTATAACCATATTTAATCATAAATTCTTGTATTTTAATAGATAAAGCTTTTTGATGTATTTTGCGTTCTCTTATTGCTATGTTTAATTTTTGAACCTGTTCATCTAATTTTATCCATTCGGAAACTTGTTGTTTAAATGTCTCTAATGCTTCTTCATCTGGTATTTCTTTCTCTTGGAAAGCTGATTCTTCATATAAAGGTTCTGCCATATATTATAAAATTCTCTAAATCTTTAAGTAAAATCTTAATGCATTTGTTTTAATGCTAGATCACGTTCCATTTTATATGCGTCTAAATCAATTTCTTTTCTCTTTCTGGTTGATTCTTCTTGGAACTTATCTTTCTCATTTTCTTCTTTAGGTGAAAATTTTTCATCAATTAATGTCCAATTATATATTCTATCATCTAATGATTCTTGTTGATCAAATTTATAACTATCTATTATAGAAAATGAATCTGAATATCCTGAACCAATTGAAAATGCATGTGGTTCTCCGGGAACTTCATTCGTATTTATAGCGATACTATTATTTTTTTCAATAGAAGGAGGTTGCTGTATCATCAATTTACCTCTGCCTGGCAATAATAAATAATCAAATACTTCTTTGCCAAATAATAAGTCTTTTTGAGGTAATAACATTAATGCAGGTACTTGTGTTATTTGTGTTGGAATTTTACCATATTGACTTTTAATATTTTCTATGCAAGATAGTTTTACAATATTATTTGTATCGTGTCTTTTAATAGTTTCTAATAACATTCTACAATGTCCGCAATAATCGCTGTAAAATAGTATCATACTTACAATTTGTTATGGATTAGTTTTAAGTAATATATACGCAAAAAAATGATTTTTTTATATAAAAACAAAAATAATTATATATAGAATGGCAAAGTCATTTTTTAGAAATATATATAAATCCGGTAATTCAGATCCAATAAATTATTTCAGTGTCGAAATTTATGATGTTGATATTTCTATTATAAATTCATTAAAGCGAATAATACAATCGAATATCAAAATACCTGGATTCTTGGGCGAAGATCATCCGTCAGTTACTATTGTTGAAAATAATGGACCTTTGCATAATGAAATTATAACACACCGTATTGGTTTAATTCCAATACATTTCAATGAAAATGAAGTTGAAAACTTTGATAGCGATGATTATTCATTCGAATTAAATGTAACAAATGATACTACCACTATGTTAAATGTAACAACAGAATCATTTCAAGTATCAAAAAAAGATACGGCTCTTTCAAAAAAAGAAATTCAGAGATTGTTTCCTCCTAATCCTTATACCAATCATTTTATATTAATTACACGTCTTCGCCCTAATGAAATTTTGCATTTTAAAGCAACAGCAATATTGAATGATGCTATATATCACGCTGGATTTTCATCTGTATCATTGTGTGCATTTCATTATATACAAGATCCTAAACTTGTGGCTAAATTACCAGATAATGCAACAATTTTAGATAAAGAAAGAGCATATTTTAGGAACGAATATGGTGATCCAACTGCTGTTAAATTTGAGTTGGAAATTGAATGTGGATTAACTGCAAAATATTTAATTTCAAAAGCACTTGAAATACTAATGTCAAAACTTGATAAAATTCTAAATGAAATAATCGCACAAACATCAGAATATATTAAAATTGAAGTTCCAGAATCGAATAATGGATATTTATTCATTTTTAATGATGAAAATGATACTTTGGGAAATTTCTTGCAATCTAGTATGCATAATTATTATATCCGTTCAAAAAATATGACTAGTCAAAATAAGACATTATCATATGTTGGTTATGTATGCCCACATCCCCTCGATACAACAATGCATTTAAACTTTGTAATTAAAAATAAAATTATAAAATCGGATAGTACTGATACAGATACAGAGTATACTTATTCAAATAATAAAGCTGAATATATTGAAGTTCTATCAGAACAATGTAGAAGATCCTTAAGTTATCTACAAGAAATTAAAACTCAATGGTTACTTTCTCTATAATAATTAGATTTATAAATAATAATGGAGGAAGAATATTTAATATTCGAAGATGAACCTCTTGATGAGATAGAAATTCGCGAATATGTTACTCTTGAGCAAATGTTACTTGATAATCCGCGATTTGTGGCATTTACTGAAGATGAATTATATATACATTTTAATAGTCTTTTTGGAAATAATAACAAAACAAAAGGATTTGTAAAATTACATAAATCTATAATTGATTATAAACCATATCCGTTGTCATCAACTTATACCTTACCTAAATTAGACATATTTCGCGGAGATTACGAAGATATTGATGATTATTTTGAAGCGCGTGATAGAGCCAAAAATTCAACTAATTATTCTATACAACGACAAAAATATATAGAACTTAGCTTACCTTATGTATGGGAAAAAGATACTAATGAGTTTTCTTTTGTTCCACAAGAAGGTATTATATTTGATTTAAATAATACTATTAAACATGATCAAGGAAAACTTTTGGATTTTGATAATAAAGAAAATATATCATTTATAGGTTCTCGATGGGTTGTACCAAAATATACTTCTGAAAACTATTTGTCTGAAGAATATTCTGATGACCTTAAATATAAATTAATTAATTGGAATAATGATTCTTTATTAAATTATGATGATTGGGTGAAAAAATATGTATTGCCATCATTATCTCAAGTAATAACAAAAACTATAAAATATATTACTGATTTACACGAACTTAAAGCATTGCTATTTAGATATTCTTATATATTTGATGACTTAACTGATGATCAATTAGATATTCTTGTAAGACATTTAGAATCAATTATTGAAAATGTAGATGATCGTAAAAACAAAGAAAACCAAAATAGTCATAAATATCACGCATATGCTCTTAAAAATATAGATTATTGGGAAGCAATTAAAGAAAATAATAAACGATTACTTCCATTAACTAAAGAAGAAAACAAAAAAATCGTAGAAGAGCGTGTTGCAAATTATATAACTAGTATAAAAAATACAGATAAATTAGAAATTAAAGAACCCATAGTTCCTTATAAATTAGCACAAAAAATAGAAGCAAATGAATTATCTATAAATGATGTATCTAAAATAATAAAAAGCAAAATTACAGAAGTTCATCAATTACTTGCAGAGAAATTGTTTATTAATATTACGGCTTTTAATGTTCCGGATGAAGAATCAATAGTTAAAGAGAAAAATCTATATAAACTTATTGATAAATCGATAATAAATAACGACAAGACTGTTTTTATTACTAAATGGGTTGATTTATCAGAAATAAAAGTAGGAAATGACACTTCCAAATATGATGGTTCTCCACTTAATAATCTAAACACTATATTTGAAGAAACCAGTAAGACTTATTTGAAAATATCCGATGCAGTTGGAGATCAAGAAGATATTGATGTTAGAATTGCGGATACTGACGAAGAATTAAATTCAGACATTAACATTCCTGATGATATTCGTGGCGTTTATGAGAAAATTATTAAAATTAAAAATATTAGCGGTTTACCTCTTGAAATTGAAGATTTATATGAACAACATAAAGACTACATAAATCAGAGATCTAGATTTGATAAAATAAAAACATTATTGCCAGAAATACCAGATATAATAATTAAGCGAATTTGTAGCTATAAATTAGAAGATGCAATTGAATATATCAAAGATTTAGCGAATATTAAAATATCTGAAGAATTACAAAAAATATATCCACCAATATTTAATGATTGGAAGAAAGATTCCAAGCAAAATTTAAAAGTCGCTTTAACTATTTGGTGGCTTAATTTATTGGAATCATCTATTAATAAACAATTAAATTTTTCTATACTTCGTGGAGTAATAGAATATATTAATAACTGGTCTCCTTATGGGCCCCCTGTTGAAGACACAAAAGAACATGGAATATTACAATATTTATCTGCAGTTGCTTCTGATGTATCGGGAATATCAATTGATACTCTGCGAAAAGATATGTCACATATAGCTACAAATCTTTTTCAAGGTAAAATAGATTTATTAAAAGAAAAATGGGCATCAAGTAAGAGACCAAAAGATAAATCAAAAAAAATTCGTGATATTATTGCAGAAACTATCAGGGCAATTAAAGCTAAAGAGTCTGTGAATGTTTTAGGCAATTTCGTAGAATCATATATTTATTTACCTACATTATTACCTAATGCAAAAATTAAGAAATTAGGCACTTGGGGATATGGATGCTGTTTATTAATAATTGGAAACCAATATAGTGCAGATATTGACTGGAAAGACGAACTTAAACCATTATGGAGATTAAAAGAATTATTGGCAAAAGACAGATGGTTGACAATAAAAAGACCTACATATAGACGATTTATTCCAAATATTGATTCTGAAAAAGAAACATCTAAAGATAACGTAGTTGTAAAACCAGATATTAAAATAACTGAAGATGATAAATATAAATTATTACCAAATGATTATTGGTTATCTAGTGCACAAATTAGCAAATTAACAGAGGATTATGATGGAAGCCTATATGCTACTACATTTTTAAATAATACAATAGATAGACTTTATGGTAATTTAAGTACTAAGAAAAAAGATGCAATTACAAAAGCAATTAATGATAATAAATCTGAATTAAATATATTGAATATAATTTCTTATGTGGCTACAAATCTTCAGCAAAATAGACAACAGGAATCAGTTATGGAAATTATAAAAAGCATTAAAGATGTATTATCAAAAATAAAAAATACAAGTCATCCTATATATATATATGCACTTGCGTGTGTTCTTGCACTACCTGGAAAAGTTAATAATATATTTAATTTTATATTACCTTCAAATATATCAAGTACTGTCATGGAAACTATTGCAAATAATAATTATAACTATATTATTGAATATGCGAAATCTAATAGTATGATGACAGTAACTGAAATACAAAATTATATTACAAAGATGCGTGAAATAGAAAAGAATATAAAATTAGAATATCAAGATGAATTATCAAATGATGATCGCAGATTATTAAAAGATATGAAGCGTTTTGGTCTTAAAGTCGATATGTCTGATGCTAATAATATGAATAATCCTACTCAAAATGAAGATGATCAAGGCGAAGCAGATTTTATGCAGATGAATACAGATTATGACAGGGATGATGATGAATTGTAGAAATTATATAATATAATCCGAAAAATTCAAGATATCCTCATCGTCATCCTCCCAATAATAACGCACTCCCAGTTGATAGATTTTTATATAGTTTACGCATGATGTGACTGCGAAAAATTTTTATAGTACTGATTTTGGTATTAGTTATCCGGTATGTATAAAATATAATAATTAGTATTATTTTTATAATGCTGTCCCGTATACTGGTATTACTAGGGGGCAATAAGAATAAACATTTGTATAATAAAAAACTATATACACTTAGAACCACTGAACGTGGTGGAAAATATATTGTAGTTGCCAAGAAAAAATCTATATCTAAATTTGTATTTTTTTTATGTGAAAATTAAAAAATTTGATTTTTGCTTTTAATTTTAAATTTAAACACGCGCAGAGATGCCGACTGCCGCCGAAAAGGCGATGGATGCGTTCCCGAATGCGTTTCTGCTGTGCTTCACGCGCAGCAATGCGTACCGTGACAGCCCTGGGGCCTACAAGGGCCAGAACAAGAGTCGCGCGTTTGATTCATTGATGGGCGACAACGATATCAAGATGGTCCTTGTGCACCAGGACGGCGAGTTCTACAGGATCCTGGGGCGCTGCGTCAACCGCGCGTACAACGATGATGTGCGCGCGACAGGCCACATCCCGACGTGTGTATTCTCCCTTTCTGCCGACCACGGGCTAGTAACACAGGTGCCCCCGACACGTGTGCGCGAAGAACGCCACTGCTGGCGGGAGAAGTTCCTGCGCGATCACAACCTGCGCAAGGTCAGTGGTGGGATCGGCAACGGGATTATGCTGGTGGTGCCGACCAACTAAAAAGAAAAAAACAAAAATAGACAAAAATCAAGAACTTTTGTCTATTTTAAGCTTTGAAAGGGGTATTTTTTATTTTCGAAAATCACATAATGTTTATCTTTTTCTATATGAATAGTACGAATATATTTTTTATTATTTTTTATAAATTTAATTTTTCTAGATCCACCAAAATGTTTCCCATTTTCAAAATTAGAATAAGGATCATCAGTTTTGTCTTTTATTGATTCCGGTAACCCTCTTCTATTACGAAAACTTGTATGGGATCTGCTATATGGCAATCCGGCATTTTCAATACTTAATTGTATTTCCCTTTCTCTAATTTCCCTTTCTCTATTTATGTTCAAGGCACGATTATAGGCGGCGTTCGGCTTTAATATCCTTAGCAGCTTTTACGGCAGATCCTTGTGGCGGCATATATAATATATTAACAAAATTTAAAAGCAAAACAATTATTAATAATAATTCCACAATGCATTAGTGCATTATTTATACTTTCATTACCAATTACCTTTGATGCATAAATACCAAAACCGATAATATAAAATACTATATGCAATAGCACAAACCACCATTGATTAGTATAGATAATAGGAATATAATGCAATAAAAATATCCAACTATATCCAATAGATATCATCATATTATTTGCTTCTGTTTTTGATTGTTCAATTTTTTCAATAATGAGTAAGGTGAATAAAATAAATATATTTAAAGTAATCGATTTTAGAGCCCAAGGTACTTCATGGCTTAAAGCGATATGCATTATTATGTGTGAAATATAGATCATAATTATATCTTTTTTATGATTTTCCAAGTTTTGTTCTTTTGTCGATAAATAATGTTCTGCATGATATTTAATTGAGTAAGGTGCATGTAATAAAATATGAAGAAATATTAATAGATGTGAAAATTTCAGCTTTTCGCCTCTTAATTTTAGTAAAGAAAACAGCAATATCGCAATACTTGTATATGCGCTTGCCGTATCTTTGTGGAAATATGATAGATCTTGTAAAGTTTTGTATACCATTCTAAAATAGCTTAAAGACAATACTGATTATAATTTCTAAAATGATTCCGCGGTGTATTTTTCAAACTTGGAAATCAAAAACAGTAATTCCCCGAAATATGGCATATTGGCAAACTACCTGGGAAAAACATAATCCAGATTATAAAATGATACTTTGGGATGATACAGATAATCGCAATTTTATACGAGATAATTATCCGTGGTTTCTTGAAAAATATGACGGCTATGATGTTATGATTAAACGCGCTGATGCAATTAGATATTTTTATTTATATCATTATGGTGGAATATATGTTGATATGGATTTTGAATGTATAAAGAGTTTTGATGATATTGTAAATATGGAAAATACTTATGATGTTATATTTGGTAGAATGGGAGAACCCGAAAAATATGATCACGAACATAATATACCAAATGCAATTATGATATCTAAACCGAGAGAATCCTTTTGGATATTTGTATTTTATAATTTACTTATTGCGCCAAATCAATATGGTAAACCAGAATATTGTACAGGGCCCGTAATTTTGAAAAATGCTGTTCTTATGTATAATGAAATGCTTCAATTAGATATAAAATTACATAATATACAATGGTACAATGAAATTGTAAATATATTACCAGAAAATATAAAACCTAAGAGCCAATTATCAAGAATTCAAATACTAGATCCTGAATATTTCTATCCATTAAATTGGCGCGATTGGGATCATCAAGTATCATGGCGACATCCCGTTACAGAGAAAAATGAACTTTATGATTCTGAAAAGGTAGCTACAATTTTTCCAAAATCATATGCAGTTACTTATTGGACTCATACATATTAAAAATGTATTCTAATATAATAAATAGTATATGGTAAATCTATATATTATACATGGTATTTTGCAAATAATTGCTTTTGGTATTTTATTTCCCCTTGGATCATTAATAGCAATTTTTAGGAATTGGATAGGAAATAAATGGTTTATTATACATGTAACATGTCAAATAATTGCATCTATATTATTATTTATTGCTATAGTTCTTGTAAAAATAGCCAAATCTGATAAAAAGAAAAATAAAACTGAGCCATTACACGTAAAAACAGGACATATTATTATAAGCCTAGTAGTTTTTCAGTTATTATGGGCAATATTCATGCGTCATATTATATATAGACCACTTTGGTTATTTATTCATTTATTAACGGCAATAAGTATTATTACACTAGGATGGATTAATATATATTTAGGGTATAAACAGTTTCATAAAAATTGAAATTTTGCAAAGAAAAATACAAAAAATGTTGCAAGATGTATTGTTATTTAGAAGCGACCAAATTGTAAAATTGGTTACTCGCGAAGACAAATTTAATATACATAAAACTCTTGGAATTGTGGCGCTTGGACATTATATATTTCGTTTTTATGAATGGGCTATATTTGGCTATATCAAAATGGAAAAGAACGATATCGCAACGCTTTATTTTTTAATTATTCATTCGTTACTTAGTATTTCTAGCCTGATATTTCATATACCTTCAAATCGCATTAAGTCTGCACCAATGATATGGCCAGAATTTCGATTCCATAGTATTATATTCGCCATGCGGTCTTTTCTAATTTCTATGCTTATATGGTATAATTATAATGATATTTATCGTAAATATATAGTATTTATTACAATGATTCTTGCAGATTATGTAATTCTAAAATATAGGAAACCTGGTATAACTAGTACGCGCGGAATGCACTTTCCTGATTATATTTCTGATAGAAATCGCATTCGCATAAATTATTTTTACAGTATTTCGCAAGTATTTGCAACTATGGAAGTTCTTGCGCGTAAATCTATTGCATCAGTATTTATGATAGCATTTCCTATTCAAATTGCCCCATTTCTTATGACATTGACACGTAAAAGTATTATAACAAGTGGCGGCTGGCATTTCTATTATTCGTTATCGCTTATAGTAACATTTATATATTCGTTTACACATACTAATGCCGAAGATACAATGGCAACTAACGAATTAATTACATACTTTTATCTTGCAATATCCTTTATTGTGCTGAGATTTTACTTCAAAATTAACAAATATGTATTATGGGGAGCAGTCTTTATGGTAATTTAGGAAATTGCACAATTGCAGTTTTTTTTCAACTTCTTGGCCAGAAAAAAAAATTTCGCCCCCCCCCCTCTTTTGCTCCGGAGCAACTCGTTTTTCCTGTCTGGCTGCTCCGGTTTAAAGATTAAAATATACCATTGATATAGTATGGCTGCTCCGGCTGCTCCGATTTGCTCCGGAATTACTTGCGCGGAATGCACACAGGATTTTTCGACAAAATTTAATTTGAAACGACATATGATAAGAAAACATGAGGAATTGACTGGCATAAATATGGATCAAAATAATCAAAAAGAGAACCCAATTTATCAAAAAGAGAACCCAATTTATCAAAAAGAGAACCCAATTTATCAAAAAGAGAACCCAATTTATCAAAAAGAGAACCCAAATAATTTATCATACAAAAACCAATGTGAAAAATGTGAAAAAATACTGTCAAATAAGCAAAGTTATAAGAGACATAGCAATAATTGCAGAGGTAAGATTAATCCGCTAGAATGCCGATATTGCAACGAAGTATTTACTATTCCTACAGCAAAATATAGACACCAAAAGAAGTGTAAAGAGAAAGAACTAGAAAAAACAACAATTATTAATAATAATATAACGAATAATATTTGCAATAATATACAGAATCAAACAAATAATATAAATATTCAAATAAATAATTTTGGTAATGAAAACAAGGACTATATAACTCGCGAATTTATATTGAAGTGTCTTGAAAATGGTGGCCATGGTGTAGGTGCAATGGTTGATAGAATATATTTTGACGACGCGCATCCCGAAAATCATAATGTAAAACTTGCAAGTTTGAAACATTCATATGTTGAAGTAAAAAAAGATACAGATTGGATACCGCAGGGACTTGATACTACACTTGAAAGTATGATTAGAAATGCTTCATATGATATAATATGTAATAGTGAAGCCGAAGAAGCAAATGAAAATAATGTAGAATTGTATAATTCTATACAAAATTTAGAACCTAAATTAGAGAAAAAAATAAAAGATAAGAGTAAAAGTAAATTAATTGCTAGAAGAAAAATAAAATAGCAAACGCAAACTATATATTAATAAATTTTTCGGTATCCATATTATATACATTCCAGCCATCAGGATGATCTTCTGTGAATAAACGATTTCGTATTGTTCCAAAACATCTATTATCATATGTAATAAGTGCATAAACAGTTGGATTAAACGGATTTAGAAAAGCCGCCCACCAAGAAAATGTACTATGTGACATAATAATAACTTTTGCAGATGCAATAACATCAAAATGATATTGCCAATCATCAGGGGATCCTTGAATAATATCAACATTTCGCGTATGTATTTTACGTAATTCTTCTTGTATATAAAATATGCAAGGGTGATTTGTATTTTCTGTAACTAATAGTATATCAAGATCTGTATGATTTTTAATTATTTTTATATATCCTTTAATAAAAATATATTGAAGGGCAATAAAGTTTTCTGTTAAATCACCAAGTCGTATATGAATTATCATTTTATTATTTTCAAGAAGTGGATATTTATCGTTACGTTTATATAAATGTTTTACATAATCTTGTTTATTCCGCATAAATTTGAAATCTTCTACGTTAAAACGCAAAAATAACGGGATATTTGTATTGCGATGTTTATCTATTATGTCTTGAATATTTACATCAATAATGCCATCGTCGCTATCCGCATAGCAATAATATCCACAATCTGGATCAATATATCTGCTAGTTGGTATATATATTTGTTGAGGAATATTTAAATTTGGATATATATCAGGATTTAAATATAGATTTTCACAAAAATGGACACTAAATGGACGGTTTAATGTATCTGCAATATATTTACCTGTCCAATATTGAAAAAACTGATTACCGCCTCTTGCAGTAATATGAATATGAACAGATGCTAAATTATTCATTAATTATGAAATTATATAAATCTTTATATAAGGAAAAAAATATTTTTGGATAGAATATAATGGTACATAATGACTTTTTCCATAAATTATTTGACAATATGATAGAAATTGAAAATTTAAGAGAAAATCAAATAGTTCAGAATAATCCTGCAAATAATAAAGTAGCGGTAATTGTTGAACCTAGACAACACGAATTTTTTGAAAAGGTAATTCGCAATGCTATGTTTATATTACCGAAAAATGAATGGAATTTGCATATAGTAACTTCAAAAAATAATAAAGAATACATTGAATCTTTATTTCCAAATTGGGATATTACAGTTAGTTATTTACAAGCTGATAATTTAACAATAGATGAATATAATAAGTTGCTTATGAATGAAGAATTTTGGTTAAATATAAATGAAGAGAATATTCTGATATTTCAAACTGATGTCTTATTGTTTAATAAAAATATAGACGATTTTATCGAATATGATTTTATTGGTGCGAATTTTTATGATCCAAATCACATATCTCTTAAGAATGGAGGTAATAATGGGGGATTTAGTTTCCGCCATAAATCTGCAATGTTAGATTGCGTTCGTAATTTAAAAGAAATAGATATTAAAATATATTTTGATAAAAATAATAAAGCCATTACATATAATGTAATTCCAGAAGATATATTCTTTTCATCTGCTTGTGAAATATTAAATAAAAAGTTATGCCCAGTCGATGAAAGAAAGAAGTTCTCTATCGAAGAAGGCCGGCCAGAATATAATCAATTCTATGAAAGACCCGTTGGATGTCATAGATTTAATTCTCCAGAGATTGATCCCATTATTATGGAATTATTGAAAGCATCGCCCTATACATCACAGTGGCTTTGACCAATCATATAGAGGCGCGAGCATATTATTTTCACAATGTGCAGAATAGCCCGGTATACTGCTTATTAATTTACGAGTTTGTCCTAGATGTAGAAACATTTCAAAATCGTGAGGATATCCACTTTCACAATATTTTCTATAAATTAAATAGTCTTGCCGAATAATATTCATATTTGTTGCAAATGTCATAGTTGTACTATTTGTAATTTTCCAATGAGCAGATTTTGTAAGATATACAATAGTTCTTTCTCCGCCATCGTGTGTTACATATGGATTTCCGCCAGAATTTGGCCGGATATATTTATCTGGATGGTCATATAATGTAACATAGTCACTTATTTGTAATCCTTCTAATAATATATTCTTGGCGCCTTCTCTATGAATATAATCATCTTCAACTAAATAAATTAAAGAATTGTCTTTATAATTATCAATTGCATATTCAATAGCATATAGAAAACTCAATGCGCCACTCTTAAAATCTGTGCGAATAATTTTATCTTTCGAAATTATTTCACATAAATTATAATAATTTGTATCATTTACATTATCTGCAATAACTATTAAATTGTCTGTGCCAAATTCTGAAATAAAATTACGAAATATCTTTTCTTTATCAAAATAAGACGGGCGTTTTTTATTTTGTTCTTGACCACTCGGAGATGCCTGACCTCCGTCACTATATCTATATATTACTTGCATAAAGTAGAAAAATAAATAAATTTTTATATAGTTTTATATTGAATATAATTCATTTAATTTATTATACATTGCAATTTTAATTTTTTTGTTTATATTTAATATTTTATTTTTAATATTAATAATATCTGGATGAGATAATACATAATGACCGCAAATAAGTATTAATTTCTTTTTATTATTATATGGATCAAAATCACTTGATACCCATTTTATCCATTTATTAGATTCTAAGCATATTTTAAAAAATATATTGAATTCATTTTCATTATTTTCAATATGTTCTAATATGATCCGGCTTTCAATTTCCCCAAACTCAGGTGCTATATTAATATCTTTTAATCCGTATAATTTTTTTTGATATATAATTTCATTAGAAACCCAATCACCATTATGTTCTTTTGCAATTAAATTATATTTATTTGCTAATATTATCATATCTTTTAATTTATTTTCATCAAATGTTCCAATATTATTTTTTTCATTTAATTTTGTACCACATTGTATAACTATATATTTAATTTGTTTATATATATCTTCTTCTAAATTTTCTTTTAATTTTAATATTAATTGTTCTAACTCATATACCTCAAATTTTCGCAATCCTTCTTCTGTTGCAATTTCATAAAAAATATTTTTATTTAAATTATAACAATATTTAATCATATTTATAGTCCATTTTAAACCATCTTCAAAGTTTTGATATTTTTTCCAGGGATCAATATGAATTACATCAAAATATTTACAATCATACTTTAATGATTCATAACCATCATCATCAATAATACCTTGTCCAGGACCACCATGATCGCGTTGTAATAATATATTTGAGGATTTTGAACGAACATATGATACAAATTGTTCAGTTGTCCAGTTATTTACATAACCGCCATCATATTCTATTTGGCGCCTTGATGGAATTAATGTCATATTAATATTATTTTCATTTGAAAAATCAATGATAGTATCTATAACATTTTTACTCATAGGACCTATATAGAAATTCATTATATATTTGAAAATAATAAATGCCTTAAATAACAAATATAAGGTTATATAATATATTATATTATAATGCTAAATCTAACAAAAAACACTATAGTACTAACAAACCCATTATATTTAAAAATAAAAAAAAAATTAAGATATAATAGTAAATTAAAAATAAAAAATAAAATATATAATAATATAAAAATATCTGATATAAAAACACAAAAAAATATTTTAAATACATCTTTAAAATGGTTTGGTTGGAG
>Ga0209189_1000052_pt1 | contig 106711 bp, 81 predicted proteins | sample C_130820_EF_Meta_FD_187308 | JGI IMG/M metagenome (GOLD analysis project Ga0209189, IMG submission 187308) | Freshwater microbial communities from Lake Croche, Canada to study carbon cycling - C_130820_EF_MetaG (SPAdes) (version 3) | ecosystem: Environmental > Aquatic > Freshwater > Lake... | reverse complement strand
TAATATAAATTTATATGATAATAATGATATATATATATCTTTCCTTAATTTTATTAAAACTTTTCCAAAAAAAATAACAAATAAAGAATTATCAGTATTCATTATATCTAAAGAAGATTTTTATGATTTATATAATGAATTTATAAATGATGAAAATATAATCAAAAATATTAAAGATGATCAATTAATTACTATTTTCTATAGTATATATTCAACAAGTAAACAATTTAAACATAAAATTAAAGAATTTAATTTATACTTTACAGATTTGAAATATATAGATTACATTGATAATATTATAAATAATACAAAAAGTAATAATATTTGTAATCTTTTTTCAGGTTTTGGTAAATTCATTTATAATACATACGATGAAAAAAAAAAATATTTATTGGTTGATGAAAATATTTATGTAGTTTTAATTTCATATATTAATATGTTAATAAAGTATAATGAAATACAAAATATTAATTTTAAAATACAAAATATAATCACAGAAGATGTAACAAATCATAATTATGATTTGGTATTAGCAGATTTACCAGATGATATTAAAAATTTGATATATGCAAATTGTAATTCAAAAATTAAATTTTTAAAAATTAGAGGTACAAAATCAGAACCTTTAATTGTACAATATATCACACAAATATTAAACAAAACTGGTACTGCAATTATTATAACATCAAATAGTTTATTATTTGGTGATTCAACCCAGCATATTTTAACAAGAAAATATATCTTTGAAAATTTTGGAGTTGAAATTATTGATTTAAATAATAAAAAATCATTATTAATTTTAAATAGAAACAAAACAAATAAAATATTTTTTAAATTTTTTGATAATAATGATGTCTATGAATTTATACAAGAAGATATAATTAAAAATTCATATTCTTTTTATTACTATAATTATTGTAAAAATCTATTAAAAAATACTTATTTAAATACAAGAAAAATAGAAAATGTTTTATATATTAAATTGTTTGAAAAATCAAACAATAATATAAATTATGATGTATTATATTCATTCAAAAATAATAGTTTTAAAATTGATAAAATTGAAAATATTGATAATGCAGATTATATATTTATTTCAAAAGATGATAATGAATATAGACAGGAATTTTTAAACAATGAATTACTTGCTTTATTTAATAAATCAATTCAGAATATAACCAAAGGAAAAATGAAAATACTAAACTTAGATACAATTAATGAATTAAATATAAATATACTTGATGTAAACTTTCAAAATCAATTAATACACTATAATAAAAATACAAAACAAATATTACAATTAAATTCTACTCAAATTGAAATGTTAGAATCATTTAAAAATAAATATATTGATGAATTAATTAATAATAAAAATAAAATTAAAATTCAAGAAATCTGTGAAATTACACATGAGTCAAATAATAAAAATACTATTTATATTAATAGAAATACAAATAATGCAGGAACAATTAATTTAACAAATACAGAAAAAGAAAATACAACAAATAATTATTATTTACATATAAAAAATAGTAATTTTTTACATGATTATGTATACTATATATTACTATACTATGAAAAGGAATTTATAAAATTAGCAAATTCAAATAAAACTATTTCTTTAAATAGAAAATCAGTAGAAAATTTTGAAATACCTTATTTAAATATTGATGAACAACAAAAAATTATAGACAAAAATAATAAAATCAATTCCGATATACATACATACTTAAATTTTAATGATTCATTTAAATTACCATTTTCTTTATTTTTTTAATTTTATTTTAACCAATGTTGTAATAATTATTTTATTTGATTTGTTAATTATCACAACTTTATTTTTAATCATTCTCTTTACCTTCATTACCTGAATTATTCCCATTACTTGGTGGACCTTGTGGACCGTCATTACCTGGTGGACCTTGTGGACCGTCATTACCTGGTGGACCTTGAGGACCGTCATTACCTGGTGGACCGTCATTACCTGGTGGACCTGGTGGACCGTCATTACCTGGTGGACCTTGAGGACCGTCATTACCTGGTGGACCTTGTGGACCGTCATTACCTTGTGGACCTTGAGGACCGTCATTACCTTGTGGACCTTGTGGACCGTCATTACCTTGTGGACCGTCATTACCTTGTGGACCGTCATTACCTGGTGGACCTTGAGATCCTTGAGCAAATATATTCCAAAAAGATGAAGATATATCAGGAATTACATTTAGATTAGGTAAAACACAAATATATGTTGATCCATTATAATATACTAAATTAAAATTTACATATAATGTTGTTTCATTCCAAGTACCTTTCCATTCAAGACAATCACATTTTTGAATTATTAAATCCCAATCATATTGTTCAGTGCAAGGATCAACATTTGAGTTACAATTTATTGCAATGTATACAGCACTGTTATGACATACAATTTCGTTTTTTTCATATAATATTTCTGGTGACCAACAACCTTTCCAAATTAATGAATGTCCAGAATCACCTTTTTTACCTCTAGGACCAATATGACCTCGTTTACCTCTTGGACCTGTTGGTCCCATAACACCTTGTGGTCCAACATGTCCTCTATCACCTTTTGGACCACAAGGTCCAGTGATACCTTGATCTCCTTTTATCAAATTAAAATTAAAAGGCTTTATGAATGTATCATCATAACATTCAGTTGAATAAACATTAACATTTTGTTTATTTTTGAAGTGTTTATTTTTTTTTTTTGACTCCAAACATATATCACTTAATAATGAATTTAAATCTTCAGTATCTTTTATTTGTTCTTTTTTTGATAGTTTTGTTTCACTAAAAGTATTACTAACTTCTGAATTACTATCACAATCATTAACTATATCATCTAATTCTGATGATTTAGGTGAATTTTTAAAACCTTTCACCATTTTATTCTATATATTAGTATATAAAATTTTAAAATTTTTATATATTTTTTTTAAAATAAATAGTGCGTTAAATAGAAGTAAAATTTGGGTTGGTATAGATTATTAAATCTACAAAGCAACATCATGAGACCGTTAGACTCACCTCTTTAACCTATAAGGTAAACAACCAAGAAACATATTATTATATTTTTTGGTTAATTTAGTAAATACTAGTAATCAATTAATTGATAACTAATATCTTATATTAACAAATCTTTAGATATATTTTTCATTTTTAATATAATATTATAAACGGAATCTTTAATATTCATAACATTTGGATATAATGATTCTAATCTTGAAGTATCCAAATAATTATTTGATCTTCCCGCAGATAAAATTTCATTTTGTTCTTCAATTGAAAAATTTTCCCAAACAAAATCTGGATCAATAATTTCTTTATACATTTCTAATATTTCATTATGTGAAATTAATCCGGGATTAGTTAAATTAATTGTTCCAGTAACTTTTTTTTGAGACATATCAATTACTAAAGGTAGTAATTCAGGTAAAACTGTCATTGAATTTGGAACCGAACATATTTTTTTATAAGTTAATATTTTTGTAATAAAATTTCTATTTGAATTATCTGCTGTTATTGGCATTCTAATTCTAACATTTAAAACACTATCTTCATACATATGCATTAATTCATCTGTAAAACCTTTTACTACAGAATAACCAGAACCAAAGAAATTAGGTTTTGAATTTTCTGTAAAACCATTTATTTCTTGACCAAAAGGATGACTTTCATCAAATTGAAAAATACATCCTGTTCCTAAATATGTTAAATGAAAATTATATTTTTTTGATAAATTTGCTAAAATAATTGGACCAAATAAATTATCTCTAACATTTTCAAATATTTTTCCTTTTTGTTCTAAATAATCAATTGTTGTATATCCAGGACCATGTGTTCTTCCTGTGAAAGAAATTATATGTGTAGGTTTTACTTCTTTTATTTCATTTTCAAGTTCTTCCCTATTTTCTAATCTTGAATTGCCTTTAACAAAATTTATATTATGTGATTCTAATAAAAATATTAATTGTTGTCCAATCCATCCTTTATAACCATAAATTAAATACATCATATAATAAATAAATATATTTTTTTTTTAAATAATGCGTTAATATTTATTTTCTTAAATAAAAAAATATACCAATTCCTATTAAAATAGAAATTATTAATCCAATAATTAAATATAAACTTAAATTTGTCTTATTATTTGATGATGCTTCTGAATTTGTTGGTGTTATAATCATTGATGATTGTAATGAATTTTGTTCTTGGATTATTGATTGTGATTGACTTGATACTGGTGCTTGACTTGATACTGGTGCTTGACTTGATACTGGTCCTTGACTTGATGTGGGTGGTTTTGATGAGCCAGGTGCTTGACTTGATACTGGTCCTTGACTTGATGATGTTACTTGACTTGATGATGTTACTTGACTTGATGATGTTACTTGACTTGATGATGTTACTTGACTTGATGATGTTACTTGACTTGATGATGTTACTTGACTTGATACTGGTCCTTGACTTGATACTGGTGCTTGACTTGATGTTGCTGGTTTTGATGAACTAGGTGCTTGACTTGATACTGGTGCTTGACTTGATACTGGTGCTTGACTTGATGTTGCTGGTTTTGATGAACTAGGTGCTTGACTTGATGAAATATTTTGAAATTTTTCTGATTTTATATTATTAAATAAATATAGAAGTGTTATAAGTAATATAAATATTATTTTATCCATTATAATCAATTATATTTTAAAATTCAACTAAATAAATTAAATATTTTTTTATCTAATTTTATTATATTAAAATGTCTTATTCGACATATATAACTACTTGGAATAGTAATCCTATTGTTCAAGTGCAAGATATGATAAATAATTCTGTAATAAAAACAAACACAAGAATTATTTTAGCATTTGCAAGCTTCAATTTTGTTAGTAATGACTATATACCTGGTATATTTAATATGAATTTAGATGATTTAAAAAATTTTACTGATTTAGTACATAATTCTGGTGGAAAAGTTAGTTTATCAATTGGAGGTGCAACGTATCCTTTTTATGAATCTGATTTATATGATAAACCTGGTGATTTAGCTAATAATATCAATGAATTACTTATAAAATGTGGATTTGATGGTGTAGATTTTGATATTGAAGATTCATCAAATGTTGTACCTAATGATTTTGCTATAAATGCAGCATCATTAATTAATACTTTAAGAAATATAAATAAAACTTTAAATATTACTTTAACAACTCCCGCACAAGCATGGTTATCTATTAATTATCAAAAAAAATTACTTGATTTAACATTTGGTAATATTGATGCTTGGCAACCCATGGAATATGATTTGTGGATTAATACGGGATCAAATTATTTTGAACAAATAGAATATGATATAAATTATTATATTGATAATTGGAGTGTAAATCCTAATAAAATAATATTGGGTTTAATGCCTGGTAAAGATGATAATAATATCAATTTAAGTTTAGAAGATGCACTAAATCTAACAACTTTTGCAAAAACAAAAAAATTACAGGGTGTTATGACATGGTCTGCAAATATAGACTCAACTGGTTGTGATGGTAATGCTAAATATGCTTATTCATTAGGAATACAAACAACATTAAAAAATTTCACAAATATATTAAAAAAAATAATATGTTGTTATAAATAGAATTATGTGCGTAATTTCAATTAATAATATATTTATTCTTTATATGTATCATAATATTTTAATAACAGGTGGTTGTGGATTTATTGCCTCAAATTTTATTAATAATTATTTTTATCAAAATAAAGCTTGTAATATTGTTAATATTGATGCAATGTATTATTGTGCAAATATTAATAATGTTAAACAAGAAATAAGAGAAAGTAATAGATATAAATTTGTTAAAGGTAATATTTGTAATGAAGATTTAGTTAATGAAATATTAAATAATTATAATATTGATTGTGTTATACATTTTGCTGCACAAAGTCATGTTCAAAACTCTTTTGATAATGCATTATTATATACTAAAGATAATGTATTAGGTACCCATACATTATTACATTGTATTAAAGAATATGGTAAAATTAAAAGATTTATTCATGTATCTACTGATGAAGTTTATGGAGAATCATTATTAGATGATGATGAAACTAAAAAAACAGAATCAAGTATTTTATGTCCAACTAATCCTTATGCTGCATCAAAAGCTGGCGCAGAATTAATTGCACAATCATATTTTAAATCATTTAATTTACCTATTATTATTACTCGTGGAAATAATGTATATGGTCCAAATCAATATCCTGAAAAAGTTATTCCACTATTTATCAAATTACTTAAAGAAAATAAAAAAATAACTATTCAAGGTGATGGTTCTAATGTCAGAGGATTTTTACACGTTGATGATGTTTGTAATGCATTTAAACTAGTTTTAGAAAATGGTAAAATTGGTGAAATCTATAATATAGGTTCAGATGAACATCATGAATATAGTGTTTTAGAATTATCAAAAATTTTAATTAAATTAATTAGGAATACTGATGATTATAATGAATGGATTAGTTATATTGAAGATAGACCTTTTAATGATAAGAGATATTATATTAGTAATGAAAAAGTTAAAAAACTAGGATGGACTATTAATGTTGATTTTATGGAAGGATTAAATGATTTAGTTAAAAACTATATGTAAAAAATTGATAAATAATTATTATATAATAATTATTCAACAATTATGATTTTCCTGATTATAAATATTTTATTTTTCATAACATTTGTTAAAGCGTATACAAATAATTTACTATTAAATGAGTTACAAGTACAATACAAAGAATCATTAGAAAACTTCCAATTACCAATTGTGTTATGTACTGGACCAGCAGGAACTGGTAAAACAATGATTGCATGTAATGAAGCAATAAATTCTTTAAAATCAAAAAAAATTAATAAAATAATTATAACAAGACCTACAATTACTGTTGAAGAAAATATTGGATTTTTACCTGGGACAATTGAAGATAAATTATATCCATTTATGATTCCTATATATGATTATTTTCTAGAATATTACACAAAAGAACAAATACATTCATTAATTAATAATGGAAGATTAGAAATTGCACCACTGGCATTTATGAGAGGTAGAACATTTTCAAATTCTTTCGTAATAGCTGATGAAATGCAAAATAGTTCTAAAAATCAATTTAAAATGCTTTTAACAAGAATTGGTGAAAATTCTAAATTGGTTATAACAGGGGATCTAATGCAAAATGATTTGGGTCCAGATAATGGGTTACAAGATTTTTTAGAAATTCTAAATAAAAAATATAAAACTAAATCTCAAAAAAATAAAGCTGGTTTTGAACATATTAAATTTGATAATAATTGTATTAAAAGAAGTGAAATAATTCAAAAAATTATTGAACTATATGATATTTAATTTATACATTAAAACGCATGTTTTAATTAATTATTAAATTATTATTTATAATAAATGAAATATATTTTTATGATATACTCTATTATTTTATTACCATTTTCTAAAAGTCAACACAACACAAAATTATGTATTGATTGTAAGTTTTATAAAAAAGACTTTTTAACCTTTAGTAAATTTGGAAAATGTGAAATGTTTCCAACTGAAGGAAACGTTGAATATTATTTAGTAAATGGTAAAAAAGATAATAATGATATAGAATATTATTATTGTTCTACATCAAGAAAATTTGATTATATGTGTGGTAAAGAAGGGAAATTTTATGAGAAAAAAATTTAATCAAAAATTGTACTAAATTTCCAATCATTCATTAAACCACCTTCATTTATATCAAAACCTTTTGTATTATTTGATTCTAAATATTCTTTTGCTAATTCAGTTTTATAAATAATACTATTATTAGATTCTAATTTTTTTAATAGTTTATAATTATTAAAAATTTTATTTAATTTACCATAATCACACTTCTCATTATCAAATCTTTCATCATAACCACCATTACTATTAATACTTTTGTTTTTTAAGGAAAATAAATAACTAATAACAAATATAAAATTAATCATATATTATATTTTATATTTTTTTATAAAAAATATTCAATTTTATTTATGTAAACATATTATGTTTACATGTGTAAACATAAATGATGACAAAAATGATTACATAAAATAAGGATAAATATATAAACAAATTTTATTAATATAATTAATGAATATAAATTGTGATATTTGTCAAAAAAATTATGCTTCATATAAAACATTATGGTATCATAAAAAAACAAAACATAATCAAATAATTAATGAACAATGTAATCAATCAAATAATGAACAAAGTAAACAAGTAATTAATGAACAAAGTAAACAAGTAATTAATGAACTAAGTAAACAATCAAATAATGAAGAAAAAAAAAATATTATTGTAGAAGATAATAATATATTAATTGATGAAAAAACAAATAAAATAATTAAAGATGAGTATAGATGTGAGTTTTGTTTAAAAACTTATAAAACAAGACAATCAAAATCAAGACATAAAAAAACATGTAATGTAAAAAAAACTGGTACTACAAATGTTCAAGAAATAAATGATTTAATTAATGATTTACAAACAAAAATTAAAGATCTTGAAAAAAATAATGGTGCCAAAAATATAATTAATATAAATAACGGTACAATAAATAATCAAACTAATAATAAAATTATAATTAATAAGATAGGTGAAGAAAACCCATTTGAATTAAAACTAAATCAAATACAAAAGGTATTATCACAAGAATTAATATCCATAATAACTTTGATTGAATATTTAAATTTTAATGAACAATTACCTTCAAACCATAATTTTCTTACGTCATCTTTAGAATCAAATTATTTAACAATATATAATAGTGATGAAAATACATTTGAAAAACAAAGAAAAAAATATGTATTTGATGAAGTTATGGAGTCAAGTATAAGTAAAGTTGAAAAATTATATGAAGTTTTTAAAAATGATTTTCCACTAGAAAGACAAAATGAATTTAAAAATAATATAGATGCATTAAAACAAATTCATCAAGCTGGATATAGTAATAAATTATTAAAAGAGTTAAATAAACAATTAAACCTATTAAGTTATAATAAAAAACATATTGTTGAAAAAACTTGGTCAAGACTTAGAAATGATCCAATTGATGAAGAAGAAGATAAAAAATATTGGATTGAGTTAGCATCCGAAACACCAACAGATGTTAATAATTATGAACCAGAATTTAAATTCATCAAAGAAGAAGATAGTGATATAGAATAAAAAAATAACTTTTTTTGTAAAAAATTTTGTAAAAAAAAAAAAAAAATAAAAGCGTGTTTTTAGAGGATGACATCCTTATTTTATCCTTATTTCCTCATTTTTTGGTTGTTTATTCAAAAAAAAATTTTTACAAAATTATTTTTTTATAGATATATAATTGATATAATTTATATATCTATAAATATAAAACCCATATTTAATAAAATAATAACATCTATAAACTGAATTAAGGATATGTTACCCATTTTGTCATCATTGTAAACATCCTTACCTTAATTGTAACCCTAAATGTCATCATAAAACTAAGTATTATGTAACCTAAATGTCAACATTTTGTCATCATAATACTTATTTATATGTCATCATAATGTCACCCTATTGTAACCATATTGTAACCCTATTGTTACCATAAAAAATTGATTAATTTTTTTTTTGATAAAATTGTTAATTATTATGAATAATTATCCATATAGTTTTAGTATTAATTGTAAATATAATGACTTGATGAGTATTGAAGAAAGTTCTGAAAAATTTTCAGTTATGGGAAGGGTAATGTTAAAAAGAAGTTCTGGTAATAAATTACATTTTTTAACTATTAATATTTTAGGAGAAAATTTAGTTAATTCTAGTATTCAAATATTTATAGCAAAACAATTTTTAGAGAATGATGATGATTTAGAAGTTGTAAAAAAAATAACTTTAGGAGATATTATTGGTGTAACAGGAAATATTAATAGAACAAAAACTGGAGAAAAAAGTATTTATGCAAATAGTATTAAATTATTAGCACCATGTTTACATGATTTACCAAGAGAACAATATATGGTAACTGATATTGATGTTAAATATAGACAAAGATATTTAGATATTATTATGAATCCAAAAACAAGAGATAATTTATTAAAAAGATCAAAAATTATAAAATTTATTCGTAATTATTTAGATTCAAATAATTATATAGAAGTAGAAACACCAATATTAAATACAAATTATGGTGGTGCAAATGCTAAACCATTTGTTACACATCACAATGACTATAATATAGATATGTATATGAGAATAGCTCCTGAATTATATCTTAAACAATTAGTTATAGGGGGTTTTAGTAAAATTTATGAAATTGGTAAACAATTTAGAAATGAATCAGTAGATAAATCACATAATCCCGAGTTCACCAGTATTGAAATATATACATCTCCAGCAGATTGTTCAAATATGTTTGATCTTTGTGAAAACATAATAAGAAATTTAGTTTTTAATATTTGTGGTAGTTATAAAATAACATATAAAAATATTGAATTAGATTTTGAAGAAAAATTTAAAAGAATAGATTTTCTTGAAGAATTAAGACAAAAAACAGGTTATCATTTTAATAATTTAGAATCTGAAATAACTTTTAATGAAATAAAACAATTATTAATTGAAATGAATATTAAATGCCCACCGCCAATTACACTTCCAAGAATGTTAGACAAATTAGCAGGTGATATACTTGAAGTACAATGTATACAACCAACATTTATATATAATCACCCTAAAATTATGAGTCCATTAGCAAAACCACATAGAAATAACCCTGAAATTACTGAAAGATTTGAATTATTTATTTTGGAGAAAGAATATGCAAATGCTTATACAGAATTAAATGATCCAGAAATACAAAAACAAGCATTTTTAAAACAAGCACAAGATAAAAATAATGGCGATGTTGAAGCACAACCAACTGATATGGATTTTATTAAAGCACTTGAATATGGTTTACCACCTACTGGAGGTCTTGGAATAGGTATTGATAGATTAGTAATGATGTTAACAGATGAAGAAACTATAAGGGAAATATTAACTTTTCCAACTATGAAATAAAAAAATTGATATTTATTTAAATTAGCATAATTATAATTTATTATGTCCAAAGATAGATTTATTAACAATTTAAGTGGTTTAATTAAAAAATGTGAAATTACAAAAAATGCAATAATATATTGTAGATCAAGTACACAAAAACAAAATGAATATAATCATAATTCTCTAGAAATGCAAACTTTTATTTGTAGAGATTATTGTTTCAAAAATGAATTAAATGTTATTTCTTTGATTAGTGAAGTATGTAGTGCTAGAAAAATAAGTAATCAAAAAAAATTATTAGAAATTATTAATAGAAATTCAAATATTAATTTGATAATTTATGATGCATCAAGATTTAGTAGAAATATTTTAGAAGGAATACAAGTTTTAAATGAATGTAAAAATAAAAATATTTATATTCATAATGTTAAAGATAATTATACAACACATAAATATCAAGGATATTTAAATTTTATTGATGGAATAAAAAATGGCGAATCAGAAAGTAAAATTCTTAGTGATCGTATTAAAAGTTCAATTGAGCATAGACAAATAATGGGTGAAGATTTTGGTAATCCTTCATACGGTTATAAAAAACATAAAATTAATGGTATTAATAAATTTATAGAAGATGAAAATGAACAATTAATAATAGAATTTGCAACAAAATTATATTATGGTTGTTCATTAAAAGAAGTAGATAAATTTATGAAATTATTAACAGGAGAAAAAATTAAATCATTATTTACTGAACCTTGTACATCAATTGAATATGGAAATTTTACATATAATATGATTGCTGAATTTTTTAATGAAAATAATATTAAATACAGAAATGATAAATTATGGACAGGAACACAAATATCAAATATAGTTAATAAAAAAAGAAAATTAAGTCTAAATGATTCAGAACTATTAAAGCAAAAAAATTTAAAAAAGCCTAATGTAAATTTATAGTACTTTCATATTGATAATATAAATTGAAAAAACATCTACGAATAAGTTCTAATTGTGATTTATTTTTTGCTTTTTTATTTGTTAATTTTTCATAAAGATCTTTTAATTTAGGAAATGATAAATTATGAAAAAAACTTATTGTATCAATAATTATAAATTTTTTAAAATTAAATTGAATATTATATCTTATAAGTTCTCCTTGTATAGCTCTCAAATGAAATATAATATTATGAGAAACAATTATATTAACATTATTTATATCCTTTAAAAATGTTGTTAATGTTTCTTCAATATCTTCACCTTTTCCTTGAGCTATTTCATTAGTTATATTATGAATTTTAATTGATTCATCACTTATATACATACAACGCGGTTTTATTATAATTTTTTTGTTTATTTCAGAAATAAATTTATCATTATCTACATAACCAATTTCATAATTTAATGAAACTAATCTAGCAAATCCAAACAAATTTTTTTTTGAAACATCTTCATTTAATTCATGTAATCCATTTGTATCTGTATACATAAAACATATTTTTTTTGATTTGGACATAAGTATATTTATTACACTTAACTTGTATATAAATCAATTTTTATTTATAATTGAGTTAGATTTAGTAAATAAATATTTATAATATTAATGAGCATTAAATATCAAAATGATCAAAATAATCCATTAATAATTCAATATGATCATGAATATAAAAGTAATCAACCAAAATTAGATCAAATTAATAAAGGTGGTAAATGGTATTTAAATGAGAATATAGATAATATAGAAATTACTTCCAAAGGTATTATAATTATAAAAAAATCTGATGTACTTTTTGATGTTAATAATAATATAAAATTAAGAGAGTTAATAGTAAATTATGAAATTAATGATAAAATATATAATACAACTTTTTATATTAAAATTATACCAAGAACTTTATTAGTAACTATTAGTGATAATGGAATAATTACAAAAGAATATGATGGAACATCAATTATAGATAATAATAAAATAAACTATATTTTTATTTCAAATGGAATATCATATATATTCGATTATAAAAATATATTAGAAATAGAAGCCAAATTTTACAAAGATAATAATGAAAAAACATTTGGTGGAAATGAAGAAGATTTATTAGATATTTCATTAAATATTGTTAATAAAAGTAAAAATTATATTATTGATTTTTATTCATTTGGTACAAACAATTTAAATTGCTGTAAAAATATTGGGTATATTACTAAAAGTATTTTGTTATTAGAAAATAAAAATAAAATAAGTAAAATTTATGATGGTACAAATAATGTTTTAATTAATTTTAAGGTAGATAATTTAATTAAAAATCAAAAAATAGAGCTAGATTATAGAAATATTTATTTTGAAAATAAAAATGTTGGAAATAATATAAAAATAATTATAGATGAAATTAAATTTAAAAATTTGGAAGACAATGAAAAATATAAAATAATTCATAATATTGATGAACTATATGGAACTATTAAACCTAAGCCATTATCTATTAATTTTGAAATAGAAGAAAGAGAATATAATTCATCCCAATATACAAATATAATAAACTATCAAATTATAGGTATAGTAAATAATGATAATATATATTTATCAAAGAATTATATAGCTTTATTTGATAATCCTGATTCTGGAATAAATAAAATAGTAACAATTAATAATATAAAACTAAAAGGCAAGGATTGTAAAAATTATAGTATAGAATCATTTTTTAAAACAACAGGTAACATTTTAAAAAAAAAATATAATTTGAATTTTGACAATATTGAAAAAGAATATGATGGTAATTTTATTGGTAAAATTGATCAAAATTTATATAATTATGAGAGTATTATATTTTCTAAAAATACTGTTGGAACACATATTGTAACAATTAATGATGTACAACTTAAAAATTATGAAAATAATTATGAGATTGATAATATAATACAAATTTTTGGAACAATAAAAAAAAGAAAATTACAAGTTGAATATATTCTACCAATCAAAATTTATGATGATACAACTGATATAGACATAGAATATAAAATATTAAATTTAGTTCCAGATGATAAAATATTTTTAGATTGGGAAATTTGTAAATTAAAAAATAAAAATACTGGTAATAATATTGTAGAAATAAGAAATATAAAATTAAATGGTATTAGTAAATTAAATTATTATTATGAGGAAAATATTAATATTCCAATAATAGTTTTACAAAAAGAAATATTTGTTAAAATTTCCTTTCCGTCATTAATTTATGGAGATAATGATTTATGTATAAAAGATATAAAATTAGAAGGACTAATAAATTCTGATTTTAATAATGTATATTTAATAAAAGATAAAATAAAATTTAATGAAATAAATAATAATGAGGTTATAATTAATAATATATATATTTCTGGAAGAAAATCAGATAATTATTATGTAAAAGATGAAATTACAGAAAAAATTAAAATAAAACCAAGGAAAATAAATGCAGAATTTATATTAAATGATAAAATTTATGATGGAACAAATAAAGGAAAAGTCATTAAATATTTATTAGAAGGAATTATTAATGATGATGATATATATTTAAAACTAGATGAATTAATTGTTGAATATTCAACATATTATCCTACTAAAAGAACTAAAGTAACAATTAATAATATAAAACTTTATGGAGAAAAAAATTTTTGTTATGAAATAGAAAATACAAAAATAGTCTATGGAAGTATTAAAAATAGAGATATAAAAATAGATTTTGTTGTAAATAATAAAATATACGATGCAAATAACATTGCTTCAGTTGATAAATATTTAATAACTAATTTAGTTAATAATGATAATATATATATAGAAAAGTATGATGCTAGATTTATTAATTCTAATGTTACAAAAGAACAAAGTAAAGTTATTATTAAAGATATAATATTATCAGGGGAAAATGCAATTTATTATGACTGTAAAGAAACATTTGAAGCATATGCTTATATCCAACCTTATAAATTAGTTTTAGAACCAATAATTGAACAAAAAATATTTGATAATACAAATAAAGTAAATATAGAAAAAATAAAAATAACAAATGCTTATTTAAATGATGAAGTTTTTATTAATGATGATTTTGAAGCAGAATATTCAAATATTGAAACTAATGAAATTTTAATATCAAATATAAATTTAACAGGAAAAAAATCATCAAATTATATTGTTGATGATATTATGATTTGTTATTCATTTATTTTACCAAAAAAAATTTCAATTATTGTAGATAAAATTGAAAAAGTGTATGATGGGAAAAAAAAAATTGATGTAAATATAAAATTTGATGTTCCTGATATTGATTTTAGTTATAAATCAATTAATTTTTTAGATAGTAATGTGGGAATTAATAAAGAAGTTATTATAAAAAAGTTAGTTATTAATAATAAATATTATGAAATAGATACTAAACAAAAAATATATGGTGAAATAAAGAAAAAAGAGGTTGTTCCTATTTTTGAAGTTAAACCAAAAATATATGATAGTACTAATATTGCAAATGTTAAAATAGTTGATTTTGAGGGAGTGATTAATAATGATAAAATAATTTGTGAAAGTTTTAATAGTTATTATATTGATTGTAATGCATCTAATGAAAAAAAAGATATAATTGTTGAAAATATAAAAATAAATAACAATACAAATTATTATATAAAATCAAAAGAAATAATTAAAGGATATATCCAACCTAAAGAATTGATACCAATTTTTAAAATAAAAACAAAAGAATACGATGGAACAATTAATGGTGAAATTAAAAAATATAATTTATCTGGTATTATTAATGGTGATGATGTAAAAATAGATAATTCAATAGTGATTGAATTTGAAAATGAAAATTCATCGGATAATTTTAAGACTGTAAAAATATCAAATATTAAATTAGATGGAAACCAAAGTAATAATTACTATATCAAACCAGAAATATTAACAAAAGGATTAATAACAAAAAAAAAATTAATACCAAAAATTTTTGCACATACAAAAATTTATGATGGTACAAATAAAGCAAATATTATAGTTGAATTAAAAGATATACAAAATAACAAAATTGATTGTGAATATTATAATTTTTATTTTGAAACAATAAATGCTGGAGAAAATAAAGTAATTATAGAAAATATTAATATAATCAATAATAAAAATTATTATCTTGATAACGATAATTATTGTATTTCTAGAATAAATAAAAAAAAAATAATACCAATATTTAAAAAAGCAACAAAAATTTATGACAAAAATAATGATGTTAACATAGAAGTTGATAGAATAGAAGGTTTAATATCCAACGATGATGTAAAAATTAATAATAATTTTAAATCATCTTTTATCTCAAAAGATATAGTTGAAATTTCAAATATAAGTTTAGAAGGTAAAGATTCTTTAAATTATTATGTAGATGATAAGGTTAATATTGAAGGAATAATTCAAAAAAGAGAATTAAAATGTGTTTTTATAATAAAAAATAAAGAGTTTGATGATAATACAGAAGCATATATAGAAAGTTATACTTTAAAAAATAAAATACTTAATGATGATGTAAATATAGATTTAAATCTTATTAAAGCAAATTTTAGTAACAAAAATGCATCAAATGAAAAAATACTTGTTAAAATTGAAAATATAAAATTAATTGGAATTAATTCTAAATATTATTTAATTAATGATACTGATATAACTTATGGATATATTTATCCAAAAAATTTAGATTACGAAGTTAATGTAAAAGATAAAATATATGATGGTACTAATATTCCAACTGTTGATTTTATTTTAAAAGAAGAACAAAAAACAAAATTTATTTTTAGATATGAAGAAGCATATTTTAAAAATATAGATGTTGGAAATAAAATTAAGGTTTTCATTAAAAACATTTATTTAGAAGGTATTACTAATTTTAAAGTTAGATCAAATATAGAAACATATGGAAATATTTTACCTAAAGAATTAAATTTAGAATATAAAAATACAACAAAAATTTATGATGGTACAACTAAAACAAATATAATATTAGAAAGTTTAATTGAAAATGTAAAAATCAATGATTTTTTTATTGCAGAATATGAAACAAAAAATTATAATTTTTTATCAAATAAAATTAAAATTTCAAATGTGACTTTAAATGGTTTATTATCTAATAATTATATTGTTAATGATAAAATTATAGAAGGTTATATTTATCAAAAAAAAATAAAAATAAACTTTTTAATCAATAATAAAGAATATGATGGTACAAATACTGCTACTATTAATTCATATACACTTGAAGGTATTGAATCAAGTGATGATGTTGATATTTGTAAAGATTATACAATAAATTTCCAAGAAATAAATGCATCTGATAAGCCAATTGAAGTAACTATTAAAAATATATATTTAGAAGGTAAAAATGCTGATAATTATTTTACAGATTATCAAGTAAAATTATTTGCAAAAATTTTTCCAAAAAAAATAATAACAAAAATAATTTGTAAAAATAAATTTTATAATAAAAATACAAATGCAAACATAATTATATATTTAGAAAATATTATAAATAACGAAAAAATAATATGTACATATGAAAAAGCAGTTTTTGAAGATATGAATGTTGGCAATAATAAAAATATTATTATATCTAATGTTAATATTAATAATAATAATTATTTTATAGATAAAATATGTTACAGTTATGGTTGTATTATCAAAAAAAATATTACACCAAATTTTAATATATTTACTAAAGAATATGATGGTTCATGTATTGTAAATTATGAAGTATCTGTTGAAGATGATTTGGTATTAAATAATTTTAATATTTATTATAAAGATAAAAATGTATCAGAAAATATTCCAATGATTATTGATAATTTAAAATTTTTAAATGAAGAAAATAATTATAACTTAATTACAGATTTAAATCTATTTGGAAAAATTGTTAAAAAGAAGTTATTTTTAGAAATATATTTTATTGAAAAAGAATATGATTCAACAAATTTAGCAATTATAAGCAATTATAAATTAATTGGAATATGTGAAAATGATATTGTTGATTTAAATCTTAATAAATTAAATTGTTTTTATAAAACAATTGATTTCTCAAAAAAAAAAATAGAAATAAATGTAGAAAATATAATTTTAATAGGTAATGATTCAGAAAATTATTATATTGAAAAAAATTTTAAAACATTAGGATACATAAAACAAAAAAAACTAGAAATAAATTTTTATGCCGAAGATAAAATATATGATGGTAATGATAAAGTAATAACAAGATATAAAATTGATAATGTGTTTGATGATAATATTGATGTTTTATATGATTCAAAATTTGAAAGTACGAGTAGTGGTAAAAATAAAAAAGTAATAATAAGTAACATAAATATTAGTAATAATAATTATTGGTTTGAAGATACTGTAATAATATATGCAAATATAAATAAATTAAAAATTAGCCCACAATTTCAAATTAATTCTGTTAATTATAGTGAAGTTAAAACAGAATTAAGTAATATAAAAATAATTCCTAAATTAGATTTAATAAATAATGATGATACATGTATAAAAAAAAATTTTAAATTTAAAATACTTAATTATAACTTTGAAAACAAAAATATTAATGTATTAATAACAAAACTTTCCTTAGATGGTAAAGATAAGAATAATTATGAATTATCATATAATGAAATAAATATTACTTCTAAAATTGATCCAAAAGAATTAGATATTATTTTTGAATTTGAAAATAAAGAGTATGATGAAAGTGATAATGCTATTGTAAAATCATTTAAAATAATAGGTATATTAGATAATGATGATGTAAGTATTAATAACAATTATGTATGTAAATATGAACATATTAATGCATCAGAAAAAAAAATAAATATAATTGTTACAAAGCTTTCTTTAATTGGAAAAGATGCGAAGAATTATACTATTAAGCCAATAAAAAAATATAAAGGCTATATCAAAAAGAAAGTATTAAAACCACATATAATAGTTCAAGATAAAATTTATAATGGAAAAACATGTGCAGATATACAAATAACATTTGAAAAAAATATACCTTTTGAATATAAAAATGCATATTTTATTGATGAAAATGTTGGAATAAATAAAGAAGTTTTAATAGAAAATATAAAAATAAATGATAATAATTATATTTTATATACTAAATATAAATGTTTTGGAAATATTATAAAAAAAAAAATTAATATTGATTTTAAAATTGAAAATAAAATTTATGATAAAACATTAAATGTAAAAAATATTCAAGTAATATGTACAATAAATAAATTTATTGATAGTTATAATGCAAAATATGAAAATCATAATGTTGGTGATAATATAAAAATTATAATTGATAATATAAAAATTAATAGTCAATTTGTAAACAACTATGATTATTTAATATCAAAAGAATATTTTGCTAAAATTATGCCTTTAAAATTAGAACCAATATTTTTTATTGAAGAAAAAGATTTTGATTCATTATTAAATGTTAAAATAGAAAAATATCAATTAAATAATGTATTATTAAATGATGATGTAATATTGAATAATGATTTTATTGCAAAATATAATGATTACTTACCTGGAGAAAATAAAGAAATTACAATTAAAAATATAAATATAATTGGTAAAGATATTAATAATTATTTTATTGATAATCAAATTACTATTTACGGAAATATTAAAAAAAAAATAGTTAAACCAATAATAATTGTTCATGATAAAGTTTATAATGGTTTTTTAGATGTAAATTATGATTTTGTAAATTCTCATGAGTTTATTTTCAAAAAAATATTATTTGAAAATAAAGATATTGGAAAACAAAAAGTTTTAATCAATGATTTATTTATTAAAAAATCTTTTTGTTATGATATTGTTTTAGATAATATTTATGGAAATGTAAGTAAAAGATATTTAGAACCAATATTTATTTTTACACCAAAAATTTTTGATGGTACAAAAAATGTATTAATTGAAAAAAATATTTTAAAAGGAAAAATTCGTAATGATGATGTGTATATTAAAAGTTATGAATCTTTTTATGAAAATGAAAATATTGGAGAAGATAAAGAAATAATAATAAAAAATATTGAAATTGATGGGTTAGATTCAAAAAATTATTATGTAAATAATGAATATAGAATTAGATCATCAATTAAACCTTGTGAACTTGACATTGAATTTATAATTGAAGATAAAATATATGATGGAAATAATATAGGAAAAATAAAATCTTATCAAATTAAAAATTTATTTGATAATGATATAATAATATTAGACTGTATTGTAACATATACTGATATAAATGTTAGTAAAAATAAAATAAAAGTTATTATTTCAGAAATTAAAATCAATAATGAAAATAATAATTATATTCTAAAAGAAGAATATTATAGTTTTGGTGTGATTTTACCTCAAAAATTGAATTTTATTGTTAATTATGAAAAAAAAATTTATGATGGTACAACACAAATAAATATTAAATTAATTTCAGAATTAGTTATAGAGTATAAATATGCAGACTTTGAAGATAAAAATATTGGTAATAATAAAAAAATTAATATTTTTGGATTAAAAATAAATAATAAAAATTTTTATATTGATGATTCATATGTATCATATGGTGATATTTTACCTTTAAAATTAAAAATAGTTTTTAATAATCCAAAAAAAATTTATGATAAAAAAACTAATATTGATATTAATATTTTAGAAACAAATATGATTATTAATGATGATATTAAAATATTAAATGATTTTAAAGCAGAATTCTGTGATAGTAATGTAAGTTTAAATAAAGAAATAATTATCAAAAACATAAAATTATCTGGTAAAGATACTAATAATTATTTAATTGATGAAATCTACTATTCAAATGGTGAAATTATTAAAAAAGATTTAAATATTTCATTTGATTTTAAAGAAAAAATATTTGATTTTAATAATGAAGCATATATTGATTCATATTTAATATATGAAAATTATGATAATTTAGTCATTGAAAATTTAAATGAACTTAAATGTTTATATGAAGATATAAATGTAGGTGATAATATCAAAATCATTATAACTAACATAATATTATCTGGAATTAATTTAAGTAATTATCAAATAAAGGATAAATATTTTTCATTAGGGAGTATTAAAAAGAAACCAATAAATAAAATAATAAATATCAATGATAAAATCTATGATAGTACGACTAAAGTATTTAATTTTAATAATATTGATAATATTATATTTTTTAATACTAATAATCTTAAATATTCTCAGTCAGATGTAGGTAATAATATAAAATTAATAGTTAATGATTATTTTATAAAAAATAAAAATTATTTTTTTGGTGATAAATTATTATTACTAGGAAATATTATTCCAAAAAAAATAGATGTCGAATTTGAATTTGAAGAAAAAGAATACGATGGAACAAATACTGTTATTTTAAAATCATATAAACTAATTGGTTTACTTGAAAATAATATAATTTTAAATAATAATTTTATTAGTAAATATTTAGATATTAATTCATCTGAAAATAATTTAATAGAAATTAGAAACATATCATTAAGTGGTGAAAAAATAAATAATTATTTTATTGAAAAATCCAAAACATGTAAATCAAAAATAAATAAAAAAAAAATAGATATTGAATTTGTTTTTGAAGAAAAATTATATGATGGAACTAATAATTGTAAATTAATTAGTTATTCATTAAATGGTTTGGTTGATAGTGATGATATCATAATAAATAATGATATTATTCAATATAATTTTGAAATTGATAGTGAATATATTATAGTTAAAAATATTGAATTATTAGGAATAAATAAAAATAATTATTCTATTGATAATACTAAAAAAGTTAAAGGCAAAATAATAAAAAAAAAAATTTATGCAATTTTTGACTATACTCCAAAAATATATGATGGTACAACAGATATAAAAGTAACTGGTATTCTTCATGGTATTATAGATAATGATAAAGATAAAGTTAATATAAGTTGGGAATCATCAAAATATCAAAATCCAAATTGTGGTAATAATAGTATTATTGTTAGTGAAATAAAATTAGTTGGACCAAGAATTTATAATTATGAAATAGATGAAACAAGTATATTTGATGCATATATAAAAAAATCTAAATTAGAACTTGTAATAGATAAAAATTATAAGATATATGATGGAAATAATAAATTTACATTTAGTGGATATATTAAAGAATATAATTTTGAATTTACATATGTAAATTCATATTTTGAAAATGAATATTGTGGTACTAATAAAAAAATATTTGTTGAAGGTATTAAATTATTGAAAAATAATAAAAATCATTTTATAGAATCAAAATATGAATTTATTGGTTATATAGCACCTAAAAAATTAGATATTGAATTTTTATGTGAACCAAAAATATATGATAAGAATAATATTCCAAAAATTACATCAAATACTAATTTTAATATATTTTTTAATGCTAAATATGAAAATATAAATGTTGGAAAACAAAAAATTATTATTTCTGATATTGTATTAATAGATAAAAATCACTATATTGATTATAAGGAAAAAATCATTGAAGGTAAAATACTTCCAAAAAAAATTATTATAAAATGTCATAATAAAATATATGATGGTTTAGATATTGCAACATTAATCATTGATGAATCAATGGATGAAATAAAATATAAAGCTAGATTTGAAACAAAAAATGTAGGAAATAATATAAAAATAAATATAGAATTATTAAATAAAAATTATTATTTTGATGAAATAATTACAGCAAATATTATTCCAAAAAATATATATGGAATATGTGAAAATAAAGAATATGATGGAAATACAAAAGCATCTGTAATATTAAAAGATATAATATCTACTGATGATGTTTATTATGAAGGTTATTTTTCTGATTATAATGTAAATGAAAATATTATTGTGAATGGAATATTGAAAGGAAATGATAGTTATAATTATTTATTAACAGAAATAAAAACAGCAAATATCTATAAAAAAAATATATCACTAACATGTCAAGATAAAGAATATGATGGAACAACTAATATAAATATAATATTAAATGAAATAATAAATGATGACGAAGTGTATATTGATGGAGAAGCTAAATCTAGTAATGTTGGAATAGTTGAAGTTAATGGAAAAATATTCGGTAAAAAATCACATAATTATAATTTGAAACATATTGGTAGTGTAAAAATATTTCCAAAAAAAATATATGGCAAAGGAATTGATAAAATTTATGATAGTACATCAAATGCAAAAGTATTATTTGATGATATCTTAGAAAGTGATAGAGAATTTATTACAATTGAAGGAATGTTTAATGATAAAAATGTAGAAACCAACAAAAAAATAATTTGTAAATTAATTGGAAGAAAAAGTTCAAATTATGAAGTAGTAAGCATAAAAAATGCTAATATTACACCAAAATATATTAATGCTATAGGACAGAATAAAATTTATGATAATAATTCAGAAATTAAAATAATATTAGAAGGTGTATATGAATCTGATTTAAATAATTTAAAATCAATAAAAGGAAAATTAATAAATAATAATATTGGAATTAGTGAAGTTGAAATTACTGATGAAATAAATTTAAAAAATTATATTTTAAATAATAAATTTACAACTGTTAATATATTACCAAAAAAAATTAATATAACTTGGGAAGCATCACCAAAATATTATGATGGAACAAATAATTGTACCGTTTTACCAATTAAAATTAGTGAAAATGATATATTTGTTGATGAATATGATGCAACTTTTGAAAATTGTAATATTGGATTAAATAAAAAAATAATTATTAAAAATATTAAACTTGGTGGATTAAAACATGAAAATTTTATTACTGATAATTACATTTTATATTCATCTATTTTCAATGATATAAATGACATATTTATAAATATTGGTTTAGAAATAAATTTAAATGGTACTAATGAAATATTTTATAGTTGTGATTTTATTTATGATTATGCTTTAATATGCAGTAATAATAAAATTGAAATACAAAAAAAAAATACTACAACTAATTTTAAATTGGATAATTTTGTAAATAAAAATTTTACAATTGATTTTGGAAAATCAAATATTAATATAAACAATTTTACAAAAACAGAAAATAATATGAATAATCTTATTTTAGAAATAATTAGTCATAAATTATTTGGTAATCCTAAAAGTAAAAATGCATTGGCTAATAAAAATGAATTTGATAGTGTAGAAATATTAATATGGGATCATTTATTAAAATCATTAATTGACAAAAATGAAATCAAAAATATTATAAACCAATATAAACTATTTGGTAGAAATAATGTTAATATAGATTTTACTAATTTAAGTTTATGTGTCCCAATTATTTTATCCGGTCAATTATCAAAAAATTTAAGTATTTTACCATTTTATCAAAAAGGATATGAAACTGGTGGAACTAAAATAGAAGGTGGTAAATATAAAATACCTATTCTTGTAAAATTTTTATTTTGACCAATCATTACATGTTTTATTACTCCATATTGTTTTTGTGCTAAAAACATTATTTTTATTTTTATGATTAAATTTTAATAAAAAATCTCCTTTAGATTCATTTGTTATATTGTTACATTGATCTTCACTAACAAAATCAATGCATTCCATATCAGCTTTTCTACATGATCCTAAAATTTTATTAGTATTGTTATTACAATTATTATTATCCCATCTATTAACTTTGTCAAATAGTAGTTTATTATTATGATCTAATTCATAAAGATTAATATTACATTTGTCATTTTTTAATGGAGTATATGTATAATTAAATTTCCCTTCATTAAATTCTTTTTGAACTAAACAACAATTACTACTATCCAATAAATTTCTTGTTATAATATTATTTACATAATCATAATTTGCAATGTTTTTTAATTTAATTCTATTAGTAAAAATATTTGTTTGAATATTTTGTGGTAATTCATAATTATAACCAATATAATTAATTTTTTCATAAGTACATGCTTCGTTATTATGTGATATTGGAACATTAAGGTTTAAATTTAAATTAAAATAACTAAAATGTTCATTATTTGTGTATAATAATAAAAGTAAAATAATAATTAAACAATATAGTATCATTATTATTTTATAGATAATAATTATATAAAAGTAAAACTTCAATTAATATTATGGAAGTTACTGATTTTTGTAATAAAATTAAATTCTGTTTACCAACTGGTAAATTTAAAGTAATTGGCGAAGTTAATCAACCAAAATTATCACATGGTCATTTATATTTTAATTTAAAAGATTCGCAATCTAATATTAAATGCATCATATGGAAAACTAAATTAGAAAAATGTAATATAGAAATAAATGATGGTGATAAAATAGTAATAGAAGTTAAAATAGACTTTTATTCATTTACTGGTTCTGTTAATTTTATTGTTGAAAATATTATAGAAAATCAAGGAATAGGAAATTTACAACAAAAATATGATAATATTAAATTAGAATTTGAAAAGAAAGGTTATTTTCAAGAAAAAAACAAGTTAAATCTTCCTTCATTAATTAAAAATATACTTATTATAACAAGTGAAACTGGTGCTGCGATTAAAGATTTTTTATTTAACTTAGAAAATAATAAATCAAGAATAAGTTATAAAATAATTGATGTTCCTGTACAAGGTTATGATTGTCATAAAATTATAGCAACAAAAATAAAAGAGATATATGATGAAAAAATTATATTTGAAAATAATATAGACGCAATTATTATAACACGAGGTGGTGGTAGTTTTCAAGATCTATTTGGATTTTCAGAACCTGAACTTGTTGAAGCTGTATTTAAATATAAAAAATACCCAATTATTAGTGCAATTGGTCATCAAGTTGATAATCCTATCTTAGATTTAGTAGCTGATATATCATGTCCAACACCATCATTAGCAGCTCAATATTTAATTGATCATAATATGAATTTTATAAATTATTTAGAAACAAAAAAAAATGAATTAAAAAATAAGTTAATAAATGAAATAATTATTGAACAAAAAAGATTAAATGAAATAAAAAATAAAGTAAAACATAATATAAATAATTTATCTGGAATAGTTTATTTACTAAAAAATCAAATAGAAAAAGATATATATAAACAAAAAGAAGAATTATCAATAATAAAAAATAACATAACATCAAAATTAGATGGTATTCATATTTTTAAAGATTCAATTGAATTATTAAATCCAAAAGAAATAATTATTGGCGATACTTTATATTTACAATGGAATGATAAAAGATTTAAAATAAGTATAAATAATTAAAGTTTTATACATGATTAATCTTGAAATAAATTATTCAATAATTTATTAATATGTGAATTTAATGTTTGATATATTTGAATTTTTTTATCTAATTCTCTTGTAGAATTATATTCTTCTAATAATAAATCTACATTAATTTTTTTTTTAGATACTTTAATTAAATTGTCTAGCGAATTTATTTTATTATTTATAAGTTCTTCTTCATCTACAATTTTATGTTTAAGTTTTGAAATTAAATCTAGTTTTAAAGTCCAATTATTACACTTTTCTATTTCATCATATAATCTATTTATTTCTTCCATTAGTAATAAATAAATTTATATTTTTATATTACTTTTCTTCTGAATATATAAAAAAATTGAATTTAATATAAATATATAATTATTCATAATAGTATGAAATCATTTGAAAATATGTTAGATGAATTGTATGATAACTTAGATCAATGTAATCAAATTGTATCTGTTATATTACCTGAACCACAATTAATAAAAAATGGACATAATATAATATGGAAAAATGTTAAAGAATTTTTAAAAATAGCAAATAGACCTCCAGATCATTTTACTAATTACTTAAATAAAAATTGTAATTGTCAAGTTAATTGGATAACTGATTCAAAATCAGATGGTATAATTTTTAATCAAAAGAAAATTAAAATTACAAATATCATTGACTATATGAAACTATATTTGAAAGAATTTGTTATTTGTAAAAGCTGTAAAAGTTATAAAACAACGATTGTTAAAGATCAATCAATAAGAAAATTTAATTTCATTTGTTCAAATTGTAAAAATGAATATTATATTTAATTACGTTAGATAAAATTAAATTTATTTTATTATTTAATATTATAAATGGATAATTTTTACTGGGAACATTACATTAAAATTAATTCAGATATTTATCCTAAAACAAAAGAAAATGCATGGGAACATTTAATTAATATTGGAATTCCTAACAACTATTTTTTTTGTGCATATCCAACTAAAAATAATTTTGATTGGGAACATTATATTAATTTATATACTGATCTTAAAGATACAGGAATTGATAATAAAGATTCTGCATGGTTACATTGGTATACAACGGGTAAACTAGAAGGTAGAATAATTGCAATATTAGATGAAAAAAAAATTTTTGATTGGGAAAGATACATTGATGAATATAAAGATTTAAAAAATATAAATATACAATCAGATGCATGGTATCATTGGATAAATCAAGGAAGATATGAAAAAAGAATATTTTTTAATAAAGATAATTACGAAATAAATTTTTATTTTGAGAATTTTCTACAAATATATAAATTAGTAAAACTTGAAAATATTTATAACAAAGAACAAAGTTATAAATTTTGGTTAGAAAATAAAAAAGAATATATATATTTATTATATTTATGTGAAGATGAATTTGATTGGCAACATTATATATCTTTGTATGAAGATCTTAAAATATCTGGTATAAATAATAAATATGATGCATTTAAACATTGGGAAAAATATGGTAAATATCAAGGTAGAATAATTGCTAGTTTAAAAGATAAAAAAAATTTTACATGGAAAAATTATATTAATTTAAATACTGATTTAGAAAATGCAGGTATAAATACAAAAGACTTAGCATGGTATCACTGGGTAAATCAAGGAAGATTTGAATATAGACAATTTAATAATAATAATTTAGAATCAATATTTAATGTTGATTTCAATTCAAAAATTATTGAATATAAAAATGAACTAGCAATTAATAATGAAGTAGCAAATAATAATGAACTATTAAATAATAATGAACCAATAAAAAAAAAGAAAATCAATAATAAATATAATTATGATGAAATTATTAATAATAACTTGGGAAAAATTATAAAAATATCAAAAAATAATTTAGATATTAGATTTAATCAATCTTATAATAAAACGACTGATAATAAAACGACTGATAATAAAACGACTGATAATAAAACGACTTATGATAAAACGACTTATGATAAAACGACTTATGATAAAACGACTGATAATAAAACGACTGATAATAAAACGACTGATAATAAAACGACTGATGATAAAATGACTGATAATAAAACGACTGATGATAAAATGACTGATAATAAAACGACTGATGATAAAACGACTGATAATAAAACGACTGATAATAAAACGACTGATGATAAAATGACTGATAATAAAACGACTGATAATAAAACGACTGATAATAAAATAACTGATTCCGATAGTTATTCTGATTCCGATAGTTATTCTGATTCTTATAATGATTCTGATTCCGATAGTTATTCTGATTCCGATAGTTATTCTGATTCGGATACTTATTTTGATACTGATTCTGATAATGCTGTTGTTTTACATAAGGATGTTGTTAATTTAAAAACTGAATCATATAATCATAAAGAATTATTAAATATAAATTCAACTGTTGAAACAGAAACAACTAATAGAAAAAATGATGATGAATTTATATCAGAATTATTAAATATAAATTCAACTGTTGAAACAGAAACAACTAATAGAAAAAATGATGATGAATTTATATCAGAATTATTAAATATAAATTCAACTGTTGAAACAGAAACAAATAATATAAAAAATGATGATGAATTTATATCAGAATTATTAAATATAAATTCAACTGTTGAAAAAGAAACAAATAATATAAAAAATGATGATGAATTTATATCAGAATTATTAAATATAAATTCAACTGTTGAAACAGAAACAACTAATAGAAAAAATGATGATGAAGTTATATCAGAATTATTAAATATAAATTCAACTGTTGAAACAGAAACAAATAATATAAAAAATGATGATGAATTTATATCAGAATTATTAAATATAAATTCAACTGTTGAAACAGAAACAAATAATATAAAAAATGATGATGAATTTATATCGGAATTATTAAATATAAATTCAACTATTGAAACAGAAACAATTAATAATAAGAAAGAACTTATTATAGAAATGTTTAATTCAAAAAATAATAGTATAGATTCTCTATTTGAAAAATATATACCTTATCATAAAAAAATAATTGATATAAATGACATTATTAATAATTTATTAGAAGATAATATTTATGATCAATATTTAATTAATATTAAACCAGATGAGAATAATGATAAACTAGATGAGAATAATGATAAACCAGATGAGAATAATGATAAACCAGATGAGAATAATGATAAACCAGATGAGAATTATAAACTAGATGAGAATAATGATAAACCAGATGAAAATAATGATAAACTAGATGAGAATTATAAACCAGATGAAAATAATGATAAACTAGATGAGAATTATAAACCAGATGAAAATAATGATAAACCAGATGAGAATAATGATAAACCAGATGAATTATTAAATTTGCCAAATGAAAGCATTTCAAAAGAATTACAAAAAACAAAAAATGATAAAATTATAAATATAATTGATATAAATGATATTATTGATAATGATTTTAATAGTAAATTTTTTAATAACAAATCCGAAAAAATAAGTTATTTTAATGATTGTTATGAAGAAATATATCATACAGAACTCAAATATATAAATGATAAAAATATATTAGAAACAAATGAATATACAATAGAAAAAAGAGACTATTTATTAAAAATTTCTGAATTTTGTGAAATTTATAATACAACAACAGAAAATATTTTTCAAGATGCTAAATTAGAATTTAGGTATTTTTGTTATAGATATATAGAATACTTAAGAAATATCATACTACCTATAATACCAATCAAATCAACAAAAGAAGCAGTTTTAATAGAATTTCGTTGTTTTCCACATATTGAATTTACAATAAGAAATACGATTGATAAATTAGGAGAAGGATGGAGTCATACAATAATTTGTGGTCATATAAATTATGATTTTGTAAAGTCGATTACAAAAAAGATATCAAATAATATTAATGTAATCAATTCACAATATTATAATTTAAATCAGAATGAATATAGTTATTATTTAACAACACAATCTTTTTGGGATTTATTAAATGGCGAAAAAATATTAATATATCAAGAAGATACATGTATATTTAAAAGAAATATAAATGATTTTTTGCATTTTGATTATATAGGTGCACCATGGCATAAAATACAGAATGACACTCCAAATTGTGTAGGAAATGGTGGTTTTAGTTTAAGAACAAAACAATGTATGATTGATGTTATAAATAAAATATCTGTAAAAGATACAATATTTAATAGTTCAACATTAAAATATATGGAAGCTGTAAAACTACAATTTGGACCAGAAGATGTATATTTTTCTATCAATATGCAAAAATATGATATAGGTGTAGTAGCTGATTGGGATTCAGCAAGAGACTTTTCTACAGAAACTGTTTATAATAAAAATAGTTTAGGAGGTCATAATTTTTGGATGTGTGATAAAAACTGGAAAGATAGATTATATTCTAATGTTATAATTCAATTTAAACCAATGTTTATAATTAATGGATTAGAGCATAGAGGTGGATGGAAATATGTATTAAATTATTTAAATGATAATGATTTTTATAATAATAATTCAAAAATTTATTTTTATGATATAATAGAGAATTATTTTATGTTTAGTGATAGACATATAATTGGTAGAAAATGGGCAGGTGTATTGCATTGTACCCCAATAGCACCACCATATTTAGATATTGTAAATATTCAAAATTTATTTTCAAAAAAAAAATTTTTAGATAGTTTACAAGATTGTATATTTATATTAACATTATCAACATATATTATGAATTATTTAAAAAATGAATTTTTAAAATTTAATATTTATGTTGATGTATTTATTATAAAACATCCTGTTATTACTGATAATATAATTCAGTTTAATTTTAAAAATTACATTAAAAATAATAATAAATATTTGATACAAATAGGTCAACAATTAAGAAAAATGACAAGTATATTTTTAGTAAATGAAATAAACAATTACAAAAAATTATGGCTTTCTGGGACAAAAAATTTTGAAAAATGTAAATATTTATTAAATGAAGAAATCAAATATTTAAATATTAGAGATATTAAAATAGATACAATTACATTTTATTATACAGAAACATTTAAAGAATATGATGAATTATTAAGTAAAAATATTGTTTTTATAGATTTATTCGATGCTGCAGCAAATAATACAATTTTAGAATGTATTGTAAGAAATACACCAATTATTGTTAATAAAATAGTTGGTGTTGTTGAATATCTGGGTGAAAATTATCCATTATATTTTAATAATTTAAATGAAATAAAAACTTTAGTAACAACACAAAAAATATTAGAAGGTTATTATTATTTAAAAAATATGAATAAAGAAGATTTACATGTAGAATATTTTACAAAAAAAATAATAACAAATATAACAAAATTAACAAAATCAATTTTAGGAGATTTTAAACCTGAACAAAAATTATTTTGTGCGCATACGCCATATGGTTTAGGTTTAGGTGGAGGTGAAAAATTTATTTTAGATATTGCAAGATATTTTATAATGTTTAAAAATACATACGTAATAATTTTTACAAATGAAAATCAAGATATAATAGAAAAGACTATTGAAAAAATATTACATAAAAATTTTATTTCTTTAATAAAAGTATTACCAGAAAATGAAATTAAAAATTGGGTAGGTAAAATTGATTATTTTTTTAGTATGTGTAACACAAAATTACCAATTATTGAAGGTATGGCAAACAAGATAGAAAATAATATATTCCATTGTCAATTTCCCTTTGATTTAAATTTAAATTATGAAAAAAATACATTATCAGCCTATAAAAATATTATAGTAAATTCTGATTATACAAAATATTTTTATTTAAAATTTACAAATAAATACATAACTAATCAAAATACAAATATAATATATCCAAATTGTTTTGATAAAATTAATATTTATGAATCATATAATAAAGAACCAAATAGTTTTGTTATGATTGGAAGAATATTCTCATATAATCCAAATGCAAATAATAAAAACTTTGATATTGCATTAAAATATTTTGAAAAAATTGAAACTATAGGTGGTGATTATAAGTTATATATTATTGGTCAGAATTATTCAAATAGTTTTTTAGATTACTTAAAATCATTTAATTGTAAAAATGTAGAGTTTCATATAAATGCATCAGAACAAGATAAAAAAAATATATTATCAAAATCACAATATATTATTAATATGGTAGGAATAAATAGAAGTATTGATTATGAATGTTATGCTTATGAACATTTTGGAATATCAATTTTAGAAGGAATTAATTATTGTTGTATACCAATAAGTATTAATGGAGGGTTTCCATCTTGTTATATAACACATGAAATATCTGGTTTAATATTTTATAGCGAGAAAGATTTTTATGATTTAATTTATAATATTATTATAAATAAAAAAAGTCATCATTTTAATTATGACTATTATGATAAATTTTTAGAAAAATTTACATTAGAATCATATAATAATTCATTAGATGAATTATTTATTAATATTTATTAACTATTAATTTTTTTTATATTAAAATTATATGTTTCTTTTATAATACTATTTAAATATTTATTATCATCATCATTTACAAAACTAGAACCAACACTTTGTGATTGTGTATGTAATTCTAAAAAATGAATATTATCATTATAGGTAAATTTATGAAAGTTGGTTTCTTTATTTGGAATATTAAAAATTACTAATAATGTATGATTAGTTATATATTTAGAAAATTTATCATTAAATTCAATTATATTTTTTTTAAATTCTTCATCAATATTACTTATATTTATATATGTTAAAATAAATAGCTTATGTTCTTTTTTATCAAGTAAATTTAAAAATCTATTTACACATTTGATATAATAATTATAATCATCATTATTTCTTGGATCTTTATGATTAAACATATTTAAACCATATTTAATATGTCCACATTGTCTATCATTCCATTTTTGTATATATTCACAATAGAAAGATTTATTTAAAAAACAATTGAATTTATCATTTATACATTCCAAAATTAGATCATGATTTGAAAAAATCCAATCAAAAGGATAAGAACATATTTTTAAACCTAAATCTTTTATAATATTAGCACTATGACATACTGGACCTAATGAACAAATATAATTTATTTCCATATTATTATATTAAAATAAATTATTTTTATTACCTTTACTCAAATTTTCGTTTGCCCATAATGGTTGAAGATTTTTATAATTAAAACATTTACTTTGTTCTTCTTTATCCAATAAATTAAATGAAGCAAATGGTTTTATATGATCAATATGCCATTCGCCGTGATTTTCCCAAGTCATACCAACTTTAAATTTAGCTTCTAAATATCCTCTTAAAAATGGAATAGTACAACCAACTAATTTCATAGTTTTATCACTTTTTATTGCATTTTGATTTTTTATAGCTGATCCTAAACGTGATCTAAGTGTTTTTACTAATTTAAATACTGGATCAACAAGTTTTCTTGCTTTTTCGTATTTAATAATAGTAGCAGAAATTTGTGTTCTATTTTCTTGTCTATATTTTTTTAAACATTCTTTACAATCATTACGTAATTTATCCCAATGATCTTTGTCATAATTATAATTAGTTAATGGTTCCCATTTTTTACATGTACAACATTTTTTCCCAATTATATTATCAATAATTTCATGATTAACACGTTTAATGGATGGTTGTCCTTTACATTTATCAACAATATTATTTTCTTCTTTAATTTTTTCCCATTCAGGACTAGTTGATTTATATATTTCTTTTTCAAGTTTAATTTCAAATCCACCTGTTGTTTTTAGTTCACCTTTAATAACTTTATTAACATTAGCAGCATATAATCCTAATATTTTAGCTAATTCAAGTTGTGAGTTAAATTTTTGCCACACATCATTAGTATTAGCTTTCCTAGCATATATAATATCAATTTCTTTATTGTCTAATTTTTTTTCATTATAATTTTTATTATATAATGATACAGTTTCTTTATTTTTTTCACGCCAATCTTTAGAAGCTTGTCTACATATTGAACATGTTTTATACTGTTTATTATTATCAGTATAATTTATAGCATCTTTATCTTTTTTACATTTATTACATTTAATCATATAATATAATAAAATTATCTCTTTAAGTATTTATAATTAATTAAAAGAAACTATTAATCATCAGTTACATAAAATAATTTATTTTAATGTTGTATTTTAATAAATATAAAATAAAGTTAATATTTTTATGATATAAATACTTCCAAAATTATTAACCTCCTCTAAGTCGGAGCACGAGGTGTATTGTTGACTCTTTTTGTATATTATAATCTTGAAGAGTTCTACCATCTTCTAGTTGTTTTCCAGCAAAAATCAAACGTTGTTGATCAGGTGGTATTCCTTCTTTATCTTGAATTTTTTGTTTTACATTTTCAATATTATCAGTTGGTTCTACTTCTAGTGTAAGGGTTTTACCTGTTAATGTCTTTACAAAAATCTGCATAAATTTATTTTACCAATCTAATGATTTTAATTATCAATTTTTTTATATTATAAATCTAATGGTATAAGAGAGTTTATCAGATTTTCTGTATTGTTAAGATTATTCTTAATTTCTCTATATTTTCTTTTATATTTGAGATATTTTTTTGTAAAAAGTTTAAGTTGATTTTTAAGAAATAATATTTCATTTTTAGGATCGTAACATATTAAACTATTATTTGATATTGTTGTAATATGTTTTGCTAATATTCCACAATTTAAATTAGTTTTAATATTAAAATAATCTCTAATTTTAAGATTAATACGTTGATTAAATAGAATAATTTTAGGATTTTTTTGTGAATGATTTATAAATAATTTATAATAATGATCTTTAAAATCTTGATCTATAATATTATATAAATAATATATTAATTTACCAAGATCTTTTATATCATCAGATGATAGTGATATAGGATTAAAATAAATATCATTGATTTTATAATCAAATAATAATAACCAATTAATAAATTCATTTTCATAATTAAAATAACTAAACATTTCATAAGGATTTAAAATTATTAACTTGATTTTATTGTCATAATTTTCAGGAAATATAATTTTATTTAACTTATTTTGATAATATACTCTTTTATTTTTAACAAGAATATTTAAATATAATGTTTTATTTAAAATATTTGACCATGATAAAGAATTTGCAATTTCAATTATAAGAAAATTATTTCTAAAATTATTTTTGATATTATTTAATGTTACACTATTAATTATATTTGATAATAATTCATATGTAATTGAATTTTCAAAGAAAAAAATTTTAATAAAGTTTTTATACAAATTATCATAAAAAAATTTAGGGTTATAAATATATTCATCACTTGCATTTATGATTTGATAAAACATTTTTAATATATTAAAGTATAGTAATTTAACTTTTATTGGTATAATGTTACTTAATTCATTAATTAAATAAAATTTATTTTCATTGGGTTGTTTATTATTTATGTTTATTAAATCTTTAAGATTAAATAAAGAAATATATAGAATATTGTCAAAAACAAATTCAATTTCAAATTTATTAAATTTAATTGGAAAATTATAGTTATTAAATAAGATTTTTATTATTGATAAAATATCTGTAAGTTTTGTATATTTTTTTACAATAAATTTAAAAAATGTTTGATCATAATTATTATTTTCTAGTAATTGCATATCTATTTCATCAGTTTTATTTAGTAAAAAATATAAATTACTTTTAATTGGTTTATCAAAAAAATATAATAATATTTTATAATTATGTACATGCTCAAATGTGTTATCTATTTTATTAAGAACATTTGAATATGTATCTTTATTATTTAAAAGTAATAAAAAAATATTTTGAATTGATAAATTAATATTTGGTATATAATGGTATAATTCATATTTATAAAAATCAAATTCAATATTATTTGAAATGATAATTGAGTTTATTATATTATCAATTTTGATTAATAAATATTTTTTTTGATTAATTTTAATAAAATATTTTTTATTAATTTCAATTCCAGATATATCATCAATTTTTTGATTTTTTTGTAATTTTAAATGTTCTAAAATATTATATTCATTACTTAAAAAAATACTATATTTAATACTTTTAATTATATTTGCAATACTAATAATCTTTTTTAAGATAACATATTTATTTTGATATTCTTTTATATTTTTATTTGTAAATAAAGGAAAGTCGTATAATAAAAAGACACTTGCATTAACTAATAAATTAGTTAATTCCCATAAATGTTTTAAATAAGAATCAAAATTTAAAAAATTATTTTGTTGAATCATTAAATTATATTCATTATTTATATTTTTCCAAATATGTGAAACATTATTTTTTAAATTATTAAAATTTAAAAATGAGTAATTAAATTTATATTGTATTTGTTTATTTATTTCTGAAAAAAAATCATCTTTTGCAGAAAAATCCGATATTGTTAATATGTTAAAAAAATTATATGTAAATATTAAATCATTAAAAATAGTTATTTTTAGAGGTAAAAATATATTAAAGTGTTGTATACAATTAACTTTGTTAAAACAAATTATTTTAATAAAATTTATTTCTAATAAATTATCATATAATGTTAATATAAAATGATCATTTTTTTTTTCAAGTCTAAAAGAAGATAATATAATTTTATTATCTTCAATAATTGGTAATTTAATTATCATAATAATATATAATTAAAAACTTTCTTTAAATTAAATGTTTTTAGCAATAAATTTATAAATAATATTTTTGTATAATGAAAAGTTTTCTCGCCACATTTTGGATGCATCAACATTTGCAGGTGATTCAAAATTTGGTGAATCTAACATTGATATAATACTCATTATTACAGAATTAACACTATGGGATGGATTCCATCGTTCATTAAGTGATTCATAACCATAAATATCAGTACCTTCATGTAATATTGAAATACAAACTTTACCATCTGGATAAATATTTGGATGAAATAAATTATCAATAAATTTAAAAATTGGTGCTTTATTTGGATATTCTTTAGGAAATTCCATAATACATTTGATAATAGCACCTTCAAAAATAGTTTCAGAAGGACCTAAAATTAGAATATTCCATTTTAAAAAGTTTTTTTTATCTGGTTCAATACTATAATAATAATTAGGATCTTTTAATATTTGAATGTATTCCATTTGCAATCTTTTAATAGCTGACATAAAATTATGATTTATTAATAATATATTAAAAAATCAAATTTTTTATTTTTTAAGAAATAATATTGATGTATCATATGATAATTTATTCATAATTGTTAAACCTAATTCTTCATCAAATTCAATTGGATCAGAAATAAAATATTTATTCGCTTCTTTATCTTCTAATTGATAAAATTTAGTATTATCACTTAATAATTGTTGTACATCACAAAAATTAAATCTAATATTTTGTCCAATACTATCAGTACAACATTCATATTTTGGTATTAAAACAGGTGAAGTTATAAGTTTATCTAGTGAAAATTTAGTATTATTTTTTTTAATTTTTAAATCATATAAATTCTTCTGACTTTGAATTAAAAGGTTTGTTTTATTTTTAATCTTAAAATAAGCTGGTATTAAAAAGTTTTTATCTGAATTATCATAAATTTTTGTATCAGTATAAACCAATAAATCTTTTGACATTTTTTTATAACCAACGTTTTTAAATGTTTCCTTTTCATTTGTAAATGGTTTAATTTTATTACTAGTTAAACTTAAAGGAATTACAATAATTAATTTATGAAGTGAATTAAAGTTTTGATGTGTTAAATATAAATCTAAACCAACATTCATATCATTATATCTAAATTTACTTAGTTTCCAACTAATTGATGTTAAATTATAATTTAAATTATCTAATTCTATTGTATGTTCTAAAGGATCGATAATATTTTGATATATTGAGATATCATTATTTATAATTAAATTAAAATTAGAACCATAGTCATATTTTATATTAAGAGTACAAGTTGGTAAAGTAGTTATTTCAATTTGTTCATTATTTGAATATAAATTATTTTTAACAAAAACTGATGATTTTGAATTTAAATATTCAAAATTATGATCAGTCATTTTCTCTGATTTTTGTATAATAATTACTATTAATGCTATTAAAATAATAAATAATAAAATAATATCAAACATATAAATTAAATTAGAAAATAAAGTTTATATTTTTTTATTCATAAAAATTGTATGTATTTACTGTATCAAAACAAATATTATCAGAAGATAGTAAAATAAAATACGTGTTTTGTATTGTTTTATTTTTTAATAATTTAAAATTATGATCAATATAGGTAAATTCTTCTTTTGAAATAATTCTTAATCCTTTAAAATATGGTGATTTCTTTATTAAATCAATTACTTCAAATTCACCATAATCAATTTTGTTATTACAATTTATAATTTTTTGTCCTTCTTTATCCCAAACAGGAATTGTTAAAAAAAATGATAATTTTTTATTATTTTGAAAAGCTATATTTAAATGGTATGCTATCTTTTTATAACCAAGATCAATAATATTTTTTTGATACGGTGGATTAAATGTATGTGTTCCTTCAATGAATGTTTTATTAAAAAAATTACCATTTGAACCAAAATATTGTTCTAAATCATAATATATTGAACAATAATTTTTTAATGTTGAATTTATAGCAGAAGCAAAACATTCAAAATTTAAATTATATTCTTTTTCTAATTTATTTATGATACTTGGTAAAATTCCTAATTGATGGTTATTTGAGCTTAGTAATTGGTATCTAAAAATTATTGACCATATATAATCATCGATTATTTTAATATTTCCAGAATAATTATTTTTTAGCTTATTATAAACATCAATAGGTATTAAAATATTATTTATAATATTTTCTAATTTTTCATTATTTATTCCAAAATTTACATTAATCATAAATTTATAAAAAATAACATTAATATTATTTCTAGATTGATTTACTTCTTTTTTATATATTTTATAATTTGATCTTTGATTTATATAAAAACTACTTTTTTTATAATTTTCAAGAATATAAAGTTGTTTATTAAAAAAGTCAATAAATTCAATTAAAATTTTGTCAATAATTTCTTCATATTTTTTTTCATCATTATTATATTTACAAAAATCCATTAATGTAATTTTTAATATAGAAACATCACTATAATTTGTTGGAATAAAAGAATCAACTATAATATTATTATATTTTTTGTCATTAAATATTATATCATAATTTTCATTATCTAAATTACTAAATGAATATAAATTGAACATCCAAGATGAAAGTAAATTTGTTAGTGTTCGTTGATAAGATTTTTTTATACTAAATATTTCTTTACCTAAATGTTTAGTGCATACAAAAATAAAATTGTTTAAAATATTACAATATATTTTACCTCTATACAATTCTAATATTGGATCAACATTTTTTTTATTTATTATAATTAAACTCATATTAATATTAATAATGTTTATCCTTTAAGTTTTATATTGTTATAACCAATTTTATTAAAATATTCTTTTAAATACTCTTTTTGATTACCTTGAATATGAAGCAATAATCCAATATTATTATTTTCATCAATAAGTTCTTTAACAGAACCGTTACAACCTTTAGATTTTTTTATATTTTTCAAATGTATAGTCAATTCATCTTTTGTTAGCGGTAATCCAGATATATATGTATCTAATTTTCTACCTCTATCTTCTGACCATATTTCAATAACTTTATCTAATTTAGGAATATATGTGTTTTTTTCTTCAATATTTTCAAAAGGGTTTATACTCATTAAATTTATATATTAAATTCTTTTTAAATGATTTTGTATAATTAAAAGAGGTACTTAAAATAATTTTAATTATAGAGTTAAAGTTTTAATTAAATTATTATAAAGATCTTTAAATGATAAAATTTTTTCTTTAATGTTTATTGTTTTTAAAATACTTCTATCAAATATTTTTATAGTTGACAAAGTAGTATTCTTTTTTTTATCTATCTCAATAATTTTTTCTTGAACTAATTCATTGTTTGTTATATAATAAATATTTCTAATTACTATTTCTTTTTTCTCTCTGTAAACACCATAAAGAATTATAAAAAGATTTAATCCATTGTAAATATTTTTTTTAAATTCTATAAAATTTCCACCATTGCAAAAAATATCTTTTGGTAGTGTTTTAACAGATAAACATTTTGATTTAACTTCATAAAAAGCACCACAATTTTCACATACTATATCGAGCGAAGGTGAATAATCTTTTAAAGCTTTCAATGAATGTTTATAACATAATTGACATGGTATATTTTTTGTAACATAATCTTCCATTTTTATGCCAACTTCTTTTTTAAAATACGGTGCCATTTTATATTCTACGTCACACATAATACTTGTGTGATTTTTAGATTTACAAAAACTACAATAACATGACATAACAATTTACTATTGATCTATATAGTAAAAAAAATCAATTTTTTTATAAATTTTCTCTTAATACTATAGTATTATTAATAAGCAAATCAGAAAATTGTAGTAATTTATCGTAGTTTTTTTCTAATAATTCTAAAGCTTTATTATATGCATCTTTGACTAATTCAAGTGATTCTTTATCCATATTATATTTTGTATTTTCAGAATATTTATCACCTATAGATAAACTTCTACCTAAAAAAGGATTAGAATCATCACTAATATCTTCATTAAAAAAAACTTCTAAATTATTTCCCATACCAAAATTACCAATCATTCTTTTTGCTAATTTATTAGCTTGTCTTAAATCTTCAATTGCACCCAAAGATACATAATCATTACCATAATACAATCTTTCAGCAGCTTTACCACCCATACTTATTATTAAACGTTTTTTTAAAATATCTTTTGTATATAATCCACCTTCTTTAATTTCAGGTTTTTCACTAAATATTGTATATCCACCAGCTCCATTATATGTAGGTTGTATAGATGCTTTTTTAAATTCAAAAGTATCATTAAATAAAAGTGTTAAAATAGAATGCCCGCTTTCATGTAAAGCAACTCTTTTTTGAGTAATTGGTGATATTGTAGCATTTTTTTTAATTAATCCAACAATTGATTTTTCAAATGCTTCAAATATATATTTTTCTTGTAAATTGGTATAATTATTTCTTGCTGATAAAATAATAGCTTCATTGATTAAATTTTTTAATTGAGCACCAGAAAATCCATCAGTTAATTCTGCAATTGATGAAGTATTCAAATTTTCTGTAATATTTTTAGCATTTAAGTAATATCCAATTATTTTTTCTCGTGAATCTTTATCAGGGAGAGGTATACGTATAATTCTATCAAATCTACCAGGTCTTAATATAGCTTGATCTAATACATCTTTTCTATTTGTTGCTGCAATTACAACAATATTTTCATTACTATTAAATCCATCCATTTCATATAATAATTGATTTAATGTTTGTTCTCTTTCATCATTTGCCATATTAATACCAGCACCTCTTTGTCTAGCTACTGCATCAATTTCATCAATAAAAATAATAGAAGGATTATTTTCTCTAGCATTTGCAAATAATTCGCGTACACGTGATGCACCCATTCCTACAAATAATTCAACAAATTCTGAACCAGAAATAGAGAAAAAAGAGGAATTTGTTTCTCCTGCAATTGCTTTAGCAAGTAATGTTTTACCTGTACCAGGTGGTCCTTCTAATAAAATACCTTTAGGCATTTCGGCACCCATTTTATTAAAAATTTCTTTATTTTCAATATATTTTATAATTTCCTTACAATCTTCAATAACTTCAGGACTACCTGCCCAATTATTTAATGTTATATTTGATACTTTATTTGAGTTTGGCATCATATTTTTATTTGGTTGTGTAAATGGATTTAATAAATTTGTTTGTCTATTTAACATATTTTGTCTAGGCATTCGAGACATAAAAGATAAAAAAGAAGAAAATAATAATAATGGAACTAACAATGAAAAAGAAGAACTTAAAAAATTTAATCCATTATCAAATGTTACTAAATAATCTGGACGCATATCTGATATTATTATAGGAGTACTAGTTTCGAAAGATTTATCAATAATACCAGGTACTAATATTGGATCAATATTTGATTTATGATATTTATCATAATTATATAAAATATTCAAATCAGTATTATCATCATATATATTTTTTTCTTCTTTATCTACTGTTATAATTTCTTTAAAGTTTTTATCTAAATAAACTTTAGAAACTTTATTGTTTATAATATTATTTACCATATTATTATAATTATCTTTAACAAAATAATTTTTATATTTATAAATTAGTTTTGTATCATCTGGTTGAATATTTAGAGAATTAATTTGTATAAAAAAATATAAAGAACAAAAAAAAATTTGTTTTAACATTGTATATTATAAGTTAAAATTATAATTTAATATATGTTTATACTTATTAAAACATTATAAAGCATTTCGTTTTTATTCATAAAACAATTTAAATAATTATTGATAAAACAATTTAATGAAATTATTTTTATTAATAATTCCCTTTGTAAATGGATTACTAAAAAATCCTAATAATTTTATTTTAAGAAATAATTTTTCTTTAAAATCAAACCAATCACCATTTAATAATATAATTGAACAAAAAAGTTTTAAAATAAAAAAAATTAAAAGTATATCTAAATTAATTAGAAGTGTTAATATTTTACCCACTTTATTTTTATCTTTTTCAGGAGGTTTTATAGTTAATCCATCATTATATAATTTATTTAGTTCAACTGAATTTATTTCATCAACTTTTATTACAGTATCAATAGTTTCGTTGAGTATGATTTTTAATGATTTATATGATATAAATTTAGATAAAATAAATAATCCATCAAGACCTTTAATAACTGGTGAAATTACTAAATTAGAAGCATATTCAATAAGTTTGTTATTTTTGTTATTAATTTTTTTCAATGAAATAAATTTATCAAATAAATTACAAGAGTTTACAAATATAATTTTATTTGGTATTTCAATATATACACCAATATTAAAAAAAATTACATTTATTAAAAATATTTTTTGTGCAACGATTGTATCTTTATCAATTTTATACTCAGCATTAGCTGTAAATCCTGATGTATATAATTGGATAATAAATAATTCAATAGAAAATATTAATTATCAAATTTTATTAGCTACAATGAGATATATTTTTTTAGGTTCATTAAATAATGAATTACTATTAGATATTTGTGATGTAGAAGGTGATAAATTAAATAATGTTAAAACATTACCAGTTTTATTTGGTAAAAATATAACATTTGCTGTTATTATTCTTATTTTATTTTATAGTATGTTAAATATATTATTTATAAATAATGATTATGCTAAATTTTCTTTGATATTATATTTACCAGTCATAATTGATATGTATAAAATAAAAAAATCAAATTATGAAAAAATAGTTATAGTTAAATCGCTAAAAAATGTAACAATTCCTATGTTTCTAATGTTATTTTTTATGGGTTACTTAGCTTATATTTAAAAAAATTGATAATAAATTTAAATATAGTCTTATATTATATATATGCTAAATGTAAATGGAGGTAATGATGATTTTTACAGATATAAAATGAATAGAGTTAATATTAGTAATAAAGGTAATGGTAATGGACAATTTACAATTATAAATAATCTTGAAGAAATAAGTAAAACAATTAATACCCCTTGTGAAATATTATATAAATATATTGCTAATGATTTAGGATCTAGTTTTAATGAAAAAAAAAAATCATTAACTGGAACACATACACAAGAAACAATACAAAATTCTATTTTTAAATATATTAATGATTTTGTTATTTGTACTAAATGTGGTATACCAGAAATTAATTATACATTAAAAGATAAAAATAATGTTGAATCTAAATGTTCTGCATGTGGTTCATACAATATTATAAAAAATAATAATAAAATAAATTTTAAAATTAATGATTTAATCTTAAAATATTTACAAAAAAATAAGAATTGGAAAGTAACAAAAGGAAATATGATTTTATTAAAAGATTATGGACCAGAAATTTTTGGTCAAGAAGTTGATAAATTAAATGAAGAAAAAACTAACAGTAATGATGAAGAAAAAACTACAAGTAATGATGAAGAAAAAACTACAAGTAATGATGAAGAAAAAACTACAAGTAATGATGAAGAAAAAACTACAAGTAATGATGAAGATGATTTTAATCCTTTTACTTGATTATAAATTTATCTTTTTTTATTAGCATGAAAATATGGTGGTAATTTTGGATTGAACTGTCTTGATTTTGACTTTATGGTATCGTGATTTTCATTATCTTCGTGTAAACCTTTCTTATCTAATAATCTTTTTGAAACAAATTTTTTTGGTTTATTATCTTCAATAACTTTATCAATATAATTATTAAATTCTGCAAAATTCATACTATTATTTTTTTTTGGTTCTTTAGGTTTTTTCTTTTTATCATTTATTATTTCTTCTTCACAATATATTATTTCTTTAGAAGAATTCATAATTAATTCGCGTTCTTTTTTTTTATATTCTAAATATTCATGATATTCTTTTAATTCTTCTTCATCTAGTTCATCTTCATTTATTTCATCACTTGAATCATAACCAACATAATCTCTATCATATTCTATTATTATATTACCATAATCATCTTGTTCATCTTTATAATTTGTATACTCTTCATCATCAGATAAATAATTTGGATCCATATAAATATATATATAACTTTAATTTTAAATAAATTCAATTTTTTATTAATCATCACCTGTAACTATTGAAAGAGGATCAAATGATTCTTTCATATATATCATTATACTTAAAATAATACCAAAAATAAGTTTACCGTAACTAGAACCAGATAATGAAGTTAAATTACATAATGAGGACATATCAGTTTGTTCAAACATATTTTGTACAATATAAACTGCCATATAACCAAACATATACATAATTAAAACCATAATATTATTTAATGGTCCAATCATTGATAATGCTCTAAAAATTGCGCCAATTATAGGTATAAACCCTATTATTAAACTAAATATACCAGCAGCTCCATTTTCAAAGACAGCATCCATAAAAAAATCACCAAATTTACTACTAGTTACAGATAATTCTTTATTTATATATTTACAAGAATCTTTTGTGTGAAGATATTTTGTTATCATAATTGAAATAATCATAACTACTTCTCCAAAAATATATGCTATATTAGGTGGTAAAATCAATCCACCAAGAAATTTAACACAAAATTTTGTTATAATTGGTATCCATAAATAACTATCAAATACTTTACCTCCTTTTCCTTCTTTTATATAACCCAAATAAAACATAATTATTGGAATAAATTGTAATGGAGGAAACAAGAAAAATGGTAAGAAAAACCACCACATATCAACTGATCCATTATAATCAAAAACTCTTGTCCATAATTGACCAAATGGAATTAATGTATATAATAATACACCTAAAAGTGTCATTTTTCCCATAATATTTTTATATAAAATAGTAGATATTTTTATTTTATTATATCATATTCAACATGATATGTTAAAATGTAGTTTAATATTTTTTTATGATTTCTCATATAAATAAATAAATTATAATAATTTTTTTTGATTTCAAAAACATAATATTCATTTTTTTTTATTGAATTTAATTTTATATATTCATATAATTTTTTTACTTTTGTAAAAATATAAGGTGTATCATTTGATAATAGTTTAATTTTTAATTTTTCAGTTTTATTATTTTTTGTAGCAAGTTCTACTTCAGTATTTATTTCGGTTTCTTTATAAATATCCATTTCTACTTCATTATTATCATCTTCTTCAATATTCATTTCTACTTCATTACTATCATCTTCTTCAATATTCATTTCTACTTCATTATTGTCATCTTCTTCAATATTCATTTCTACTTCATTATTGAGTTCTTCTTCAATATTTATTTCTACTTCATTATGCGTGTCTTTTTCTTTATATGTATTAATTTCTTTCGTATTCGTATCAAAAGAAAAGAAATCTGTTTCAATATTATTCATTTATTAATTTTATAAAATATTTAAAATTTAAACTTATTTTCTATAGCATAATATATAATGAGTAAACCTACATATAGATATGAACAATCATACCAATTTTTAAAAAAAGGTGTTAAACATACTGTCAGAGAACAAGTTGTTGATGGAGAAAAAGGTCTAAGTATTATGTTTTTAAAAAAAGTTGGTGATGAATTTTATAAACTTTATGCTAAAGAAACCGAAAAAGATAAATTTTCTATTAAAGAAAAAGTTGGCGATAAAGAAACTGAAAAAGAAATTTCTGAAAAAGATTTATTAAAAATTTTAAAAACTGAAAAACTTGAAGGCATTATTAATTTTGTTACTAAAGAAAGAGGTTCATATAAAAATAAAAAAATTTCTTTAAAGAAAAATTATGATAAAGCAGCTGAAATCTAAGTTAAAATGCTGAACTATAATAAAGCAGCTGAAATCTAAGTTAAAATGATGAACTATAAAATAATATGAGATTTAAGTATTAAGTTATTACTTTCATTTAAAATCATTACTATATTTTTTTTAATATTTATATCAACTATATAATTTGGAAATATATTTTTAAAATTATAATTAACGAAACAATATAAATTTTTTTTTTTTACCTTTACTGGAAAATATTTTTTTAACAAAGACTCATAATATGTTTCTCTATTTATATTATTAGTTTTTTTACTTTCAATTATTCTTGTTATATTTGATGATTGAATTGATATCATGTTATTTACATTTTCACTTATTATTTCTTCTTTATTATCAGTTGAATAAAATACTTTCTTAATTCCAATATTTTTCATCATATTTAAACAATTATAACAAGGTCTAGCATTTCCAGTTTTACCATTACTTACAATACGAAATACAATCAAGTCAAGTTTTTTCACATTTTTTGTTTGTGCGAGGTTTAAGACACCACCTACCCGTTACTCCATTGAACTGTAAAGACTTACCAAAATACGATAGCAAAGCATTAGCTTCAGCATGTAAACTTCCACACTCAACACCTCTACAAAAATTCCTACTCGTATTACAACATACTTTACTAACCAATTTCTTACCTTTTAATACTCCTGCAGCTAGTTTACTACTAATATTACTAGTAAGTGCCTCTTGACAAAACATAGGATAAAACTTATTAAATAACTTATTAGATGACATAAATTATACATAATGAAACATAATTTAAAAGATTCAATTTTTTTATATAATAATTTAATGCAGTTTTATAATAAATATCTAAAATACAAAAATAAATATTTAAAATTTAAAAACCAAATAGGTGGTAAACCTTTAACTATTATGCCTCAATTATGTTTTGGTACAGCACAATATAATCTAAAAGAAACATTAAAAATAGCATTACATGATAATGGTATACGACACATAGATGGTGCTGATTTATATGGTGGTCTAGAATATTTAGAAATAATTAAAGCAGAAATCAAAGAAATACCACGTGAAGAATTATGGATAACATGGAAATCCGATGATACTTCAATTAAAAATGTTATAAGAATTATTGAACATCTAGAATGTAGTTATATTGATACTTTTTTAGTTCATCTTGACTTAAAATGTAATCATGATTTATCTGATTTAGTTAGAGCAAAGGAGTTAGGTTTAGTTAGATTTATCGGTGTATCTAATTGTGAAAATATTGATAAGCTAATAAAATACAAAACTAAATATAATATTAGCACGATTCAAATACAAGCAAGACCACCAGGATGTTCTATTGATAGAAAACCTCTAATTGATCCTAATTTTATTGAAATAATTAATTCATATGGTATTAATGTAATGTTATACGGAACTATGAGTGGTATAACTAATTCAAATGATTTTTCAATAATAGATAGTGAAATATCAAATATAAATAAATATTATTTTCAAAAATATTGTTTACATAAAAATAATATTTTAATTACTACTTCAATATCAGGTTCCTCGATAAAAAGAAATAAAAATGATATTGAAAAAATGATAGCACATGAAGAATTACTACCTGAAATTAAAATGGAAGAAATTGAATCTAAATTAAAAAGAGTAGTATTAAATGATCAATCAAAGCTATAAAATATTATTTATATTGTTTTATTATATTTTTTAGCTATTTTTAATAATTCTTGTTGCTCATTTTTAGATTTATTTTTCCAATGCTTAACTTGCATTGCTGTTGCATAATTTGATGCTAATAATTTTTCATGCTTATTTATAAATGAATAATATACAGAATCCCAAATTTTACACCACTCACCTTTTTTAAAATTTGACATTTTTAGAATATAATTTGAACTAGAAAAATAAGGTCTTGTCATCATAAGATCACTTGCAAATTGACCCATACCAAAAACATTTGGTATCATTACCCATTCATATGCATCTATTGTCCATTCCATAAATATTCTATATACTTCTTTAGGATGAATATTATTCATTAACATCCAATTTGATAAATACATTAATCTTTCAATATGATGAACATATGCATATTTTATGATTTTATTTATTAGAAAATCAATTGGTTCAATTTTAACACTATCCCACCACTTTTCAGATATTTTTTTTTTATTTTTTAATTGATTTGAATTATACATATTTTTACCTTCTAAAATATAAAGTGAATAAACATATGTTCTCCATCCAATTATTTGTCTTATAAAACCTTCAAATGATGCTAATTTAATATTATTATTTTTATAAAATTCATATGAAATATTTATTACTTCAATATCTTTTAATAAACCAATATTCATCATAGGTGTTAATACAGAATGAAAAATAAAATCATTTTCTGTTGATACAGCATCTTCATAAGGACCGAAACTATTTAATCTTTTTTCTAAAAAGCTATTTAACCAATCGATTGATGAATTATGATCAATTGGATATATAAAATTATCTAATGAACCATAGTTATCATTAAAATTCTTGTTAATATAATCAATAGCTTCAGTTATATATTTATTTTTGTTTATTTTAGGTAATTCAGGTATTTTAATATTTTTAGGTAATGATTTGCGGTTTTCTGAATCAAAAGACCATTTATCTCCTTCTGGTTTTCCTTCTTTTTTAATTAATATATTTAATTTTTTTCGCATAAATTTGTAAAATAGATCATTTCTGTATTTTCCATTATTATAAAATAAATCTTTATTTGAAATAATTTCTTCATTAGTTATAACAAATTGTTGTTGTGGTAAAATATTACATTTTAATAATTTTTCTAGTTTTTCTATTAATTTATTATCATATGGATCATAAAATGCAACTTCTTTTAATGATTTATAAAATGTTTTCGTAACTTTATCAAAATTAATATATGAAACATTAATATTTTTTGTTTTTAAATAATCATAATATTTTTTCATTGTTGCTCTATGATAAGCTAATTTTAATTTATGAAATTTAAAATCTCTAAAATATCTTGGTTCTTCTAATAAATATATCTTCTTATACTCATCTAAGATTTTAATATCATTGTATAATTGTGTTGGAAATACAATAAATATCATGTATATTAAATGTATAAAATAAAATATTTAAAATATAAAAATAAATATTTAAACTTAAAAAACCAATTAGGTGGTGAATGCGATCCTTTACCAAATATGAATGATCTAGAAAGTATTAGTCATGAGGAATATATAACTAGAGGACCAAATGATAGAATAACCATAGCTAATGTTTGTTATTTTGTAGAAGAACTATTTGAGTGGGTTGTTAGACGCAAAAATAATATATTACCACATAGAGAACAAATAAGTGCAGAAGATAGAGTACGATTAATTAATGCATATAATGAATTACATCCGGATGCACCATTTGTAGATACACCATTTGTAGATGATGATTGGGGACCAATACATATATTGCCAGGTATTATAACACATGGAGATGAAGGCAATGTTCTTAATATAACAAGTGGAGTAACACATATTAATAATGAAGAATATGCTAATAGCAGTTTAGGTAAAGTAATTATACCAGATTCTGTTAGACATATTGGTAATAATGCTTTTGCTAATAACTTAATATCTGAATTAAGTATACCAAGTTCTGTTACACATATTGGCGATAATGCTTTTGCTAATAATCAATTTCTTAATAGAGTTATTATACCACGCAGTTTTAGTGATACTCAATCAAAAAAAAGAATCTTTGGTGATATTCCATTGAATAGAACTAATTTTACTTATTTAAATTAATTTAAAATATGTTTTCAAAGTTTTTATTAAAATATTATTTTGCTTCTTCTATGTTTATTTTATGTAAATCATGTATTGTAATATTTTTAGGTAATGATTTATGGTTTTCTGAATCAAAAGATCACTTATATCCTTCTAGTTTTCCTTCTTTTTTTCGCATAAATTTGTAAAATATATCATTTATGTATTTTCCATATTTACACGCTCTGCAACGGGCAAACCTTGAAGTTTTACTTTTTGGCATTTATTTGTCTCATTTTAAATCTTCAAGGGTGTAAAATAAAATAAATATGAACACTAAAATTATTAATATTTATTTATAAAGTATTGAATAAAAGAAAAATATGATTTAGATGTCTTCAAATTCTTGGTTTGTTGATTTGATATATTCCCCAACATTAAAATTTGTAAGATTAAATATATCATTTATTTCTTTAGCTTGGATAGGTACACCATTCGTATTTACATATCCTTTAAAATTATTGTACATATTTTTATAAAATTCTTTTAATTTATTTAATAAGTTTGATTCTGTAGTTTTTTCAAAAATTGAATTTATAATATCTTTAAATTTATTAAAATTAATAATATATTCTATATTATCACTATTAATAAATGTAAAAGCCATATAAATTTCATTATATTTTATATCATTTGTGTTTGATAATACTGAATTATTTATTTTATCGAATAAATTGTTATAATTTTCAGTTATACCAATTTTATTTAATAGATTTTTTTCTGATATACCCAAATTAGCGGGTTTATCACCAAAACCATTAATAACATTACCCTTAGATTTTGTTATAAAATAATAATCTAATTGTTTACATGTTTTAAAATTTGTATTATTTTGAGCTTCACGTAGGATTAATATCCATTCATATAATGGATTTATATTTTCTTTAGGTTTACATAATTCAAGAAATTTTTCTTTTGGAATTAAATCTAAAAATATTTCATAAAATTTTTTTTTTTGTCCACTAGTTTTTTCTTCACTATTTTTTTTAACTTTACTTGCTTCTACTTGTTTAGCTGCATCTCTTCCTCTTTGTTTAGATGCGGCTACTTTTTCTTTCCATTCAATATCTGGTAGACTTATAAAGCCATCTTTATGAGAAAATGCATAATGATTATATTCTTCTTCTAATTTATCTAAATTACCTTCTTCCTTAAGGTTTTTTTGAATACCAGGAATATTTTTAATTTCTATTCTAAATATATTTTCAACATCTGTATATTCACCCGGTTTATTTTCATTAATATCTTGTAATATCTTAACAGTTGCATCAACATTATTTATAATAAAAGGACATGTGCATGTAGTCAATAATAAATTTTTTGTAATAAATTTTCCTAGATCAACAATTGATGATATACTTTGTAATTTACTTGATAGTATTTTTGATTTTTTAATTTTTTTATCTAACTCATTATTTTCGTTTTTAATATTTTCAATATTTTTTTCCATGTTTTTTTCATTATTCTTTTTTTTAATTAAAAGTTTTTTTTGTAATTTATCATGATTATTACAATATTCAAATACTTCTTTATCAAATTCATCAAATGATATAATATATTCATTATAATTAGTATAATTTGATTGTGTTAAAAAATAATAAGACCCTTCCATTTCTTCTGGTAATTTTAATTCATTTTCTTTTTCTGTAAGTAAAACACAATATGTAGGTACAAATGTATTATGATTAACTGATATTGAACATTTAGTTTGTTCATTGTATAAAGAACAAATAGAACATGGACCTTCGTCTTTTTTAAATTTATTTATATATTCATAAACAGATAATAAATAATATTCATTTACAACAGTTCTTATTCCATTATTATTAATATTATATATTATAAATCCATTAATGTTTTTAAATTCATCAATTTGTCTAAGTGATTGTATCCATTTTTGTTTTTTTTCATCAATTTTATTCCATTCATCAATATTAAGTTTTGTTAAATCTATTTCAATTATATAATCTAAATATTTATATATTTTATCATCTTTATAATATTTTAAGTCAGATTTGTTACGTATTAAAGTTAATACATCGTTTGGGTTAATCCTTTTATTATTTCTATAAACTTTATTTCTTATAAGATATTTTTCTAAATAGTCATTTGTATATAAACTCATATTTTCAATTTCAGATGATTTACAATTATCTTCCTCTTCCGTAGTTGAAAATATTCCTCGTAATATTTCTTCTGCAAGTTTTTTATTTAATTTTTTATCATTTGTTTTATTTATTTTATTTGTTTTATTTGTTTCCTCTATTTTGAATGTTTTATTCATACCATTCCATATTGATTCTATATTCTCATTTATAGGTTCTGCATTTATTTCACTAATTTTTGAATTATTTATTTTACTAAGGGTTTTTATTATTTCACTAGGTTCTGTATTTATTTTACTATTTTCTGTATTAATTTTACTATTTTCTATATTTAGGTCAAAAAAATTAGTAAATTCTATAAGATTATTTTCCATTTGTATTTTTTTATGAGAGTTTTCTTCTTTTTCTATTTGTTCTCGTGATTCTAATAAATAATTATTTAAAAAATCATTTTTATCAAAATTACCACCAATATTTTGTTCAGCAACAGATTTTTCAAATTCCTTTTTAAAATTTTTTTTTTTTTTAGAGTCTGTTTCTTCTTTTATATTATTTAGTAATTCTAATAAATATATTTTTTTAAGTTCATGCATTATAAAATTATATACGTCTAATTCATTAACATAATAAAATTTTTTATCTATTATTATCGTATGATTCATAAAATTTTGATTATTTTTATTATTTTCGTCTCTACTTTCTTTTAAAAAATTTTTAATTTTATCAGGTAAATATTCCCAAAAATTTTTTCTTAAATTTATAACGTTATAAATTGTATTTTTTTGGTCAGATTGTATACTAATTATCTTTTTATTAAGAAAGCTATCAAAATTATCTTTAAGTAAACTATTAATATCACTGTATTTATTTATAAAACTAGGAAATTTATCAACTAATTTTTGTCTTAGAAGTTTTTTAAAATTATCATTACTACCGCCTAATTTTAGTATTATGTATTTTTTTTTATAAATTATATATTTTTTATAGTAATCCATATATATTGTATTATAAAAAAATTGAAAAAATAATAGTTTATGAATTCAAAAAACCTCAAGAATATTATGCAGGATATTAATAATTTGAATGCTAATAATGTAAATGTATATAATTTAAATAATGTAAATAGTTTAAATAAACTAAATAATGTAAATAGTGTAAATACAAACCTCGCAGATCGTCTAACTGCTCAAAATGGCAAATTGGCTCAGCCAAATTTTTTACAACCTAATGTTAACATGAATTTCAATAGTCATACTGGTAAAAATTTCACAGGCGACCTAACTGTGCATCCACGGGATGAAACAAATCTGGCAAATGTAAATAAAAAATTAAATTATATTGATTATCTTAAAAATAAATTCCATGGTCATTGCGGTTACTTCACATACCATGGTAACTGTAACAATAAAAAATGCAAATATAAACATGACCAAAAAATTAGTGATAATTTCCGTACAGAAAATAAAACTAAAAAAGAAAATGCTAAAGTTGAAATTGATTATAATAAAAAAAATAATATACAAACAAATTATTGTATCTTCTATAAATATGATTGTTGTTTCAATGAAAAATGTCCATATCCTCATTCAAGTCCTGAAGAAATTCTTAAGGCAGGTAGAAGAACAGGAGTACCACCTCAAAATCTTAAGGCAGGTGGAGGAACAGGAGTACAACCTCCTTATTTAAATGCAGCTAATGTTAAATCTAAAGAAAATACTCAAGTAAATAAATGTAGTGATATCAAACCTAAAAATCGCAATGAAATGGTAACCATTTTTGATAATCACCTCAAACAAGGGAAAAAAATCAACTTGGAAGATTTAAGTGATAAATTGAACAAGATTTATTATGATAAATATCCTATTATTATGGAATTAAGGAATAAACGTCCTGAATTTTTTAAACTCAAAGTAATTCCTATACCAGATGGAAATTTATCAATTATAGAGCTTTATGAATTATTTAATTTTATTGAAAACTTCAATAATGATTATAAAAGTATTTATGGTGATAGTATTACTCAAATAGAGTATTCTCTAATTTATGAAATGTTCCGTAGATCTAAAGAATGTATTAAAAATAACAAATTCAATTCAGGTATTTTGAAAGATAATAATGGTAATACAAACTATTGCAAACATGGCAATAGCTGTATAAGAGGACATCATGGTAATAATGCTATTTGTTCCGATGATTTATTTTCGATGACTTGTAAATGTTCAACAAATCCTGAAAAGCAAATTACAGAAATCAAATCTAAAATTGATAGAATTAATCTTGATCATAATAAAGATGGATTTGTAACTATTATGTCTAACGAAACAAAAAGATCTCTTGAAATTCTCCAAGATCAAATTTCTAAGTATGAAAACCAAAAGAAAATACATCTTCATCGGGATGGTTATATTAATAATGAAATAATTAATGTTCAGAGGGACTTAAATGATTCTGATTTTGATTACGACCTTCCAGAAACATCAGATATTACCTATTTTTCAGATATGAGTTCTTGTCATGGAAACAATAATAGAAAGACCAAGGAAGATGTAATAAATCCTTTTAAAGAAAAGCTTGAAACAATTAAAACAGCTGATGATTATAATAATTTTGTTAGAGGTATAGTTGATAATAAAGATGTACTTAAACATTATATTATACAATTCCAATCTATAAAAGACCCTACTGGAGATTTTTCTAAGGAGCACGGATGGTCTATTAATATGTGGTCAGAATACATGAATGAAACTGTCAATATCGATGGAACCGATTATCCTCTTTGGATGGATTATACATTTTATGAATATATTTCAATGAGAAAATTATATAAACATCCTATGAATACTAAAAAAAATTGGTCCTTATTTCGCAAGAACTACCATACCAGACTTACTGAATGGGATGAAACTTTTAGTTCTGATATTTTCAGCACTGATGAAGACAATAATATTATGTATTCTGAACATAATATGTATATTGATTATGATAGATTAGCTTTACAATCAAAACTTTCAAGTAAATATCTTGATCATGATGCATTTATTCTTGATATTAATATTGAGAATGATGAACGTGTTATGGGTCAAAAGGAATCTATTCATGAAATGATTATGAAAGAATATCATAATGTATTTGATGAGTTCTATGAACAGTTCAAGCTTAATAAAAATTTAAGATTTTCATCTTGGATTGAAAGTTCCTATAAAAAGGAATTTTTAATTAAGAGAGAAAATATAAATGCTAATTTTGGTTTGATTATTGAGTACTTAAAGAAAAATGACTTATCTAGTGTTATGGATTTTAAGACTTATTTAACTCATCCAAAAATTGCAAATGAATGGTTTAAAGAGATTTTTCCTAAAAATAATGAAATAAGTTTTTATGATTATCTTGAAAATCGTTATGATTTATATCAATATTATAGTACTAATTATTATCTTACTGGTAATAGTATTGAATCAATGAATGATGAAATCAAAAATGGTTGGAAGTTTAACAATACTTGTAAGAAAGAATCTATTTATGGCTCTTTATTAGTTTTGACTTTAGATCAACTTAAAACTTATCGTTTATCAATTATCAAGCGTATTCTCAATAACGATAATGTTCCTTTCCCTGTTAATAATCTTGGTATGATTCAATATTCCAAGTTTAACAAATTTGTTGTCGAGATTCTTTCTGAACTTGTAAAACCGAATTGTGACTTGGAAAAAATAGAACATATGTTTTATACTCTAGAACATCAATACAACCAATCCAACAATGAAATTGAATTTGAAACTTATCAGTTCGTTCAAGACATTAGAGAATGGTTATTAATTCAAAAGAGGAAACAACCCAAGAATAAAAAGGTAGTACAACCTAATCCAAGAAAACTTAAGAAACAACAATTAGAATCTTCTGATGATGAGTCTGATAATGAGTCTGATAATGAGTCTGATAATGAGTCTGATAATGAGTCTGGTTCAGATGATCTTGACAATTTACTTGATAGAGTACCTGTTAGAAAATCAACCACTTATGATATGGGTTTTGATAAAATTACACTTACACCAAGTCAAAAGGTATTTATTTGCAGAAACAAAAAGACTGCTGATGGTTCCTACTCTGGAAATCCTATTTTAGTTGGTCCTATTACTGATAAGCAATTTCAAAAATTTAAGACTCTAACTAAAAAGTGTGGTCTTCCCGCAAGACCTGTTGTTTTTAATAATTTTAAAGTTGTTTCTATTCCTATTAAATCAAATACCAGAATAAGTGGAAGCTTAAAACTAATCATTATGCAGGTATTTAATATTCAAGATATTGAGATTAAAAATCTTACAAGTCTTGATATTTAATTGTTTTGTTAATAGTGGTAAATCCAAAATAAAAAAGTATTATAAAACATTAAAATTTAGTGTTATATATAAAAATTATTTTATAAAAAATATTTATTGTAAAATAAATTTGATAAGTATATGAAAAATTAATTGTTAAATTTATTATAAAATAAATTTGATAAGTACCTTAATTGTTAAATTTATTGTAAAATAAATTTGATAAATACATGGTTATCATAAAATGTGGTAATGATCTCAAAAGCATTAAATGAAAACCTCTAAAAAAGTTTTTTGGTTTAGATCCAGCCATTTTTATAGTTTTATAATAGTCAAAAGGTTGTACAATAAAACTAACTGTTATTGTTGTTAAAGGTGCAGATATCAGATATGAATCAAAGTAATTATTATAGTAATCATGAATAGGATATAGAGATGAATATAATACAATATTTTTAGATATATTACCACTATAACCTGGATATAATTTTTTTATTAAAGGTATACTTTTATTTTGTAAAAATTTTATATAATTTTCATTTCTTTGGTTAAAATTTTTCCAAACGTCAATTGGATGTGTTAATAAACTTCCTAATATACCACTTATACCTCCATTTATTGAATTATTAATAATATCATCTTTTGATGTTTTTCTCGTATTTTTAATGTATTCATAAATAGTAAATTTACTTGTTGTTGATAAAATTTGTGATAAAAATGCAGGTTTTGATGCAAAAAAAAATCCTTTTATTTTATTTTGATTGTAAATAAGTTTAATTGTATTAATTGTTGTTAAATTATTATTTTGATAAACAGTTTTAACTGTACAAATAGGAAGTGTAGCACATTCTGCAATTAATGTTGCAAAACTTGTTGATAATAATTTATTTTTTACATTAATTTCGGTCATTATATTATATAAATATTCATTTTTTATAGCATAATATAAAAAATAAGAACTTAATTTATTCTAACTTATATAATTTAAGCATTTGTGAAATTGCAAAAAATTGAATTTTTTTAAGCTATATAATGTTTATTTATTTCAATGAATTCAAATCAAAAATTTATATTAAAATATCTTAAACCCATGTATTGTGGATTTTCAGCAAGGATTGTTGGTACTAATAAAGTAGTTTATGTATCTCAATATGGACCATCAGGTGGTACAATAAAACCAAATATGAATAGAGAATCATCAGAAGAAGAATTAAAATCAGATGATCATGTTAGAATAGCAACTTTTTCAAGATTTATTGATAGTAATGATGTATATCAAGCTAATGGTAGGTGGAAAGGTAACCAATATGGACGTAATAACTTTACTCTATCAAGTCAAAATTGGTTACCTGGATTATGGGTTAATGATCAAATTGAAATAACAGTAATTAAAGAAGGTATTGTAAAATATGATGGTAAACCTTTTACTGATAGTAGTATTATTCTAAATTCTACATTAGGTTTATCATGTAATTCTTTATGGAATAATCAAATCTATCCAGTATATATAACTGACAATCCTCCACCTCAAAGAGCATCTGATACTATTGTTATTTGGTATAATGAATTTTATAAAAAAATGCTAATTAAAATGTTAAGAAGAGGATCTGGTGATAATGTTGATAGTCCCGGAACTATTGTTATATCCGGTGGTGAACATAAACAACTTGAAAATGGAGAAGATGCTAGAAATCAAGCGCTAATCACAATTAATGAAGAAATTGGACTTCCACTAGAAACTATAAATAAATGTTTTTTTCTTCCATTAGGAATTTATAATAGTAAATATCGTGAAGGAAGATATAGCAAATTTTCAATGATTCAAGATGGTAATATGGTTGAATGTGGTATCGATAGAAATTCTGAATCAGATGCGCATATATTATTATTAATTACTGAAGATGATGTAATACCTAAAGAATGTGATCATACAGATAAACATGAAATTGCAAGTAAATGGTGGGAAGATATATATTGCGTATTAAATAAATATCCAACAACTGAATTTATGTTAGAAGATCATCGAAAATTTATTCCTGATAGCATTAAAAAAGTAAATGAATTTTTAATGTTATCACAAGAAGAAAGAAATCTATACAAATTCTAAAATAATATTATTTTTTTAGTAATTCTAAAATGCATTTATTTATTCTATATTGGTTTATTGTAAATTTAAAAACATTTTCAATAACAACTAACCAATTATTAATTAACTTTTGTACGAATAAATCAAAATAATCTGTTAATTCATTATTGAGTACTTGCATAAATTGTGAATTACTTGGTACATTAACAATATCACCTACAGTTAATAAATTAAATAAATCATTTAAAATTTCTTTTATTGATTTTGGTTCAAAAGTATTTTTGTCGTTATAATTATAAAATATATCAACACTATTTCTAACAAATTCTTTTGGTAAATCATTATATAGAATATCTGTAAATTTTTTCCCATCAATTACATTTTCTGCATTTAGTAAATAATCTATTTTTTTATTAATATAATCAAAATCATTATCAATATTTAAATCCATAAAATATTTTGTTAATAAATTTCTTAATGTCATTTCAATATTATAACAAATATATGTTTTTGTCATATGTTCTAGTAGTTCATAAACAAATCGTAATACTTTATTTCTTTCAGTATATTTACTTTCTTCAAAGTATATTTTACTTAAATTACAAAGTTGTTCATAAAATTTATTAATTGTTTCATATTCATTTAAATTCATGTTTTCTAATAATTGTTTTTCTTTTATAATTATTTTTATAAGATCTAAATTCCATGAATTTGATAAGTTACTATTAAATAATTTTTCCCAACAATCTAAATAGACACCAACATCATATGTATCAATAAAATCATTATATTTATTTATTATTTTTTTAAAGTTTTTATCATAATCAAAATTATTAAGTATTAAACCATTTTTAATTTTATTATTTATAGAATTATATTGTATTCCTTTATTAATTTGTTGTTTTATTAATTCTTTTCTTTTGTTTTTAAAATTAAAAATATTTTTATTTAGTTTAGCTTTATTAATTTCATTAATTTCATCATCAATTTTTTTTATTTTTAATTTTATTTTATTTTTTTCCTCATTCAATTGTTTTAAATAATCATTCATTATTATAATATTATTTGATGATCGTATATATTTATTATAAAAAAAATTAAACAAATAATTATTTGTAATATTATATTTATCGTTCTTTGTTAAATCAAATATATTTAACATATTATCAAGTTTATAATTATCATCAAATCTCCATAAAATATCAGTTAAATATTCATTAATTAAATAAAATACTGTTTTAAAAGATGTATCCAAATAATTTATAATATTATATCCGAATCTATTATTTGATAATAAAATAACTTTAATTTCATTATATTGTGAACTAATAAAATTATTAATAAATTCATTATATGTATTTCCTTTTAATATTTTATTAATATGATTTCTTGATTCATTACTTAATTGAATAACTGGATTTTTTGGTAAACCAAAATTATTTATATCAATACCATTTTTTCTTAATGTTTCAATTGATACATAATGATATGTTTTTTCTAATGGACTAATAATAGAATTCCCATTATCATCAATAGAATATGGGTCAACATTTTTATCAATTAAAAACTGTAAAATTTTTTGATCTATTTTTAAACAATACATTTGTTTTAGTATATTTGTATTATTATATTCATTTGGATATATAATAAAATTACAATCTTTTACTACATCAGTATTTCTAAATAAATACATATTAGAAAATGTTTCATCATCAATATTATTATCAATTATAATTTGTGTATTTCTAAATTCTCCAATACTAAATAATTCTTTATCATCACTAATTTTAGATTCATATAATATTTTACTAATTGCTCTATTTGTAAATAATTCAGATTGATCTTTAATAATTTCTTCAATTATTTTCAACAAATAATATTCTCTTTGTGAATCATTTATTTTTGTTAGTTCTGTTTTATTAACAAATTCTTTAATTTTATCACGTATTGGATTATAGCTATTATCATTTAATAAATTTTTAAATAATATAATTTTATTATATTCATAAAAAGTATCAAGTTCTATTTCCATTGATGGAGGTAACGTTTCACTTTTTTCTTGTATGTATTGTTTATTTTTAACTATTGTATTATCTAATAATATATTTGTTAAATAAGATGTAAAATAGTCAGATTTTGTTTTTTTTATTTTATTTATTAGTTCTTTTTCTTTATTTCTTGGTTCCAATTCAGATGGATTATTATCAGGTAATAATAATTCATAATTACTTTCAAATATTAATGATTTATCAGAATCAACTCTAAAATATGAGAATTTAGGTATTTTGATTTCGTTACCACCACTAAATAAATAATAATATAAAAACACATATGCATTTGTTTTATTTAAAAAATTATTTAGTTTTGTAATATCAAAAATTTTAATTGTTATTTCTTCTTCATAGTTTTTAAAGTTATTATGTATTTCTAATTGATTAATTATTAAACAGTTAATAATATAATAAAAATCTAAATAATATTTAGAAATATCCTTGATTTTACCTTGTTTTATAGAATTTAATAAAACATAATATGACTGTTCATTATTAGTAAAAATATCTTTTAATAATCTAATAATTGTATTTAATTGGTTAACTTGTAAATTATGCATTGATAAAATAAATGGAGGTCTATACTGTTTTTTTTTTAATATATAATAATTATCTGGAATATTATTTTTATCAATATCATTTTTTGAAAAATAATAATTACCGGGTAATGGTAGTGTTGGTTCTTCACCTTGATCATATTCCTTTAATACAAAATTACTTTTATTAATTTTATAATGATTATCAAATTTATTTTCTAAATCATCAATTAATTCTGGTATAATTCCTCTAAATTTTAATTTTAAATTAATTGCTTCTAACAACTTACTAAAACAAATATCATCATTTTTATCATTTATTAAACAATAAAAAAAGTTTTGGAAACTTGGACATAATTGTGAAAGTAATAAACCGTATATTCTTTTATTTTTAATATCAATATTAATATTATTTATTGATTTTTCTAAATTTGTTGCATCAATGATTTCTATAATATCATTATATTTTATATTTTTATTATAATAATCATTAAATAAATTAAAATTTTCTTCATTTTTAACCATATAAATAAAATCAGCTACCATTATATTAGGAACTTTAATTAAATTATTTTCAACCATTAAATTTATTTTTTTTATTAATTCTTCAATGTGTTCATTTTTTTTTGTAACAATAAAATTATCTATTAAATCAAATATTTCTAAAACATCTTTTGATAATCTATTATTTATATTTGAAAGATCAAAATTATTTAATGGATAAACAAAATGTCCAAATATAAGTTTTAAAGTTTGAGTATAAGTGGCTCCTGTATAAATTTTTGGTACCAAAAAAAATGATAAATTAGCAATAAAATGTTCAAAAGTATATTGTTTATGCATTAAACAACTCATAAAATTCATAACCAAAATATCAAACATACCACTCAAATTATCTGCATCTGATTTATTATTATTACATAATAATTTTGTATATTCACAGTAAATTTCATTTACAATATCTGGATCAAATAACTTATTTGTATATTTTAGTAGAAATTTATATTCTACATTATTAGGATCATATATAACTAAAACTTCTAAATAATTATTTAATTCATCATTATTATCTAATTCATTTATTTTTACATAGTTAGTATCAAGTATTAAAAATAAAAATAATTTTTTGAATTTGAGTTCCTCATTTTTTTCTTCTTTAAATATAGTTTTAATACTTGTATAATCATTATATTTTCTATCAATATCAATAACTCTGGAACCACCATAAAATAAATTTGAATCTAAATCAATAATATTATCTGCAAAATCATGTGCTAATTTAAATTTATGATTATTATTAATTTCATCAAAAATATTATTATCATTTTTAAAAAAATTTGAATTACGATCATAATATAATTGTTTTGTATGTGGATTTTTATAAATTTTCTGAGTTGAATTAACAAATTCATTATATATTTTTGCAATAAAATCATCACTATCATACATTTTATTTGTATTATTTTGTGTATTAATAATTTCATCAGTATAATTTTTAAAATCATCAACATTATCATATAATTTTTTTTTAATTTCTTTTTTAATATTACTATTTTTTATTAGTCCTAAATTGTCTAATTCCTTAACTACATAAGAATCTGAATTTGGTATGTGTAATTCAAGTTTTTTTGTATCATTAAATTTACCCCATAATCCATCAACTACTTTTTTCATTTCATTTCTTTGAATGCTAATAATTTCTTTATTTTCTTTTAAATTATTTGTTTTTTCTTTTGATGAAATATTTTTTTGTATTTTATTTTGTGTTTCTAAAATTATATTTTCAATTTCTGAATTATTTTTTAATGTATCATAAATTGTTTTTTCTAATGAACTCAAAAATGGATGTTTAATTATAAGGGGATAAATTAATTTTTTAATTTCAATAATATCATCTTTTTTAACAATATCCCCTTTTCTTTGAAATGTAATTAAATCAGAAATTTCTTTTTTATCAAATAATTTGATTTCTCCTATTAGTAAATAATGTAAAGGTGTAAATCCATTATTATCTTTATAATTTAAACTCACTTCACACTCATTAATTAAAAATTCAACAATATCATTATACTGTTTTTGACATGCTATATGTATTGGTGTTTGATTTTCTTTATTTGGTTCATCTGGATTTACATCATTTTGAACTAAAAATTTTATAACATTAAGTTTATTAAATTCATTTTTAAGTTTATCATCATTTGATAAAATTTCATGAATTAAATTATTACCATTTGATGGTAATGTTACACTTAACGGTATTTTATTAATTAATGAATATTGCATAATTTCTTGTGTATCCATTTGATAAACTAAATTAAATAAATCAAAAATTTTTTGTAAATCAATATTTATATTTGTTCTATAAGGTTTATCATATCTAAATGCCATTATTAATTTATTAGAAAAAAAATATACTTAGAACTAAATTTATAATTTTATTTAATGTTAAAATATGGTTCTTTAAATAATGTTTCTAATCAAAATTCAAAAACATTATTACCAAGAAATCTTACATATAATTATGCTTTAAACACATCAAGTACAAATATAAATGTTATAAATAATTCTTCAAATGGTACAAGTAATTCCACTTCTCAATCTAGTATAAATGTTACTGATGCATCAATTGATAATTTAAATGTAGGAACAATAAGTGCCCAAAGTAATAAAACTGATCCATATATTGTTTGTAATGGTTCAATTGCTTTTTCTTTATTAAGAGCAGAATATATTTATCACAATTTTAAAATATTTCCACTTTTATTTACTCGTGATATGTTAATTAATAATAAAAATCTTAATTTAAATACAGAAACTTTAACAATAAAAGACAATGTAATATTATTAAATAATCAAGTAAAGGAAAATAGTTTTATTAATAATACAAGTGATATTTTTATATCTGGTTTTATTTTTCCAATTATAGACAAAAATTCATCAACTGGTTATTATAGTGGTTTATTGTATTTACCAAATAATAAAATAGAGAAAGTTAATTCAACATCATCAAATTATAAATGGACAAACAATAAATATTTATTATTTAGTGATACTAATAAAGGATTTTATAAATTAAAATATTTATCACAAGATAATAGTTTTTCATCATATCAAAATCCAATGACAAGTACATATGTTGATTTATTTGATAATAACGATAATTTAGCTAATTTAATTGTTAATTCTCTAGGTATTACAGATGGTGAACTTGTTGCTTTTAATAATGAATATTTAAATATAATGTTAGGTAATCAACAAAATTCTTCTATTAATGTTGTAACTTTTAATAAAACAAATTTAACACTTAAAAATAATATTGATATTATTTTTGATACAAGTTTAACAATAAAAACTTTAATAGACTATATAAAATTTAATAATAGTTTAACAACATTTTATACTGATTTATTTTTAAATAATTTAATTTCAAACATAAACTTTGTGAATAATCTTAATTTTAAGTCAAATGATCAAACATACATGATATTTGATAATATTAATAACAGAATAGAATTTAAAAAAAATGTTATTGTAGATACAATAATTATTTTAAGTGATTTGCAACTTAATTTTAGAGATTTATATTTTGGTAGTGAATTTAATATTGGTTCATTGGTAAACGATGTTTTTGTTCCCTATATTAATTTTATAAATACATCAACTAATAAAAGCTTTAATTTAGTAATAGATTCATTTGCAAATAATTTTAATATTAACACAAAATTAGTTTTTCGACCATCATCATTTTGTATGTTTTATAATAATTTAAATTTTAATTCATCAATTGGTGAAACATATTTTAATTTATCAACAATAGATAAAACAGTAAATTTTGTCAAAAAAGTTAATGTTGATGATTTGAATATTACAACTAATATTCTACTTAAAAATGATATTCCAATAAAAATACAAAATAACTTTAGTATTGTAAATTCATCAGATAATAGTTTAATAAATTTTAATACAGAATATTCTAAATTTTTTTACAACATTTATTTAAATAAAAATAATCCTAAAATTATTTTTGATAATGAACGAACACTCGAAATAAGTTGTTTAAATCCAATTATTAAATTAAAACTTAAACAAAATAATTTTACAATTGATGGTCCATCTGATAATACTAGCACTACATTAAATGTTATTGTTGGATCTTCATTAAATATTAAAAATATAGGTTGTGCTTATGAATCTGGACTTAATCTATTTAAATATGTTCCAATTTCAAAAGTTTATGTTTTATCAGGAGCTACTAAACCTAATGAAAATATTACATTTGTATTTCAAAGTATTTTTTCACCCACTAATGAACTTACAACACAGTTTTCAGGAAAATTAAACATAACATCGAGAGCAATGGATGGTGACTTTAGAAATGTTTATGATATTAATATTTGGTCAACACCCAATGATACAGTTGAATATAATACAAAAAATCCAATAAATACAAATTTTATTGGTAACTGGAGTATTAATAATTTTGTTTTAACATCTATTTTATCAAGTACAGGTGATTATTATAATATTAGTATTAATTGTAATGGTTCTCCTAATTATAATTTAATTTGGGGTGTTAAATTAGATGTTTTAGCAATTTAAAAAATTGATTTTATTATTAATTATTGAAATAATAATATTATAATGACATCAACAACTTCGATTTTTAAGATAGTACAATATAATGATTATAATGAATTAGAACGTATCATTAAAACTAGTAAAGTAGATTTAAAAAATTTATATAAAAAAAATGAATACTTATTTTCAAATGCAATTAATTTTAGATCTAAAGAATGTTTTGATTTATTGATTGAATCTAAATATTTTGACCCAAATGATCCATATAAAAATGGCTTATTAACTGCATTAGAATATTATTGCAATGCTAAAAATCAATCAAATTCATATTATATAAATAAATTGAAAAATAAATTTGTTCACTTTACTAGACAAGCAATACATATAATTTTAAAATCAGATTGCTATGATGAATTTAGTGATTTTATTATATTTTTTATTAATGAAAATCCTATTGAAAATATTAAATCATTATTAATTATGAGTTTAGATAATATTACATCTTTTAAAAAAATAATAAACATTGGGTTGTCAATGGATTTAATTACAACTGAATTAGCTATAAATATAATTAATTCAGCATATAAAGATAAAAAATTAACTGTTATGATTGAATTTATTAATTGTGGTTTAAATATTTTTCAAAATCAAGAAAATGTTATTAATTATTTTTTGGAAAATTTTCATGATCAGAATGCAATTAAATATATTATTGATAGTGTACTATTATATAATCCCAATATAAATCTATCTTCACTTTTAGTTAAATATATTAATAAAAAAAATAATTCTTATTATTGGGATACATCACTTTTTAATTGCTATAAATTATATAACATTTATACAAATTATAATATATTAAAAAAACTAAATTGTAATTTTTTTGAAGGTTGTGATATTTTAACATTAATTATAAATAATATATTATGTTCTTATGTTAATAGTTATAATAATATTAAAAGATTTGATGAAAATAAAATTTTATTAATAATAAAATTATTTGATTTGTTTTTAGAAGAAAAAATTATTGATAATAATTCAGTTATAAAAAAAACTAATGGATCTCTTGAAATTTTTAAAAAAAAAAATGAGTATAACTATCATGATTTACAATGCGTTTTATACTTACTGAAGTATTTAGAAAATAAAGGAATAAAATCAGATGATTTTATTGAATTTAAAAATCTAGTTATACCACCACAAAAAGTTATTGATGTTGAAAGTTTACTTCCTAAAAAATTAAAAGCTATTAAATGGAAATATTAATTTTATCTGGTCTATTGACTAATTTGTTATTTTACAACAGGTATTGCTTCACCAGAAATATAAAAATAAAATCATTTACGATATAATATCACTTATTTAAATAATTTAAATTTTAATTCTATATATAATATAATTATGTCAGAAGAAAATAATTGTTATTATATTTGTTCTATGGGATTTAGAAAATCATGTACTATATTTAGTTTAATAAACAATGATAATTTAGATAATTATAATTTTAATAATTTAAAAGATAATGATATTTTATATATTAAAACAGATGCTTTATATAATTTTTTTAAAATTATAAATAATATTAATTGTAGATTCATATTAGTATCTGGGTGTAGTGATTATACTGTTCCATATGATAGATTTAATAATATTGATGAATTTATCAAATTTATTTCAAATGATAAAATAATTCATATGTTCGCACAAAATTGTGTATATAAACATCCAAAAATTACTAATCTACCAATAGGTCTAGATTATCATACATTAAATGGAAATGAAAACTTTTATTGGGGGAGAAATTGTAAACCAATTGAACAAGAAAATGAACTTATAAATATTAAGAATAATGCAAAACCATTTTATGAAAGAATATATAAATGTTATTCTACATTTCATTTTTCATATAAAGGATATAAATATGAATATGATAGAATAGATGCATTAAATAATATTCCACATGAACTAATATATTTTGAACCAAAATTAATTCCAAGGGATAAAACATGGGAAAATCAAATAAAGTATTCTTTTGTTATATCTCCTCATGGAAATGGTTTAGATTGTCATAGAACATGGGAGGCATTAGTATTAGGATGTATTCCAATTGTAAAAAAATCAGAGATAGATGCTTTATATAACGATTTACCTGTACTAATCGTAAATAATTGGTCTGATTTAAACCAAGATTTATTAAATAATACAATTGAAGATTTTAAACATAAAACATTTAATTATAATAAATTATCATTGCAATATTGGATCCATAAATTTAATGGAAAAATATAATTATTTTATTTAATATAGTTCATCAATTTATTTATATAACAATATACATTTTTATATTTATTATTTATTCTTTGACAAAAATCACCATCTTCTCCATGTGTCATATACTCATTATATTTAATATCATTACATAAATCAAGTTTTACAATAGGATGACCATGATGAATATTTATTGAAGGTATTGTATATAAATTTGTATGACCAATACTATTATGACATAAATACAAATCATCTTTATCTAATTCATATGAACTATATATATCAAAAAAATCATTTAAATAAGCATAATTATGTACAAATAAATTTATATTATTATAATTTAAAAAATACAAAAAATATTCTATTTTTTTTGTATGTGTAATATCATCACAATCACAAAACATTATATAATCAGGCTTTGTAAAATTTAAACAATATTCAATACCTCTATTTCTATTTTGCGAAGCATTTTGTTTAATATTTATATCATTAATAATAACAGTAAACTTTAAATTTAGTTTATTTATTTCATTAAATAAATATTCTTTTTGTTCAATATTTATTTCTGATACACAAATAATTATATTATTTGGTTTTACCGTTTGTTCTGATAAATTTTTAATACAATCTACAATACAATAAAAATCATTTATATAAGATGGTATTACTATATCTATTTTAATATTCGTTTTATCCATTAAATATATTTATATTAAAATTATTTCTTAATTATATTTATATTAAAATTATTTCTTAAATATATTTATATGATTAAATTATTCAATCTTGATTTACATATTTCAGTAATAAAAGATATTCAAAATATTTTAAAAGAATTATATTCAGACAAAATTGAACTTACAAATTGGTCAATATCTGCACATTCTTGGGTGTTTAATGAAACTAGTATTTGTCCAGATATTATCAATGCACATACTTGGAAAAATATTAATAAAGATATGATAAATAATTTTGTTAATAGATATAAAGATTTTTTATCAACATTTGATGGATTTATTGTTACACATACTCCAGTATTTTGTTTATTGTATGAAACATTTAATAAACCAATTATATTGATAAATAGTTGTAGATATGAACAACCTTTTTCGTGGAATAATAATATTGATATGTGGAATTATTTAAATATTAAATTAAAAGAAATGTATAATAAAGATCAATTAATAGCTGTTTCAAATAATAAAGCTGATGCAGAATATTTAAAAATTGGCACTGGTGTTGAATCTATTATTATACCAAGTTTATGTTTGTATACAAATTCTAAATATTGTCCAACTAAAGATAAATATATTATAAATAATAATTTTAATATACATGAAAATGAAGATATAATTAATAAATCAAGTTGTTTAAAAAACGGTTATAGTTGGCAAGAATTATATTCATATAAGGGAATAATTCATATGCCATATGAAATATCTACAATGTCACTATTTGAACAGTATAGTGCAAATATTCCTTTATTTTTTCCATCAAAAGATTATTTAATTAATTTAATAAAAAACAATGGTTATATGATACACTCAAGATATAATAAAATGTTTGGAAATAATAATTATCCAAATAATGTTGATATATGCTTAAATGATAATAGTGTAACAGATTTTTGGATAAATAAAGCTGATTATTATGATGAAGATAATATGAAACATATTATATACTTTAATAGTAATGAACATTTATATGAATTAGTTAAAAATATTGATAATTATGATATATCTGAAAAAATGAAACTACATAATGTAACAAGAAAAAATAATGTGTATACCATTTGGAAAAATATTTTTGACAAACTATTTAATATATAAATTGTATATTTCTAAACAAATAATATACGTTTTTATATAATTTTTATATATAAGTTTTTATATAATTAAAATGTCAACTGCTTATTGGGATAATAATGATTTAAATGGTTTTAATGATTGTAATTCAAATAGCATTGGTCAAATAACAATGCAAACAGAGTTAGGGAAATTTTTATTTAATTCATCATTAGATACATCAATTGTTAATTTTCTTGAAGTTGGAACTTGGAATGGTTTAGGTTCAACAAAATGTTTTATAGATGGATTTAAAAAAAGACATAAACCTTTTAATTTTTATTCATTAGAATGTAATAATGAAAAATCAAAATATGCTAAAAAGTTATATGAAAATATAGATAACGTATTCATATTAAATGAGGTTTTATTAAATAAAAAACCAAATGATATTTATGATATATTTCCAATATTATTGGAAAATCAACAATATAAATATTGGAATGATATTGATTTTGATAATATGAAAGATAAAAAATTATTTTTAGAAAGAAATGATTTACCAGAAATATTTGATTTAGTATTATTAGATGGTGGAGAATTTACAACATGGTATGAATATAATATAATTAAAGATAAATGTAAAATATTAGCATTAGATGATACAAAAACATTTAAATGTAAAAAAATTGTTGATGATATTAAATCAAGTAATAAATGGAAAATATTGCTTGAAAATGATGAAAGAAATGGAGTTTTTATTTGTGAGAAAATTAATTAATTAAGAAAATCAAATAATTCTTTTAATTTATAGTTATAATCATTTTGTATAAATATATTATTACTAAAGAAAACAATTTTAATATTAATTTTATACTAGTTCAGGAAGGAATTTGAAAAATAATTATACAATTATTATTTTATTATTTATACATTTGATGGTCTAATTTTATTCATATCACTAATACTTTTTTGTTGTTGTTCATAAACCATTTTAGCATAAATATTTTTAGCCATTTCTTGTGCTTTTTGTGCTGATAAATCTTCAACAGTTTGTGTATTTGAATTATTTTCAAAAAACATATTATTATCTACAGGTTGATTAATTTTTTCATCATTTAGTTGATTAAAAAATGTACTTGATACTCTATCATTACTTTTTAAATAATTAATTACATCATCACTATTTGGTCCAGACATTGGTAAACATTTACCTTCTATTTTACATGTATTTGATTCTCTTAAGTAACCTTTCAAGTTATTTAATATTTGATCACCATTGTTTTGAAGAAAATGTCTATATTCTTGAGATGATTGTACATTATTAATATTTCTAACATATTGATCAAATACTCTACTTCTTACATAAGATGTTAGAAATCTTCCGTCATTCATTAATGGGGGACAATTATATTTATAATATCTGTTATCCATAACGTATTATATATATAATTAGATATTTTTATTTAAAATAAAATTTTTAATGTCATTTAATAATTGGTTTTTATTCTTATTTTTACCATTTATTTGTAAACCAAGTTTATATTCAATCGCAATATCTTGTAATTCGGGGAGTTTATATTTATTTAAATTTTTTAAAATATTTTCTAATTTTGATTCATTAATTTGAAGGGTTGTTTCAATGTTTTCATTTTTATCTTTTTTCTCATTAGTTTCGTCATTTGTATTATCATTTGAAAATTCTTCTAAGGGGGTTGTTACTTTATTTTGACTTGTTTCACTAGAAATTGTATCATTATCTAATTCTTTACTGGATTTTTCAGATATATTTTTACTACTTTCAGATAATTTATTAGATTTTTGAGATGATTTTTTACTTGTTTCGGATAATTTATTAGATTTTTGAGATGATTTTTTACTTGTTTCTGTCATTTGTTGACTTTTTTGAGATGAATTTTTACTAGTTTCAGATGATTTACCAGATTGTTCAGTACTTGTTTCTGATAATTTTTCATTTATTAATGTTTCTGAATTATTATTTTTTTCTATTTGTGATAAAGCATATTCTTCAAAATTTAATTTATCAGAGAATGATTCATCAGATACTTCTTTTATTTCAGGCATAATTTCAAATTGTTTATTATTATGATTAAGTATTGTATTTAAATTAAAAGGTATATTCATTGGAACCATAGATATTTGATTAAAAACAATATTAATATCTTCAGAAATATCTTGTGGTAAATTTTTTAATTCATTTTGAATGGTTATATATTCATCATTTAGTTTGTCTAATTCACTTTGAATTTTTTGATCAATTATTATATTTGATTCTATATTTGGATCAAATACTATATTTGATTCTATATTTAATTCTGTTTGTGGATATTTACTACTATTTTCTTGTTGATTTACACTTTTTTCAACATATTTTTGATAATTATTTTTATTTGTTAATTGTTTAGTTATTTTTTTATCCAAGTTATCAATATCTTCTAATTCATTCAATTCTTTTTCAATATTTAATGGCATATCACCATTTGATATTTGATAATTATTTTCTAAAGTAATCACTCTACCATACATATAATTTATTTTTTTATTGATATGTAAAAGTTCTTTATAAATGAAATAACATATTATTGTTAATGCAATTATAATAATTAATTTTAAATCAAAAAAACCCATATTAATAATATATAGTATTCTTTTAAGCATTAAACTCACTTTTTTTAAAATTAATTATTATATTTCTATTTTATTATATTCGAACATGTAATTTAATATTTAATCATTTTTTCTAATATAATTTATGAATCTAATTATTAATTTTTTTATTGGAATAACAATATTTATAATTTTTTATGTTTTTGATTTTAATATTGATAATATTTCAACATATATGAATAATAAAGTATTAACACAAGTAAATTTAAAATTATTTATACATAATTATTTTGTATCTTTCTTCAAAAAAAGTATAATAACTAATATATTATTTTATATCATTATTTTTTTTTGTGAAATAATTTTTTTAAGTTTTTATGGTATACAAATTACTAATCATTTTGGAAAATTACCTTTTTATGTTTTATCTTTATCATTTGTTGATTTAATTTCTTCTTATTTTAATTTTAAAAATATTAATTTATTAAAAGGAAATATGAGTTTTTTAATTATTGAAACATATTTCGGACATACATTTAATATTTATGAATTAGCAGGAATAAGTTTTAGTATAATAGTTAATTTCATTATTAATAACTTTGTTTAAAATAGATAATATAAATGTTTTATATATAAATAAAGAAATTTAAATATCTACAATAGTAAAATGGGCGGAGGTCTAATACAATTAGCAATATCAGGTAAACAAGATGTATCATTAACATATGATCCTGAAATTACTTTTTTTAAAAAAGTATATAAACGTCACACAAATTTTTCTTTGGAAATCAAAGAAATATACACAGATCAACAAGCTGATTATGGAAATATCATTTCATTTAAATTAGATAATGCTGATATGATTCATAGATGTTTTATTGAAATTAATTTACCATATTTATCTTTTGATGATTCAAGTGTAATTAATACAAATTATACAAATTGGAAATCAAATATGTTAAATAGACTTAATAATTCTATAAATAAGTGGAAAACATTATATTTAAATTTTAAAAACTTTGTAACAATTGAATTAATTTTATACCAACAACTTCAAAAGCTATTTTTATCAGATAATATTACATTAAATAGTTTAAAAGATACTGTTGTAAGATTTAATAATACCTATAAAAGTCAATTGAATACATATTCAAATTTAATTGATATAGATATTTACAATAAAATTAATATGGGTGGATATATTTTAAGTATTAATAAATTATTGACTTATTCAGATACAATACCTAATGATAACTATATATCAATAAACACAATAAAATCAACATTAAATGATCAATATAATATAATTTATGAATATTTAAACTATTATCACTCAAATTGGAAACAAAATATTAGTATTTATAATTCGTATAATTCAAATAAATTAAATGTTGCTTGGAATCATTTTATTGGACATTATTATTTTACAGATTTTGAATTAGAAATAGGTGGTCAAGTTGTTGAACAATATTCACCTGATCAATTACACATTTATCAATATCATCATTTAACTGAAGATCAAATAAATAATTATTATAAAATGGTTGGTAATATACCAGAATTAACAACATATAATAATACACCTAAACCACAAACAAAAATTATTTTACCTCTATTATTTTGGTTTTGTCGTAAAGCAGGTACATCTTTACCTCTTGTTTCAATGAGAAATACTGCAGTAAATATTAATTTAACAATAAATAAACTTAAAAATTTAGTTTACTTTATTGATTATGAATCAGAATATTATAAATTTTTAAAATTAACTGTACCAAAAGATACTAGTACGTCACCTGATACAACACTTAATTATTATGATTATACATATAATGTAAGTGATAAAAATCTAACATATAATCTTAAAAATATAAATAATAAAGCTCTATCATTAATTTATACTAGTTTAAAATCAGAAGATATTACATATATTTTAGAAACATATGGTGTTTTAGAAAATAATCAATATGTTTTAAATTTAAACCAATGGGTTATATTTAAAAATGATCTTAAAAATAATTCTAATTTAATGATAAAGATAGGTGGTTATGAAAATTATACTGATTTCAACTATTTATTAAATTTAATACCTAAACCAGATGTTAAACTATTGTGTGAAAATGTATATTTAGATGATGTTGAAAGACAAAAATTTGCTTCAACAAAATTAGAATATATTATTGAAACATTTAATGAAAATATATTTGATATGTATAATTTAAATATTTTTGATGGTTCAATATCATTAGATAAACCTTGTAAAATATTAAAATGGTTTATACAACCAAAAATATTTTTATTAGGATTATCTCCTTATTCAAAAGTTACTCCATATATGTATGATTACACTAAATATTTCACTAACTTTTTTTTTAATAAACAAGTTATTACACTTAATCAAATGGAATTACTAAATCAATATTTAGATAAATCATTTTATAGCTATGTATTAGGTTTTAAAACATTAAATCGTGAATTACCTGATGGTGTTTATTATTATAATTTTGCATTATTTCCAGAAGAATCACAACCTTCAGGTACTGCTAATTTAACTGTTATTACAGAAAAGAAAATAAGATTTGAAATGAATCCATTATTTTTAAATGAATATTTTACATCTAAACTTAATCCTGGTAAATTAGGTATGCAATTAAAAGTTTTAACTTTAAATTATAATTTATTTGTTGTTCACCAAGGAATTGGTAGACTAGTTTTTATTCAATAATAAATATTATATTTCATTTGTTATATTTTATAAAATAATTATATATATGGAATACAAGAATAAATATTTAAAATATAAAAATAAATATTTAAGTTTAAAAAAACAATTAGGTGGCAATAAAGAATATTTTGAATTATATACTATTAATTCTGAAACTACTTTATATCATGGAAGCTTTAATAAAGTTAATGGACATATTAATATTCCTGGATATTTTACTACCGATCCACTACAATCGTTAGGGCATTTAATTAGTACTGCAAGAAGATTAGATAATTCTACAGATTATAAAATTACAGATTTAAATAATATATCATCATGTTATCCAATTATTTATAAATACAAAACAGTTGATAAACTTACTTTATTAAAAATGAATGTAGGTAGTAAAAAATATAATGATAGTTTTGGAGTATTATTTAATAAAGGGATACTAAAAACTTTTTTAGATGAATTAGAAGAAACTAAAAAATTTGAAGTTTTAACAAATTTTAGAAATAAACTTGAAGATATTGGTCAAAAAATACCAGAAAAAGAAAAAATAGATATTACAAATGATAACTTTTTTTGGATTTATTGTGTATTATTTGATAAATATATTGACTTATGTAAATCAGGATGTTTTGGTGGATGGGTGAATACACCAGGTTATTATTTATTATCAAATATTGATTATAATTTATATTTTAATAATATATTAGAAGATATACAGTATGGTTCGAAAATAGATGGTATATATGTTGAAAGAGATCAAGACGAAATTATATTATTTAATAATACTAATTTATCCGATATATCAATTCCTAATTTTATTTTACCTTTTTATATAAATACAGAAGATAAAGCTAAAGAATTTATAAATAATTATGATAAAGTAGTTTTAGAATTTTTAAATGATAAAGATAATAAAGATAAACAAAAAGCTATTATAAATTTATTTAAAAAATTTAATCATATAGATGAATCAGGAGAATATAAATGGAACTTTGATTGGTTTAAAACATATTGTGAAAATTATAATCCATATAAAGAAGTAGATATATCTAATTGTACACACCCTGAATTTACAAATCCAGAAAAAGAAAAGTGTCGTATAAGATTTCCTGTAAATATAATACTTGAAGACAAATTTCAAGACCCAGAATGCGATAATTTTCTATCAAGTAAATTATCAATTTTAAATATAAAATCACACTCTGAATTACTTAGTAAATGGATTGATAATATAAAAACAGATAAATTTTCTGATAATAAATTACAATTATTTGAAAATAATTTTTGCAAAAATAGACAAAATATACTTCAAAGAAAATTATAATCATATCATCATTTATACCCTTTATAAGTCTAAAAATTTAGGCAAATATGAAAATTATGTATACAATTAAAAGTTTTAACTTTAAATTATAATTTATTTGTTGTTCACCAAGGAATTGGTAGACTAGTTTTTATTCAATATATATCATCTGGATCTACATCATAGTGTACAGCTAATTCTAATCCTTGTTGTGGATCATATGATCTATCATTATTATCACCTTCATAATGCCATTGATCTATTCCTATAGATGACTCACCAAATGCTCCTTCTATTTTATTATTTTCAGTAAATAAAGGTATTTTTTTTTGATTAATTTTTTTATAATCAAGAATCATATCATCATATACTTCTTTAATTGTTTTACCTTCGAACTTGTTTGTTTCATCATTTTTTATTATTTCTTCTAATTCATTTTTATTTATATCTAAAAATCTATAATCATATAACATCTTTTGACTAATAGGTTCTTCTAACATTACTGATGGAGATGCATAATCATGGATATCAATATTATTAAGTGGAATAGTAATAACACCTTTTAAATTTTCATTATTATAGTTATTTATTATTTGTTCTTTTGTTAATGGCAAGTTAGTAAAATTTAAATCATCTAATTTATGAACAAGATTTCTATTATCATAATCATTTCTATTTAAATCAATTGTATTTTTATGAGCATTATTATTTTGATCATAATTAAATTTTAAATTTGATGTTAATTCTAAATTATTGTTTGGTTTTAAAACATTTAAATTTTGATATAACTTTTTATTATTATCAAAAGTTGAATTAATAATAAATTGATCTTCTCCATATAATAGTTTTTTATCTTTAATTTTTGGTACAGATGATATTTTTTCAATAACTCTTTTTTTATTTTTGTTATAATTTTTATTTTTTTTTATTTGTTTTGTATATTTTATTTGATTTAATAAAAATAATATAATAAAAACTAATATTATATTTTTTAAGTCCAACATTTATAATACTTAGAAAAAATGAAAAAATAATTAATAAAATAATAAATTTATTAATATGGATTTAGTAAAGAAAATATTAAAGAACAGTTATGAAGCCATTGATAATTTAAATATTGAGGATCTTGAAAAATTAATTATTTTTGCAAATGATAAATATAGGAACACCGAAACACCAGTTATGACTGATGAATTATATGATATTTGTGTGGATTTTTTAAAATTAAAAAATCCTAAATCAAAAGTATTAAAAGTCATTGGTGGAAAAGTTAAAAGTAAAGACAAAGTAAAATTAGACTATTGGCTAGGATCAATGGATAAAATAAAACCAAGTGATACTAGATTATTAGAAAAATGGATTAATAAGTATAAAGGACCTTATTATGTTTCAAATAAACTTGATGGTATTTCTGCAATGATTATTTATAGAGAAAATGGGGATACTAATTTATATACAAGAGGTACTGCTGATGAAGGTTTAGATATATCACCATTGTTAAAATATATTAAAAATATTCCTTCATGGTCTTTAGTTAATAAATATAAAACCAAATCAAAGAAAGCTGGTATATTATTAGCATGTCGTGGTGAATTGTTAATGAATAAAGACATATTTAAAAATAATTGGAGTGAACTATTAAAAAATGGAAGAAATGGTGTTTCTGGTTTAGTAAATAGTAAAACAATTAATCCAAAACTAGCAAGTGATACTGATTTTGTATTATATGAAGTTATTGATCCATTTTTAAAATTTAGTGATCAAATGAAAATATTAAAAGATTTAAAATTTAATGTCGTTAAATATGAGGAAGTTCCAAAAATTAGTTTTGAAATTTTATCAAATTTATTAATAAAAAGAAAAAAAGAATCAGAATATGAAATTGATGGTTTAATTATTACTAATAATGAAGAAAATAAAAGAAATATAAAAAGTAATCCAGAATATGCTTTTGCTTTTAAAGATATTTTAGATGATCAAAAAGCTGAAACAAAAGTTATTAGTATTGAATGGAATATTTCAAAAGATGGTTATATCAAACCAACATTAATCGTTGAACCTGTAACTATTGGCGGTGTTGAAATATCGAGAACAACTGGTAATAATGCTAAATTTGTTGTTGAAAATAAATTAGGAAAAGGAGCACACATTGAGATTATTAGAAGTGGTGATGTAATACCTAAAGTTAACAAAGTTTTAAAACAATCTAAAAATGTTGAAATGCCTGAAGGAGAATGGCATTGGAATGAAACAAATGTTGATATTATTTGTGATTCACTTGATAATAATGATGTCTTAATTAAAAATATTTATTATTTCTTTTCTTCTCTTGATACAAAAGGATTGGGTGAAAAAATAGTTGAGAAATTTGTTAATAAGGGTTATGATAGTATTCTTAAAATTATAAAATTATCGGTTCCTGAAATTTTACTTGTTGAAGGTTTTAAAGAAAAATCTGCACAAAATATAATTGATTCAATAAAAAAATCATTAACAGAAATTTCATTAAGTAAAATAATGAGTGCATCAAATAAATTAGGTCATGGTATTGGAGAAGAACGTATTAAATTAGTTTTAGATAAATTTCCTAATTTGTTAGATGATGCTGATAAATGGTCAAAAGATGAATTTATTAATAATCTAAAATTAATTAATGGATGGGAAGAAAAAACCAGCTCATTATTTGTTAGTAATTATAAAGAATTTAAAAAATTTTATAATTCAATTGAACCCTATATTACAATTAAAAAACAAAAAGTCAAAGAAGTTATAAAAAATAAATATACAGATAAAACGGTAGTTATGTCTGGATTTAGAGATTCAGAGTTACAACAAAAATTAGAAGATTCTGGAGCAAAAATAACCAATAGTGTTTCGAAAAATACTGATTATTTAATTGTTAAAGATCAAAACACTATTGATGAAAATACAGGTAAAGTACAAAAAGCTCATGAATTAGGTATTAAGATTATAATTAAAGATAATATTTTTTGAAATTATATTTATTATTGATTTTAATAAAAATAATCTAAAATTATTTATATGCACTATACAATTGATGGAAGTTTAATACTTAATAATCAAAAAATTATTGAAAATTTTCAAACAAATAATTCAAGTTCTTCTGCTCCTTCTAATACAAGTTCTACTCCTGCTAATAATACAAGTTCTACTCCTGCTAATATAAATTATTCTACTGATAATAATATTGATATATATAAATTATCAGATGAAATTAATAATATAAATAATATATTACAAAGTACAGTTAAAAGAGATGAATTGTCAAAATTAAATCAAGATTTAGTTAATTTATATAATATGATTAATAATAATAAGGTATCAGAGACAGTTAAAAAAGAAGAATTAACAGCTTTTGGTAATAATATTTTAAATATTGTAGATACAAACATTAAAAATATAACTAATCAAATACAATATCAACAAAAAGAAATACAAAACAAATTTGCAAAAATTCAAGATACTATGGAAAAATTAAAATTACTATTTTCAGATTCATCATTTTCATTAAAAGATCAGATTTTATCCAGTAGTTCTATTGAGATTAAAAAATAATTATATTAATTTAAAATATTCTCTTAAATATTTACTATAACGTTTAGATACTTGTAAAAAGTAATTTTTACACTTTAATTCAAATTCCTGTTTTAAATTTTTATAATCTTCATGTAATTTTTTATTTTTTTTATCTATTAAAATCATATTTTCTATTTTACATAAATTATTATGCATAGTGCCAACTTTTTCTCTAAAATCATAAATTTCATTATATGTATCTATAGTTTGATCAATTAAATCTCTTTCTTCAAATATTTTATTAAAATAACCTTTTTTTAAAAAATGAAAAAAGAATTTTAGTAAATTATAATAACTCATTTGGTATTTATTTTTACTGTTTTTTGTTAAACTTTTAATTAAAACATCATCTAATTCTACATTAATAATTGCTGTATTATTAAAAGGTTTTTCTTTAAATATAACAAAATTTGATATTTTAAAATCATTATATACAACTTCAATAAACATATAATTATATTTATAATCTGATAATTTAATAGTTTTTCCATTAAATTTTTTTTTCCCTTTTAATGCTTCGTCAATTGTAAATGGTGGTTTTAAATTTAATTTTAAATACATATATAAATTAACATATTCAAAAATTGTCTTTTTTTTGTTATATTCAACTATTAGTTTTGTTATTTCATTTATCATTTTTTTTGGTAAAGTTGAATCTATCTGATCTTGATTAATATTACTATTTTCTATTTGTAATAAGCCATTTAAATTACCTAAATTATCTAATAATTTTTTTATTGATTCATCTATTATATCAAAAGTAAGTCTTACTAATATAATTTCATTTTCTCTTGATTTTAATTTTTTAAAATAATTTTTTAATAAATTTTAAATTTCATTTTCTCTTGATTTTAATTTTTTAAAATAATTTTTTAATAAATTTGAAATTTCATTTTTATCGATATTTAATTCTTCTTTTAAATCTAAATCACATGCTTTATCTTTCCCATATCTTAAATAAGAACCAGATACTTTGGATTTTGTTACTTCAAGTAATTCTTTTGCTTCAGTTATAAATTCATCATCTACGATATTTGAATAATCGATACTTTTAAATCTTGCCATATAAAATAATAGAAAAAAATTATTATAAAAAGTTGAATTATTTTATCTTTTGTTAATTGAATTAAGTATAATGCAAATTTTAGATATAAATAATCAAATAAATAATTTGGTAAACAATCAAATACATGAAATTAAAAAGTTAGACTTTAATTACAATAAAATTACTGAAATTAAAGGATTAAATAAGTTAATCAATCTACATAAATTATATTTATATAATAATGAAATAAATGAAATAAAAGGGTTAGTTGATTTAATTAATCTAGAAAAATTAGAATTATATAATAATAAAATAAAAGAAATTAAAGGATTGAACACATTAATTAATCTAAAACAATTACAACTTTGTAATAATCAGATAACAGAAATAAAAGGAATAAACAATTTAATTAATCTAGAACAATTAAATTTAAATTCTAATAAAATAATAGAAATAAAAGGATTAAATAATTTAATTAATCTAAAAAAATTATTTTTAAGTGGTAATAAAATAATAGAAATAAAAGGATTGGATAATTTAAGTAATTTACAGCAATTAAATTTACATTATAATGAAATTGTTGAAATAAAAGGATTAGATAATTTAATTAATCTACAAGAATTATATTTGCCTTATAATCAAATAACTGAAATAAAAGGATTAGATAATTTAATAAATCTACAAAAATTATGTTTAGAATATAATCAAATAAGTGAAATAAAAGGATTAGATAATTTAATTAATCTACAAAAATTATGTTTAGAATATAATCAAATAACTAAAATTAAAGGATTACCATTAAATTTATGTTATTTAAGAAATTTTACTTATTATAATCCAACTATTTGTTCAAAGATAGATAGATAGATTAAATAGAAGAGTTATTGGTAATAACATTATTTATAATAATTGCCAGAAGATAAATAATTATTATATACAAGAAACTTGCTAAATTAATATCTTACGTAATTTATTTAACATAGACATTATTAATGATGAAATATTAATTGAAGTAACTAAATTTGAAATATTTAATTATTATGATGACAAAACAGAACATTCCACTTATTTAATAAATTATGCAGATTTACTTTTTTATGTATGGATTAGTAAAAGTCAATATAAAAGTACTTAATCGATAGATTAATGATGAGTTATGTCTATGTTTTACTGGTAAATTATCTATAAAAAAATGATTTTATTTTTATTTAATTATCTAATTATAGGTATGGGAACACAAGGATCATTTGGTTATAAAATAGGACGTAAAGTTAGACTTATGCATGTTCAATTTGATGCAGATTTACTTTGGTATACTTGTATTAGAGAGTTATATATATTGATGAAACATTTCGGATCAATAGATTTATTGAGTGAAGCATTTGAAAATTTAGAAGAGGCTAAAAATAAACCAACACAAGAAGCTATTGAAAAATGCAAATATTACACAGATTTATCTGTTTCATATCAATCAACAACTGATTGGTATTGTTTATTAAGAAATTGTCAACATAGTTTCATTAACATATTAGATTCTGGCTATTTCTTAAATGATGGTCAAAAAGCAGGTTACATCCTGTTATTAGATTTCAATACTAATTCAGTAAGATTTTATGGTATACATTATGATAATACTGAATATGAATATGAGAATAAAACTATTGAAGAAATAATGGATTTTGCCAATATGCCAACTAAAACTATGACAGAAATTTTAATAGATTTAAAAATTAAATACGATGAACAATATGAAAAACTAAAAAAGATTGATGAAAAAATAAATAATATGAATGATATAATAAAAAAAGTAAAAGAAATAAAAACAGATGAAAATACAAATGATATAATAGAAATAATTCAACGAGCAAATGAACTTAAAAAAGATTTTGAGTTTCAATATAAAATTTTACAATCAGAGTATCGATATTTCAATCACAGAATGCATAATTTATGTAATGCATAATTTATGTAATTCATAATTAGTTACATTTATTGATGTTTTATATATTTTATCTTTAGGATTCTTAATAGTACCTTCACCTTCAATATAATCATAATAACCAAAAAAACATTTATTATTTATAATCAGATCAATAAATTTATCTTTCTTATAACCAATAGTTAAAAATGTTACTTTATTTTTATAAAATCTACCACATGCAATTAAACCCTTAAATTTTACTGATAATAAATTATTTCCAATAACTTCAACATTAATGTAAGAATCAATTAAATATTCTTCATCAATCCAATATCCATAATTTTTATATTGACTTATTTTATCTATATTTTGATTATACTTATTATTAAAACTAACTAATGTATCATTGACAAGTTTCCATGGTTTTTTACCTAGTGTTAATTTTATGTGTGTTTTTGCACATTGAAAATGAACCCATTTTCTATACATACTATTACAATGATTAAGTGTTGATAACCAAAATTCTTTTGGATTATATGTTTTTTGATATGCTAATGCCAAAACTAATTTTGCATAAGAATATGCATGACTTTTACAAAAACTATATTTAGATAAATTTGATAATCTATCCATAACAAATTTTTTATCTTTATCAACACTTAAAAAATCATCTAATAAATCTTTAAAAATTTTTATTTGTTTATATTTATTTTTAGTAAAAGCTTTTCTATAAATATCTGCAACTGATTCAGGACATTTAATCAAATCTTTTATATATTTAATTGCATCATCATCAAAAATCATATAACTATGAATTTTATTTTCATTAATTAGTTTTTTCAGATATTCATTCTTAAAATCTTGTGCCATTGGTCTTATAATTGCTAAAGCCTTTGCTATATCATCTAATGATGTTGGTTTTAATTCTAAAAATGTTTTTCTCATTGCTGGACTTTCAGCAAATGTAATTCCAATATTTTTTCCTTTTGATAATAATTCAAATACTCTTTGATCGTCTCTGTTATAAGATTCTATATCTTGTTTAGATATATCAATTAATTGTGCTAAACCTCTATTTGATAATATATCAATTTTAAATAACCCATTATCTTCAGTTTCATCTTTATTATACTTTATCTGTTTCACACCATCTTTTTCTTTTAATATTAAATTTTCTGGTACCTCTTCATTAAATATTACAATCCCGCCACAATGTAATGAAAAACATCTAAAAGTATTCAATAACTCTTTTTTTTTTGTGATTATTTCATTTTTTAAATTAGAATCTAATTTTAAATCATCAAAACGTTTAATAGATTTTTTATTAATAGTTTTATCAATATCAACATCTTTTATTGCTTTTCTTAGAGCTGACTTTTCTCTAAACATAATATGATTTGATATTCTTGCCATTTTATTTGGAAACTTATTATTAATTCTATTAAATACCTCATCTCTTAAATTATATGGAAAATCAAAATCAACATCTGGCATAGAGTCTCTTAATTCATGAAGAAATCTTGACAAACAAATATTTTCTTTTATTGGATCTATATTTGTAATTTTTGTTAAATAACAAACAAGTGATGAACCAGCAGATCCTCTTATTATATGAGGTATGTCTTCTATAAGATTTGTTATTTCTAATATATCCAATATATATTTAGCAAATTTTTTATGTAACAAAAGTGCAAATTCATGGGTTAATCTTATATAATATTCATTACATGAAGGAACTTCAACTTTAATTGCATTAATTATTTTTTTTATTTTAGTATGGGAATATATATTTTTTAACTGATATGGTGTCATTTTTGTTTCTCTAATTATAATTTCTTCTATTTCAAAAATTTTATCATAAATAGACATACATATTTTATATATTAGGTAAATAGTAATAATAACAATTTTTTTATGTGCAATTATTAGAGAAGTTAAATTAAATTATCTAAAGTTATTAAAAATTCGCATTCTGTATTATTTTTAATTATTGAATATTTAATCTTTAATATTTCACAAAATTTATTAACAATGTTATTAGCTATATTTATTTTTATTGGAATATTTATAACTTCTATATCATTTATTTTTTTTAAAATTATTCCTTTTATTCTTTTTGTTAATAAATTTAATTCATAATTAGTTATAGGACCAAAATTTATTGAAGAATCAATTGAATCATAACTAATAAAATATTTTTCTTTTTTTGTTATACTTATTTTTTCATAACCGATATCATATTCTTTTAATTCTAAATTTGTTTCATTTTCTAATTTATCATTTGTTTCATTTTCTATTTCAATATAATCATTTAATATAAAATCAATTTTATTTGAATATAATTTTTTGTTTTTATTTTTAACAAGAATAATAGAATCAGAAATATCATTTATTAAACATAGTTTGCTATTTAAATTTATCAAAAATTTAACCCAATCTTTTTCATTATTTAATGGATTATTATAAATTGGTAATATTGTTTTTGATATATTTTGAAAATTAGCAAATGTAAAATATAAATACAACTTTAAATTTTTATCATAATTTATATAGTGGTCCCATTTTTCTTTTGACCAATTATGATCAACAGCAAAATCTGATTTAATTGAATTGTATACAAAATAACATGATGGTTTAAATTTTTCATTCATTATATAATTATTATAATCATCAGATGAATTTACTACTAACATTTTATTTAAAATTATATCTGGATCAATAGTATTTATTGCAAAATTTTTATTTATATTTTCTATATTGATATAATCTGTACAATAACCATCTTTATTAAGATGTAATAAGCTAATTGATTCTAAATATTCAATTTTTTTTTTAATTTCTTTTATTTTTTTTTTATTTTCAAAATCATTAACAATTATATAATCATCATTACTAAATATATTTTTTTCATTAATTTGTGAAATTTCTTCTTCCAAAGTTTTAATTTCATTTAAATTATTTTTACAATTACACTTATTATTATATAAGTCATTACTACATATTCCATTAAAACCATGGTGACCTTTTATACAATTACGTCCATAATAACAATAATTTGGTTTATTATTAAAATCATAAATTACACCATCTGAAAAATATTTATTTTTTGGACATTGCTTATTACGTCTAAAAATTTCATATAATAATGAATATTCTGTTTGAGTTAAATTTTTTTCATAAATTTCATTATTGTCAATGATATTAAATAATTTTTCTAATGATTCTAAATTCAAATTATTATTTGGAAATTTAATTTTATCAATTAAATTATCTTTTGTTAATTGTGATTGAATAAGTAAAAAATTATCAAAATATATTTTATTTAATTTAATTGTTAATTCAATCAAAGGAATTTTTTTTGTTTTAATGTAGGAATCAAATATTAATCCTACATTTGTTTGTGTCTGATTTAACATATTATGTCTTGAACAATCACAATTAAATTTCTTACATAATGTTGTATTTGAATTCAAAGATAATCCAATAAATATATCTTTATCATTAGTTTGTTTTTTTTTTACTACATTTAAGTAATTTTTATTACAAATAGTATTTTTACTATGAATAAATTTACATTTTGTATCAGAACAACATTTATTTTTCCAAAAAACACAATATGAAGGTTCAATATTATTTCTTTTTAAATTTTCTAATTCTTTATTAGAATTTTCTAAATTTATTTTGTAGTTTTCATATGCAGAATTATCATGTATATATTTACACCATTCAATTCTACAATTACCATATTTCAAATAATAAGAACAATAACATGGGTTAATATTTGAATTATATTCATCTCTTAATTTTATTGAATGATAAAATCTACAATTTGTATTTGTACAATTTGAAACAATAAATTGAGAACAAAAACCTTTAAACTCTTTTTTAATTTCATTTGAATCTTTACATAAAATTTTATTTTGTATTGAATTTTCAAGATCTTCTATATATTTATTTCTTAATGATGATGAATGAATTAGATTACATTTTCCATCACAACTTCCTATTACAAAATTTACACAATTACCTTTGTAATTATTTATTTTACTAAACATATAAAGTGGTAAATCATTATTATTTTTGTTAACAATTTTATTATATAACATAAATAATTTAGTTATATTGTTATTATTCTTAAATTCAATTTTTTTATAAAAAATTTTTATCTTTTTTTTAATTGTAAAGTATTAAATGGTCATAACAGAAAACATCCTTATTTATTTAATAATATGGTTTTTAAATAAATTCGTGTTTATTATGTATTTCTTATTATAAAATTAAACAAATGGTTGAATAATATTTCTTCTTTCAATTTGCTCAATTTTCATAATAATTGTAACATCAGGTATATTTGGTAAATATGATTTAACAGACATATTATTTGATGGTTTATAAAGGTTAAAATATTTACTATAAACGGTACCAACTTGTTCATAGTTAGAATCTAGTAAAGTAAATTTGATTTTATTATTAGTTGTTTGCAAATTACTATAACTATAGTTTTCAAAAGCATCACCTCTTAAATACAAATAATCTTTTGATTGCGTTGAAGGAAAAAATACACCAAAAGTATCATTTATTTCTTGTTCTGTTGCAACTAATCTATTTGGTACAAATGGTAACATACTGAGATAAAATATTTTATCATCTAATAAATCACGAATACCAAAATTAAATTGGCTTAATCTTAATGATGTACCTGAATTTAAAACATTTAAAAGACGTCCAGGAACATAATTATTTGGATAACCATCAGTCCAAATACCTGCAAATTTTATAATAGTATTATTAACTTCTTGTGGTAAATTTTTATTAATCAAATCAACAATTATATTAGTAATTTTAAATAATTTTCTATCAACATATGATTTATCAGATTCATTCACTATTAAATATTCTAAATATTGTCCTGGAAATATATATTGATAATTTAAATAATTTGTCTTAAATATAAATATTGTTTCAATATTGTTATTTTTTCTATCTTTACCATATTGTATATGATCACCAACTGTATCAATAAATGTAATATTTTTATAATAATCACCTATAATTAATCTATTATTTGTAAATAAAGGTAAAGAAAAGTTTGTTGTATTACCTAATTCTATCATTGTACCAGTTATATTTGTGATTGGATAAATATTATCATTAATATTTAAATAACTATAAATATCTGTTTTAATATTTATATATTTTGATAAATAATATGGATTATTATATTGAATTGCAACTAAATAAATTTTTTTATTATTAAGATCAACTAATTCTAATACTTCTACTTTAGAAGTAGTATTATCAAGATGAATAACATTAATTATTGTATTATTAATATTTATACCAGGATAATATGATAATGTAATAGTATTATCTGTGTTATAAATAGGTGTTATACCATTAAATGGTTCACCCATATATTCTCTTGGTATAAATCTAGGTACTAAAATTTGTGCAACTTGAATTTTTTTAATATGATCAAATTTATTTGGTATAATTGCTTTTTTATATTCTGAGTCTGGATTTTCATTAAATGTTAGTTCAAAATTAAATGGGTTTGGCTCTAATATTAAATTTCTACTTTTTGAATTGATTTTTAAGGTATATACATTTGTTTCAATATCTTTAAAATTAAATTTTTCAAACTTAAATATATTTTCTTGATCATTTGTTGTTATATTACCACTAATATCACTCATTAATATACTTATGAATATATTTTTATATATAGAAAATTGAAATATATATTCATTTATATTATAACTTATACATATGAGTAAAGCTAAAAATGCAAATACAATATTAATAGACAGTGTTATTCTTATTGATACATCATATACATCTTTTCATCGGTTTTTTGCTACACTAAAATGGATGTCTATGGTTAATCCAGAATTGTACAAAGAAAATTTTAATAATCCAGAATATAATTGGATTGATAATAAAGAGTTTATGGAAAAATACGAAAAAATGTATTTAACAAAGATAGAAAAAACTGTAGGGAAAAAAGTATTTAACAAAGCACTAATAATTTTTTGTATGGATACACCAAAAGAACAAGTCTGGAGAACTACTGACTTGAAATGTGATTATAAAGCTGAAAGATTAGATCTTTCACTAAAAAATAATTTCAAACCTGTATTTAAATATACATATAATCATTTGATTCCAAATATTTTAAAAGAACATAATAATATTTTTAAAATTAAACTTGATAAATTAGAAGCAGATGATATTATTGGGCTTGTTGCAAAATATATTGAAGAAAAATATGAAACAAAAAATGTTTTTATAATGTCTGGAGATCAAGATTTTTATCAATTAGGTAGAAAAAATGTAAGTTTTATTAATTATAAAACAAAAAAACCAATAATATTTAATAAAGAAGAAGCAAAACTAGAATTACATAAGAAAATATTATTAGGTGATAAATCAGATTGTATACCCAGTATATTTCCAAGTAAATTTCCTATTAAATTAAAAAAAGATTTAGTTGAATCAATTGAAACATTTAATAATTTTATTAAAGAAAATAAAGATATTGAAGATAAATACAATCAAAACATAAAACTTATAAATTTTGATTATATACCAGTAAATTATAAAAATCTTGTTATTGATGAATTTAATGATATTTTGAAAAAATTTTTGTATAAAAATAAAAATATAGTTTTTTAATAAAATATTTTATAAAGCAATATAATAAAATGTTACCAAATGTTTTATCATATAATAAATTTACTTCTTCAAGAGCAGCAAGATTTAATATTAAAACCAATAATGATATTGGAGGATTTAATTTAGCTTCAGGTACTAATACATTTAAAATTAATGATCGTACATTTAATTTATTTTCAAATAGATTGCTAACAATTGATGGTAAGTCTGATGATAAGGAAGTTATTCCTGGTAATATATGTAAGTTACCCTTATCATTTGATCGATATCCTCAATTAAAAGATGTAAATCTTACTTATCAAACAACATACAAAGAGATAGATAGAGATGATTTAGGAAAGAATTTTGTATGGGGTGATTGGAGTAATGCCAACTTTGAAAATGAATCAAGTGTCTTTATAGGTGAAATTACACAAGATAATAGGATAATAGAAACTAAAATCATTATAGATACTAAAAGTGGTGTTAAAAGTAATGTAGATGTTAAATTATCTGATGTACGTTTATTATATTTAAAGTCAATAAGTGTATCCGAAAATATAAATGATAATTATCATTTATATTTAATTATTCCAAGAACATTAATTAATGAATATTATTATTTAGCAATAATTAAATATGATTCAGACAAAGATGAATTTATTAATAAAAATTATATTATATCAACAGGAATTAGAAGTGGTAATATTAAAAATATTGGATTAAGTGCAGGATCTATTAATACTCCTATTTATAAATTTGAAATAATAAATAAAGATGATACAACAGATGAATTATCTTTATATTATTTCAATTGGTATGAAAATTCATGTGTTACACAATTTATTAATTCAGTTAGAATACCAAGTGATAATTTAATTGTATCTAGTTTTAACGATCTAAAAGATTTTGGAAACAAATTTAATGCTGGAAACTCAAATTTAAAAATTGAGTGTATGTTGCCAATTAAAAATATATTTTTGGAAGGTAATATAAAGTTATCACCGAACGGCATAATGAATATTGAAATGTCTTTTGGTAGTCCTTTTGTAAATTGCAGTAATAATAAATTACTAGGAGTTGGGCATAGTAAATTACTTTCAAATAGTAGTATGTATCCATATAATTCTAATAAGTTAAAAAAAATACAAGAGCTAGTACCAAAAACATTAAGAAAATTATTTGGAAATAAATATAAACAACATCATAATGCTTTCCTACCAGAATGTTTAACTGGATATAATTACTTTAGCTATTTTATTAAATATGATGATAATGCCAAAACATTTAATATTAGTGATTTTTTTATACCTATTGATCTATCAGATAAATATCATTTTAGTTTAATTTTCACAACAGGAATATTTAATATTGGAGATAACACATTCATAACATCTGGCGAAGGAGATTATTATAGTAGTATTATAAAATATAATACAAATGCAGTTTTAGATTCATGTAGGCATAATGTTTTATATGATTCATTTAATCTAGATGACATTAACTATTATTTTCAATTAAAATATTTAGATGGAAACGTTGAAAACATCTTAATTGATGAAACACTGAATATCCATCAATTATATAATAAATGTTTTCCTACATCAGCTGCTACATATTTAGAAAATAGTTCAAGTAGAAGAAATCAATACTATTATAGAAAAAAATACTTAAAATATAAAAATAAATATATGAAATTAAAAAATGAATTAAATTAATTTTATATAATTTCACTTACTAATCCTTTTTCAAGACAAAATTCAGCTGACCATAAAATACCATCAAGTTCTTCTTCTTTAAATTTAATCAAATGCACCTAACACTTAATATACAGATCCACCATGTGAACTAATATATTGTTCTTTTGATTTTAATATTACAATATTTTTGTTTAGATTCAAGTTTACTTAATTCTTAGCCATAGAAATATATTTTATTAGACATCTTTTTCTGAAATGAATAATTATTCAGTTTATTTAATATCATTATAAAATTTCATAAATATGAATATTTATAATAATTTATATTATTATTAATTTTAATAACTTAGACTTCTGATATACATATCAATTCTTGTCTATTTTTATTAAAATTTAAAACCCTGCAGGGATTCATAAATGAATAAGTTTTCTCTGAATAACCACCATTATTATCTTGACATTTTGTACTTAATATTTTACCATCATTATCATATGATGAATCTTTGCAAAATGATTTAAAATTACCTAAAGTATTTAAAACTTCATTGGGAACTTCGCAATTTTCACAATTTTTTAATGTTACATTATCTGGATTTGTTTGTTCAAATTTTTCATTATTCATATTTAAAAAAATTACTAATAAAACAATTAATACAACAATTATTAAATTATTATTATCTTCAAATATCATTATATATTTACAGATATTATTTTTAAAATAATTTAAATATTTTTTAAGAAACAATAGCATAGTTTATGACATCATAAATTGTTTCAACATATTTAATTGTAAATCCATTTTTGAAAAGTTCATTATTTCTTTCTTTAATTTTTTCAACATCTTTTTGATTTTCTTTTGGATATAAAACTAATTTTACTCCTGCTCTCTTTGCACCTTCCATTTTTTCTTCAAGACCACCTATAGCAGTTACATTACCTTGAAGATTAATTTCTCCTGTTAATGCAATATCATGTTTAATTTTTTTATTTGTAAACATAGAATATAATGCTAATGTTAATGCAGCACCTGCACTAGGACCATCTTTTGGTGTAGAACCATCAGGACAATGCAAGTGAAATCCTCTTGGTTTATCTTTCCATTGTTTTAAGAGTTCATCTTGTGTTTCACTAGATAATAAATTCCAAGCTAAACTACATGCAACTTGGGTACTTTCTTTAATTACTTGTTCTAAATGTCCTGTTGCTTTAATTTCTAATGGATTATTAGTTGGAATCCATAAAGTTTCAATAGGTAATACACCACCAGTTCCTGATGTAGTTGCATATAGTCCATTTACAATACCAACTTTTGGTTCTTTGTTAATTTTATCATATTCAAATTCATGTTTATTTTTAAATAATGACTTAACATTATCTTCTGTAACATTATATGGAAAAACTATATTTTTGTTGTCAATTTTAGTTTTTGTTAAGTTAGCAATATTTAATTCTCTAACTATATTATATAAAAGTGATTTTAGTTTTCTAACACCACCTTCATTAGTATATTTTTCAACCATAAATTTAATAATTTTTTCACTAAATACAATATCTTTATCTTTTAATCCTACTTCTTTTAAAATTTCAGGTAAAAGATAATTTATACCAATATGAATTTTTTGATTAACTAATAAATATTTAGTTTCAACAGTAGTAATACGATCCATTAAAACTTTGTCTACTAATGAAGGGTTATTAAAAGAGAAAATCATTGTTGCTTTAGAAAGATCCAAATCAATGCCATGAAAATATTTATCTCTAAAATGACTATTTTGAACAGGATCAGTAAGATGAATTAATAAATTAGTTATTTCTTCACCTTTTGATGTTTGACTAATTTTATCTAATTCATCAAAATAAATAATAGGATTCATACATTTTGATGTAATTAATGCATTAGCAATTCTTCCATAAATAGATCCTTCATAAGTATATGAGTGCCCTTCCAAAAATGATGAATCAGTTGCACCACCTAATGAAATGAAAACGAAAGGTCTATCCATTGATGATGCAATACCTTCTTTAATTAATGTAGTTTTACCATTTCCTGGACATCCATAGATGCCAATCATAGTACCTTTTGATTTAGGGTTTCTAAATTTTTGACCCATAATTTGAACAATATGTCTCTTAGCCTCATCATGACCCCATACAGCCTTATCCATTGTTTTTTGAATAGTGTCTAAAAATGTTTTGATTTGTGCTGAAGTATATGATTTAATATCTGTTCCTTTATAAACTCCAAATGGAATAGTCATAACAGATTCAATCCAAGTTTTTAATTTTGTACTTTCACCTCTTGATGCAACAAGAGATAAATATTTCTTCAAGATATAATTTTTTTGACTAACTGGAATATTAAGCATAATGATTTTAAATAATAATGGTTGATCATTTGAATAATAATTATTAATTTCTTTTAATAATTTAAGATTTCTATCTTTGTCTTTTCTTGTTAAAGTTGCAAAATAATCAAATAAAACTGAATTAGTATCGGTTGTTGAAGTTTTAATTAATTCTTTCATAAAATCTTTATTTTGTTCAGTATTTAATCCAGGTTTATTTAAAATTTTATTCATTCTTCTTTGATAAATATTTTTATCGTCGTCATCATCTTCGTCATCGTCGTCATCATCATTATCGTCATATTCTTCTTCATCTTCTTCATCTTCTTCAACTTCTTCATCTTCTGCATCATCATCTTCATCATAGTCTTCATCATGACAATCTTCTTTATTATCATAATCTTTTGAATTTGTACGTCTTCTTTTATTTTTTTTCTTTTCTTTGGACAAATTTTCTTCATTGGATAAAAATGAAGAAAATGATAAATTTTTATTTTTATTTTTTAATTTAAAAAATTCGTCAATCATATCAATACATACTTTAATTTCAAGTTTTACTGCTTCCAGGGAAAGTTTTTTCATACCTTTTTTTTGAGGCATTTTATTAAATACCAAAATTAATTTTTTCATATTTTCACTAAAATCATTTAAAAAGGCATATAACTCTCTACCCTTGTATTCTTCACAAAATTGTTTAAGTTTTTTAATTGCAATCATTTTAAGTTCTGAAATAAATTGTTCAGAATCAAAAATAATACTACCTTTTCTTTTATTGTCAAAAAAGTCATTCATATCCATAATAGTCGGAAATTGTATTAATCATATTAATATGCAATTTTTTTAAATAATAATAAATACATAAATATCTTAAAGAATTAATAAAAACTTTAAAAATAATTTTATAGTTTATATTATATGTATTATCAAGTAATATCTCCTTTTTACACACAAATTGAAGGTGACACTTTAGCAGAAGCAATTAAAATGTTTGTAAAAGTTAATTATAATAATCAAATTAGAAATATGATTATTTCAGATCAATCAAATAGATATAATGCATCAATAAATTATTATAGTAAAAATAATAAAAATAAAATTGGTATTGAAGTAAATAAAGATACTGGTTATGTAGGAAATAAAGATACAAGTTATACTGTGTATCCAAATAATAATGTATTACAACCTATTTATAAAGAAAATGATAATGGTACTACATCAGAAATAGTAAGTATGGGGTTACCATTAAATTTGTCTCCAGTAAATTTACAACCAAACAATTCAATAAAAGTTTCTCCAATAATTACTGCACCCGGTTTAATAAGTACAACAAACAATGGTATTGTTGCTGGTATTAATGGTTCAGCTAATAGTAATATATTTTCAGCTAATAGTAATATAATTTCAGCAAATAATAATATAATTTCAGCATTTCCTGGAATTAGTTATTTATCTAGACTTAATTAATTTTAACTTTATTTAATTTAGTAATTGCTTCATTTAATATTTTTGATGATAATATCATAACTGGTTTAATATTAACTGATGGTGTATCAATTATTGATATTTTATTTTGTGAAGTTATTTCTTTACTTTTATTTTCATTTTTTATATTGTCAAAAAAATCAATATCAAAATCTTCAACTTTTGGTGTATATTTAATTTGATAACATGATAAAGATAACCCATATGAATTTTTCTTTATCCAAACATAAGAAATATTAGTTATTATTTCTACTTCACCGTTTATTTTTAGGTCTCCAAGCGATGTATAATTTTGAGAACTAATTTTAACATTTTGTGAAATATTCATTTTTAGTGTTGTTAAATTATCTGATTTTTCTATTGAATTAACAAAAACACATTTATCACAATTTATATTAACTCTTATATGTTTTTCTATTTTTTTAATTAATTTAATAAATTTAAGAGTATTATCCCAAATTGGATATATTGGTAATTTGATTTGATTAAATTTTAAATTTTTATAAGAATAAATCAATCTTAAGGGAGGCACTTTTAAAAATAATTCCTTCGGTATATCATCATCTAAATAATAAATATACACTTTTGTTAATTCATCGTTTATTATAACTGGAGTTCCTAAAATTATTTTGTTAATGTCAAATTCAGTATTGATATCAATAATAAAATAACTCATATAATTATAAGTTAATTAATTTTTTATATAATAATATTTTTTTCTAATATTAATATAATTAATGGAAACAAAATATTATGGTTATTTTTTAAATATGATAATTTTTAGTTTTATTTCTATGACAGTTTTAAATTCAGCTTTTAAACAAGGTGGTTGTGATTTAATAAAATATATTTCTGATTTAATAAATATTAATCTTAATTTATGTTTTGACTTGGAAAAATCATTCTATATTTTAGCAGGTATTTTGATTATTTCAAAAATATTAAATAGAGATACATGGTTACCATTTTTAGGTGAAAATGTATTACCTTCATCACTTGTTCCAATTAAAAAAATAGAAGGTGATACACAAGTAAAAGTTATTGTAAAACCTAATGTTAAAGTTGCATATTGGGCAGCAAAACCTTCGTTTAATAAAAAAGATCCTGATGTTAAAACAGCATATGATGATTATTCTAATAGTGGTGTTGTAATGTCTGATAAAAATGGAATTGCTATTTTAACTTTAAATAAAGGCAGTGGTTATTATGTACCATCAGGAAAACATATAAATTCCCATGTACATTACAGAGAACTAACTGATGATTATGCAATGATGGGATCAATACAAACACATTATTTTTAATGAGTTTAATATAAAATATAAAATATCAAGTAATATTGATAAGAATAGGTTAGATTGATGCCATTGACTCTTATCAATTTTAAAATATAATCAATCTTCATCTCACAATAAAAGTTTTATTTTGGTGAATTGTAAGTTCTAATCCTTTTAAAGATAATACCTTTAAAATGAGATTTGATTTTTTTAATTATTTTATAAAAATTGAAAATAGAATATTTTTGCTATTGTATTTTCAATTTATGGCTCAAAATATAGATATGAATATATATGATAGACAAATGCGAACTTTTGGAATCGATGCTAGTAAAAAAATATGTAATAGTAGTGCTTGTATTATAGGTTTAAATGGAGGTTATGGAACAGAAGTCTCTAAAAATTTAGCACTTTGTGGTATTAAAACATTATTTTTATGCGATGAAAATAATGTTAATATTAATGACTTAAATACAGGTTATTTTTATTCGAATGATGATATTGGTAAACCATATTCACAAGTATTATCCAAAAAAATTAATGAATTAAACCCTTATGTAAAAACAGTTATAGTTAAAAAAGAAAGCGAATTAAAAGATGTTGATGTTATTATAGTAATTAATAAAGATTATAAAACAATCTTAAAATATAATGCTTTTGCAAGAGAAAATAATATTAAATTTATATGTTTAAATAGTCATAAATTTATTGGTCATATTTTTGTTGATGCTGGTTCTTTTCATAATATCAATGAAATATCTAGTGAAAATTATGAACCAATTCAAATATTAAATATAGATAATAATGGTATTGTAACTACAAATGGACATGAATTTCAATTTGGTGATACAGTTGAATTATATAATATTCAAGGAACTAATATTGAATTTATGATAAATAAGCAATTTAAAATTGAGGTTATTAATAAGTTTAAATTTAAGTTAGTTGATTTTATAGGTAATAATTTTACTTTTTTAAATGGAACGATAAAATATATACCAATTCCTATTACAATTAATCATAAGTCAATTGATACTTTTGATAATAATATTTTTACTAAATTTAATTATGAAAATGATGAAAATATTGCAGTTGTATCAATAATGGGATCAATTGTTGCTTCTGAAACTATTAAATTAATAACTAATAAATATACACCGATTTCTCAATTTTTTGGCTGGGAAGAAGATGGTATTAATGGATCTTATAAAGAAAAAATTACTGATTCGGAATGGCTTGTTGTTGGAAGTGGTGCAATTGGTTGTGAATTATTAAAAAATTTAGCTTATTTAAATGTAAAAAAAATTAAAATTACCGATCCTGATACAATTGAAAAATCTAATTTATCAAGACAATTCTTATTTAGATCAAGTGATATTGGTAAATTAAAATCAGAAGTTGCAAGTAATAAAATAAAACTGATGAACCCTTCAGTTGAAACACAGTATTATAGTGAGAAAGTTGGTTTTGATAATAGATTTTTTACTGATAATATTTTAAAAGACAGAAAAATATCTGGAGTTTTAAATGCATTAGATAATATTAATGCAAGAAAATTTATGGATGAACAGTGTTTTAACTATAACAAAGCATTATTTGAATCAGGAACTTTAGGAACAAAAGGTAATACACAACCGGTTATTCCTTTTATTACTGAAACTTATTCAAATTCAAATGATCCGGTACAAGAAAAATCATTTCCTATTTGTACAATCAAAAACTTTCCGAATGAAATTACACATACAATTCATTGGGCAATGGATCAATTTGAATTTTTTAATAGAGGACCTTCTAATCTTAAAAACTGGTTAGAAAATAAAGATATGGATTTTCCTCAAACAACAGAAGGTTTACAAATGAATAGTGATATTTATATGTTTTCAACAAAATATAATGTATCTGATTGGACTAAATGTGTTATTTGGGCATTGGATATGTTTTATGAAAATTATAATTATAATATAAAACAATTATTATATAATTTTCCAAAAGATAGTTTAACATCTGAAAGATCATTATTTTGGTCAAGTGGTAAAAGATGTCCAACACCTTTAATGTTTGATATAACTAATCAACTACATATTGATTATATTGAAAGTACAGTTAAATTATTATGTAATTCATTATCATTAAATAGTAGTTTTGGTATTGAGGAATTAAAAGAACAGATACAACATTATAATTATAAAGAATTTATTCCTGAAAGTAATAAAACAATTGCAGTTAATGATTCAGAACTAAGTAAAGAAAAAGAAGAAAGTAAGTTTTATGAATTGAACAAAAACTATTTGGCTCAAAATATAAATGCACAAGTTTTTGAAAAAGATAATGATACAAATTATCATATTAAATGGGTTACATCAGCTTCTAATTTAAGAGCATTAAATTATGAAATTATTCCCGTTGACTTTTATACAACAAAAGGTATTGCAGGAAAAATCATTCCAGCGATTTCAACAACAACTAGCGTTGTTGCAGGTTTAATTATTATTGAAATGTTAAAATATTTGGAACAAGTCCCGCTTGAAAAATATAAATCAACATTTGTTAATTTGGCAGATAATTTAATTATTCCAGCAGAACCAATTAAAGCACCAAACGTAACTATTTGTGGAAACGAATTTAATTCGTGGTTTAAGTTTAATCATAATGGTGATTGTATATTATCAGAATTTAAAACAAAATTTGAAAAAATCTTCAAGTCAGAAATTACAATGATTGCATATAATACATCATTATTATATTCAAATTTTACTGATAGTGATGAAAATTTAAATAAAAATATTAGTGAAATATTAAAAGATTTTGATGAAGATATAGATTTAACTAATCAAATAGAATTAACATTAATGTGTGAAGATGATACAATGGAAATACCACCAATTATCTTTACAATGTAAAAACTAATTAATTATTTTATAAAAAAAAAATGAAAAATATTTATTGAGAGACTTTTAAATTATATTAATGCAAGATATTGAATTAAAACCTGATTTTAGACAAGAATGTAATGATAATGGTTTGAATTTAGATAATTGGAAAGTTTTTTATTTCAATTCTCAAAATAAAGATTTTATCAATGAATATGGTAATTTTTATATAATCAATAAAACGTTATCAGGAGATAATAAGTTACCTAGTATGGTAGCATTAGCTGGTTTCAGTGTAAAATCATTTTGTGGAACTACTAATAGAATTATTGAAAATTTAGATAAAATTCAATCTAAATTTAAAGATGTTTGGGTTTTATGTTTTACTGAACAAGTAAGAGATATGCAAAAACAAGCATGTAAAGAACGAGATGATCTAAATGCTGCAAAAAATAAAGAAATTTATAAACCAGAAATTGATCTAAATGAAAAATTAGGATCTATAGTTGATAAATTATTAAGATCAATAAAATTATCAAATGTTCATTTGTTAGGTAAATGTGCTGGTGGTGGGGTAGCAATTCACACTGTAACTAAATCTGATATTTATAATGCATTATACTTAGGAGTTCCTGCAAGTCCAAAAGATGTACAACATTTATTAACAAAAGAATGGAATAATAAAAAATTTATTTTTGCATGGGATAAAAGAGATGCATATCAATTTTTATGGGGTTTATCAAATCAAGAAATTGAAAAATATAAAAAAACAATGGAACATTTAGAAGAAAATAATATTGTAATTATAAATGAATATGGAGAAGGTCAACCTGATCCAAAAGCATTCCATGAAGTACCACATGATTTATTTGATTTACTTTAATATAAATATTTTGCAAGTATTGATGCTAAATAGTATAATATAATGAAAACAATTGTTACTATAATAATAAATAATATCAAATAAATATAATTTTTTTATATAATGGTTTTATAATGAACAATACTTATAAAGAAAAATATTTAAAATATAAAAGTAAATATATGAATTTAAAAAAAGCAAAAGCAGAGGAAAGAAAAGCTAGAGAATTAAGAGAAAAAGCTGATAATGAATATATTAAAAAAGTTTTAGAAGCTTGGGAAAAAATAACACAAACTGAACTATTTAGAGCAGATGTAGAAATGCTTTCAATCATTGGTAATACAAGTGTAGAAGAAGCTATTGAAATGACTAAAACAAAAATAAGATCTGAAGAAGAAACTAAACAAAAATATTATATGATAAATAGCATAAAAGAAGCCATGGATTTTCTAAAATTAAAACCAATAACTGAATTATCTGTTTATACAAATGATGATTATAATGATATTGATGATTTTTTTTAAAAATCAAAAGCGTATTGAGGATAATCTTTTTTTACTGATCTAATTACTAAACTTAAACCACCAACTAAAATATAATTTATCATAAATTTATAATTTTCATTTGTTTGTTCTAATAATATTTTATATTGATTTAATAAATATTTTTTTATCTTATCTGTTCCTAGTAAATTTAATTCATCATTATCTTTTTTAAAAACATGTATTGATATTTCTTCTTGTTGTTCTTTAGAAAAATTATTTTTATAAAAATCAGAAGTTTCATAATGAAGTTTTAATAATTCTGATTTATTTAAATTTAAAAATAAACTATGATCAATAAAAATAGAAATTTTAGTAAATAATTGAAATATATCAAAAGCTAATTGTTCTAGCGTTTTTTCTTCTTCATTTATAATTTTTTCACCTTCAATGTTATCAAAAAGATCTTTTGGAAGTTCTTCTTGTGTTATTGGATCCTTTGTAATATTATATCCTTTCATATAACTAAGGCTTTCTTTTTCTAAAAACCTTATTTTGCCTTTGATATCTTTATAAAATATAATATTATCTAAGTTATTATGTATAATTATCTTTTTATTGTTTTCTAATTTCCATAGATAATTCAGACTTATTGGATCAATATCATTTATACAATTTTCTACATATAATTTTTTAATATCTAATTTTTCATATTGTTTATAAATTTTACCAGAATTTGTTATTTTTTTACCAGTTTTTGGATTAATATTTTTATTAATTATCCATTTTTCATATTCTTCAATTGTTACTGATATAATTTAATTATATTTAGATTAATATTTTTTAAATTCATTTTTTCTTAATTTTATTTTTCTTTAAGCCCCTAAAATATATATAAAAATAAACCTATATTATAATTTAATGGAAACAGTTAAAGTAGAAATCCCTAAAAGAAAACCAAATCATTTTTTTGTTTTTGATAAAGAGAATAGTAAATACAATGAAGTTAAATATATTTCACAAAAAGAATTAGCTTTAGGTTTCCGCCAGGTATTACCTTGTATTTTTATAAGCAAAAAAAAAGAATCAAATAATAATAAAAGAAAATATTTAATCAATCATTTTAGTGTAACATTATGTTTTCTTCCTGAATACTTATGGGAAAGTTTAAAATATGATGGTGAAAGTTATAAAACCATTACGGATGGTAATACTTTATATTCTATAGTAGAAACTAATCAAGATGAAATTATGAAACATTTATTTAATGAAATGAAAAAAGTAACACCTGATAAAATGGTAGTAGAACATCTTGTTAATGAATTAGACGAGAGTCAACATTCAAGTTGGTTAATTATTAGATCAAATCATTATTTAAAATCAGGAATGTTATATGAACCTGAATATATAACAAGTCTTGAATAAACTATTTTTATTTAGAAATATATTAACTATATTTATAAATGAAAAAAGTAATAAAATTTAGATCTCGTGAAGAGAGATTAGAAATAGTTTTAGATATAGCAAAAAAATTAAGAAATTATACATTAGTAAATGGTAATACAATGGATTTATATCAAGACACCTATTCATTTATTTCAGAATTAAAAAATATATTTAATGATTTTGTTAAACAAGATGATATGTTACCATTAGATTATTCAGGAATATTAAGATTTGAAGAAATAGGTAAAGATATTGAATATGTTTTGCCTGCAACATATTCAAAAGAACCTTTATTTGTTATTAGAATGGAAAAAAAATAAATATATAATTAATGAAAATAGCTTTACTTTTAAGAGGACATTATCGCACATTTGAAAAAGTATTAGATAGTTGGAAAGCTGCATTAGATGGTTGTGAATATACATGTTTTTTTCATACATGGAGTACTGTTGATTCTACAACAGCCTCATGGTGTAAAAATCATTCTGAATCAGTTAATTTATTAAGTGATCAAATTAATATATTAAAATCATGGGATCCAAATTTAGAAATAGAAATACAAGAATTTAGTAAAGAAGAATTAAATGATATTTATGCAACAGCACCACATAAAACATATGAATATAAATTTATGTCGTTTAAAAATACCTTAAATAGAATTGATAAAAATAAATTTGATATTATAATTGTTGGTAGATATGATTTAATTTTGAATAACATATCATTTAAAGATCTTATCATTAATGAAAATGAGATGTTATTGGGAGCACGTAGTGATAATAGATTTGTACATAATTTGGCAACAAGTGATGCTTTATTTGCATTTAGAGCAGATGAAAAGGATAAATTTAATGAAAAACCATTAGATCTTATTGAAAGAAAATATAGATATAGCGAAGAGTGTTATAATGATTTTTTTTACAAGTCATTTAATAGTGTTTACCACAAATGGAATCAAAATACAGATTTTGATATTCAAAGATAAAATTATTTTTGATATTCTTTAACCCAATATATATATCTTATTTGTGATCCTTCATATAATTTTTCTTTTATAATTTGTAATCCGTTAGGATCTTTATCTTTACCATAAATTAAAAATTCTTTTTCTAAATCAATATGAATTTTATTTTTTGGATTAATTATTTTTTTTTCTACACCAAGTTTATAATCATATAAAGTCCAGGTTATAAGTCTCAAAGAATTAAATATATTTCCCAGTTCTTTGTCGGTTAAATTTTTAACTTTTCTAAATGGAGATATTTTAGCATGCCATAATGTATCAGCTCTTAAATAGTTACCAATACCAGAAATAATTTTTTGATTCATTAAAACATTACCTATTGGTTTTTCTAAATTTGATTTTTTTTTTAAAGCCAAAATAAATGTATCTAATGACAATTCATCATCCATTATATCAATACCTATTGATTTAAGTTTTTTATTAAATTCTTCTTCATTATCAAAAACTTTTATTGTACCAAAACTTAATTGATCATGAAAAAGTATTTTTCCCTTTTCAAAAATAAATTCAACATTTATATGTTCTTGTGCATTTTTTATATATCCTTGCATATAATCAACTATTTCATTATTATCTGTTGAATCAGGAAATTTATATTTATTTGAATCATTTTTTAAATAAAACCATCCACCTGTTAAACCTAATGTCACGCCAATAATTAATTCATTTTTAAGTTTAATATACATAAATTTACCTTTAGTTTCAATCTCTTCTACTTCTGTTGGGATATGATTTTTAAGTTTTTGATAATGTTCAAAATGTTTACTTAAATACCTTCCATTAATAATTTTTATATCAATAAGTTTTTGTTTTTTTATATTTTTTCTAATAAAATCTGCATATTTTTTAACTTCAACAATTTCTGGCATTATTAATAATACTATAAAATATTAATTTATATTTTTTTTATTATATACTATAATGAATGATATAACAAAAAAATATAAAAAATATAAATTAAAAGAATCAAATGAAAACATGAAAGAATTTTGTTTACCAAAAAAATTTAAATTACAACCTCAACAAGAATTCCTTCCCGAATATTTATGGGAAAATAAAAGTAAAGTTAATGGTTTATTATTATATCATAATATTGGTTCAGGAAAAACATGTACCGCTATAAATATTGCAGAAAAATTTAAAAAATCGATGAATATTTTAGTTGTACTTCCTGCTGCTTTAATTGGTAATTTTAAAGATGAATTAAGATCAAAATGTCCAAATGGTGAAAATACATATATGACAGAAAAAGAAAGTCAAAGAATAAAAGAATTAAATTATTCAGATACTGAATATGATGAAATTATAAAAAAATCTGATGAAAGAATAAATAAATATTATACAATATATTCTTATCATAAATTTGTTGATTTAATTCAAGAAAATAAAGTCAAACTTAAAAATACATTACTAATAATTGATGAAATACAAAATATGATTTCAATGACAGGTACATTTTATAAAACACTTTATGAAATAATAAATAAAACTGACAATAGTTTAAGACTTGTTTTATTATCTGCAACACCGATGTTTGATCGTCCTGTAGAAATTGGTTTAACTTTAAATTTATTAAGACCAAGTGAATTATTTCCAATTGGAACAGATTTTAATAATGAATTTTTAAAAACAGTAAAAACAAATAATGGTATTTTTTATAGAGCTATTAATTTAAAAAAGTTTAAAGATTTATCAAAAGGTATTATTTCATATTACAGAGGAGCACCACCACAAGCTTATCCTAAAAAAGAATTCAAAATAGTTAAATGTAATATGAATGATTTTCAATATAAAAGTTATTTAACATCTATGAGTACTATAACTAATTCAACAAAAGGATCATTCAAAGATGTTGATATTTTAAAATTACCTGCAGATTTTTTTTTAGGTCCACGAATGATATCAAATATTGCATTTCCAAATAAAAGTATTGGTGAATTAGGATTTTCATCATTTAAAAATGATGCATTACAATTACAAAATATTGAAAAATATTCAATAAAATTTTATAAGATTTTAAAAAAAATAAAAAAATCTGAAGGACCTATTTTTGTATATTCTAATTTTAAAGAAATTGGGGGTATTAAATCTTTAATTAAATTTATTGAATATCATGGATATAAAAATTATAAAATTTATGGTGAAGGTGATAAAAGATATTCTATTTGGTCAGGCGATGAAACACATTCTATGAAAGAAGAGATTAAACATATTTTTAATCAAAAAGAAAATCAAAATGGATCTAAAATTAAAATTATGTTAGGTTCACCATCTATTAAAGAGGGGGTTAGTTTATTACGTGTTGAACAAGTACATATTCTTGAACCATATTGGAATATGTCAAGAATACAACAAATTATTGGTAGAGCTATCCGTTTTTGTTCTCATAAAGATGTTCCAAAGAAAAAACAAATAGTAAAAGTATATATGTATTTAGCTACCCATACAAAAGAAGAAAGTACAATTGATGAATATATTTGGTCATTAGCCAAACAAAAAAGTAAATTAATTGAACAATTTGAACATGCATTAAAAGAAATTGCTATTGATTGCAAATTATTTCATGCAAGAAATGAATTTAAAACTGATGAAAGAAATATTATTTGTAAAACAAAATAATTAACTTAAAATTTTGCATATATATCTAAATAATTATATGGAATTAAATTATCAAAGTTAATATTTTCAAACTTTTCTTTTTTCTTTTTTTGATTTGTTTTTGGTTTTTCAGGTGTTTTTGGTTTTTCAGGTGTTTTTGGTTTTTGATTTGTTTTTGGTTTTTCAGGTGTTTTTGGTTTTTCAGGTGTTTTTGGTTTTTCAGGTGTTTTTGGTTTTTCAGGTGTTTTTGGTTTTTCAGGTGTTTTTGG